>ERZ1292625.612-Hain-H41-01um-R1-612-length-51230-cov-53_pt1 | contig 51230 bp, 48 predicted proteins | sample MGYA00564400_ERZ1292625 | MGnify/ENA primary metagenome ERZ1292625 (study PRJEB36523, sample SAMEA6512639) | groundwater metagenome | collected 2019-01-08 | study: AquaDiva: Metagenomics assemblies of 32 groundwater samples | reverse complement strand
TGTGGTGCTGAATACTTCCAAAATCATTGCAGTTTGTGGCAAGAAAAAGATCTTGGAGCGGGTGATACATTCTTCAATTTTGGAGATGTTAAACCAGCTGACTGGGGTACAAATGTAATCTCACTTCATGTTTCAAGCAATGACGCTTACGCATGTTTGATTGTTGGTAATAAGGACGATCAAGAAAATACTCTTTTGTCTCCTGAAATTTCTGCCGGTGATGCCGTTGGATTTGGTAATCCAACTGGCAAAGGTGAACTTTCCAATTTCCTCAATGTCTTTACATGGGGAGATACTAATGGGAATGGTGTTTATGATTCAGGTGAGAGCCAACTTGGAAGCGGACCACTGTCATCACTTTCAAGTATTATGAGTATGGATTCATCAAATCATCAGTTCCTTACTGCCACGACTACCAAAAATATTGGTCTGGTTTGGTGTGCGGGAACACTTACTACTCCTGTTCCAGGCAATCCATTTGTTTGTAATGGTAGCGGAATGGGTAATATTGCACAATCCGATTCATTCACAGCTGATTTAACAGCTTATGCTGAACAAGTACGAAACAATCCTAACTTTAGTTGTGCAAATGTAGTGATTCTTTTACCCTAATCTCAAATAGCTCTTAATTGAATTTCGGCAATACCCCCACACTTATATTTAAGTGTGGGGGGAAGCCGGAATTCAATAACTCCCGACCCGATAATAACCTCCCTAACCCTCCTTACTCTAAGGAGGAGGTCGGGAGGAGGTTAAAAAACCAAAGGGAATCTTGAGGGTGACCCTTTGGGGCAAATTCTTCAAGGGTCACCCTCTCAAAAATGAACAAACTCTATAAAATCGGATACTTTATTTTCGTGGCCATAGTGATTTTTATCGCTGTTGTTATTTTTGCTAGTATTTTACCAATTCCCGGCAAACTGGAAATAAAAATTGTGCAGTCGGGCTCTATGGAGCCGACTATTAAAACCGGCGGACTGGTAGTGATAAAACCTGAAAGCATATATAAAGAAGGAGACATTATAACTTTCGGCAAAGACACCAAAAAAGATATTCCGACTACTCACCGTATTATTGCCATCAAAGCTGAAAGCGGGGTAGTTATTTACACAGTTAAAGGAGACGCCAACAATAGTCCCGACCCAACGGAAGTAAGACAAAGCGAAATTATAGGCAAAGTTATTTTCTCTGTTCCTTATCTCGGCTACATTATGGATTTTGCCAAAAAACCTTTGGGCTTTGCTCTCCTCATCGGTTTGCCAGCTCTTTATATCGCATATGATGAAGTAGCAAAAATAGTGAGGGAATTGAAGACCCTTCGACAAACTCAGGGTAAGAAATCAAAAAAAGAGAATAATATTGAAGATAATGTATAAAACAGCATTAGCAAGACAAAGAAGAAACAAAAGGATTTTCAAAAAAATCTTGAAATATTTTGTTTCTAAAAAGTTTGAAGAAGTCTCATACAAATTTGCGGCTGTTTTGCTTTTAGTAGTGATGAATGCGGTTATGTTTTATATCCCTATCACCAATGCTTTTTATAGCGATAGTGAAATTTCGGTAGGCAATATATTCCAAGCGTCAGCATTGGACATGAATATTTATCCGGACAATTTTTCTGAGACAATGCTTCCAGGCAATGCAACCACGACCACGATTGCCTTATCAAAATTTAATCTAGACGATTTGGATTTTAAGTATTTTGTCATCAGTACAACCACAAGTAGCGACAACTCTGCCTGCGATAATATTACGATATCTGCCTCAAGTTCACCTCAAAATATTTCAAGTTCATTAAGTAATTTTGTTTCTGCTACTAGTACTCCTGTTGGCCAAGTTTTATGGGATTTTACATTCTCGGTAGCTGATGGTGCACCCACAGGAACATGCAATTTCAAAATAATTTACACCGCATGGCAGACAAATTTTGAGGAAAGCTCAAGTGGTTTTAATGATATAGATGAAATGACTGGCTCAATAACAATAGGGCAGGTCGCGCCAGTAGTACCAGATGTGGTTTTGAATGAATTTTTACCTAATCCAGAGGGTAGTGGAACAGATGGTAATCCTATGCCAGATGGTGAATGGGTTGAACTATACAACAATACTGATTCCCCAATTGATTTGAGCGGTTACTATCTGACTGATGTGGATAACACACATCGTATTGATATTGAAAGTTGTAGAACAAATACAGGTGGAACAACTATTTTGGGCCATGGATTTTTAGTGGTTTATCGTTATGTCGATTCTTCTTGTAATTCTCACAATTTTTCTTTGAATAATGATGGTGACACTGTAAAACTATTTAATGCTGGAGCAAGTATTGTTGATTCGTATACATATACAACTGATGCTCCCGATAATAAATCTTATGCTCGTATTCCAGACGGCACTGGCGGCTGGGTTGATCCAATACCAACACCGGGCGGACCTAATAAAATAGAGGAGGTTTTGGCTCCCTCTCCTTCGCAAGGAGAGGGCGGGGGTGAGGTCGTTGTAACAGCTCAAATGGCAGGAAATGAGCCGTTGGTGGCAGAAAATGCAACTACCACTTCAGAAATAGCCACCACAACGACCGAAATATCAACAACCACAGCCGAGATTATTACAGAAACAGCTTCTTCAACACCAGAAATCGTAATAGAAACGGAAATATTAATTGAACCAGCAAAAGAATCCGAACCCGTTGTTTTACTAGAACCACCACCAATAACACCAACCGAATAAATATATGAAAAAATTTATTAAAAAACTCATACTTCCAATCGCTGTCATAATAATGCTGGGTGGTTTTGCTAGTGTTGCTTTTGCTCAGATACCACTAGATGTTCAATTTGTTCCGAATCCGCTTTTTGTTAAACCAAATTTTCTTCCCTTAGACGAAACATCTGGTGTTGTGACTGTGGCGAATAATTCTGGCGCAACACAGACTATTTTGACTGAAGCAATAAATATTTTAGATAATAATAATTTTGGAGGTCTCTTGCGTCTTAAGATAGTGGGAAGTGATGGAACCTTATTTGACAATACTCTTACTAATTTCTTTGGGACTGCTGGTGAAGTTTCTCTCGGTACCCTTTCAAACGGACAATCCAAAACTTTCACTTACACTATTTTATTTATTAATTCAAACGATAATTCTTATCAAGGTAAAACTTTGGGTTTTGATGTCTGTGTTGGATTTCAAGGGGGGCAGACGAGCTGTGGCGATACAGTGATAGGGGATGAGGAAGATACCAACGGCGGCGACAATGGCGGTGGCACCACAATTCTCGGTTCTGGCGGAGGTGGTGGAGGCGGTTCACGTCATCTGATTATTTTTAATGAAAAAGCAATTGAAGTCTCAACAACAGCCACCATAACCTGGGAGACAAACCTTCTTTCAACTAGTCAAGTCATTTATGGGTTAGCTTCTGGGGGTCAGTATACTTTGAATTTAACTCTGCCAAATTTTGGTTATCCATCTATCACAACGGAGAATACAATAAAAGTAATACATCACTCAGTACTTTTGACCGGTCTTACACCGGGAGAAACTTATGTATATCGGGTAGTTTCTCGCGCCTCGCCACCAACCATAAGCTATGAACACAAGTTTACTGTACCGATATCTTCTCAAACTGGCAACATTATAACCTCTGGTCCTCTGGGAATTTCTGGCATCGGCTCGACGGAGTTAGAAGGAAACGGAGAGGTGGCAGGAGCATTTAATGAAGGCAATTTAGCCTCTGTATTTAGCTCTGGTTGGAATGGTTTGGTTTCTAAATGTTCACTTATCGCTCTTCTAATGCTTTTGGTTATTTATCTCATTTGGAGATTTGCTTTAAGACCAAGATACAAAAGAAAAGGTTTGCCGGAAGAAGAAATTAGACAAAAGTTTTATGCTTTCTTCGGATTATTTTCTGCTTTAGCTATCGTTATTGCTTTCCTATTGGGCCAATACTGTCCGATTCCTATATTTGTTATAGCTTTGCTCATCTCAGTTGGTTTATATGTTTATAATCTTGTAAATTAAATAAGACTATTTTTGAAATGCTAAAACAAAAACACCCCTGATAAATCTGGGGTGTTTTTATTTTAGTCGTTAATTACAGAAGATTAATTTCCTATAGTTAAGAAGGAATGCTCGGTGCTGGTAGCGATATTACCAGCTACATCTACAACTTTAACTAAATAATAGTAAGTCGTAGTTGAAGCAAGATCGGCAATACTATATGAATGAGCAGTTTTTAAGCTACTAGTTTCAAGTTTTGTAGCTGTACTGGTACTTACCGGAGTAACAGTACTGTACCAAAGAATTGAAGTAGCATTTTCATTAGTAGTCCAAGATACATAAGCGGTGGTAGTTGCGGTGGTAGATGCCAAATTACTTATGACCGGAGCGGTGGTGTCAGTTGTTGGAGTAGAAACCGCAGTAGTACCGCAAGCATTCATTGTATCACCATGATTGTGGTGACCCCAAAAAGCGGAGGATGAAACTCTTAATGTTTGTCCTTTGTGACAAATAGTAATTTTTGCTTGTCCTGAATCGGAATCATCATCACCATCGTCATCATCATCCTCATCTTCTATTTCTTTCATTGAGTCCACTTTTTTAGCCCACCCAGGGGGTAATTTGCCGGCACTACCAAGCCCTTCTGATAACAAAGCATTAATCCTGGCTCGGGTTTTTGGACCAACTTCACCCGCTTGTTCAATGCCAAATTTTTTCTGGAATTTTTTGACCGCTTTTTCGGTGAGAGGACCAAAGAATCCAGTGGTCAAACCTTCCGGATAAATATCTGAATCAGTCGCCAACATTTCCTGAAGTAATTTAACTTCATCACTTGTCATTCCAAGTCTTAATGACTTTGTTAATTGCAATGTCTGTTGCAATTCAGTTTTCAGCTGCATCCTTTGATTATTTAGGACGACCATCTGATCTTGAAGCGATTTTATTTGCTTAAGCAATGACTGGACTTGAGCCATCAAAGCTTCTGTGCTGGATGATGTCTGGGCGGAAGCAATACCAGTACTACCCGCAAACATCGCCAAAAACAAAGCAGTCGCCACGATATACTTAATTTTTTTCATATTTTAATAAATTACTTATAAATTTGTAGTTGACTTGTTGCTTAACACCACCAACCACTATTTACAAGTATAGCATTTTATATTAAAAATGTTATACTGTTGATAACGGGTAAGAAATATAAAGAAATTATGAAATTAAAAATTGCTATTGTTTGTTTGATTATTTTAGTTGTTTTGGTGGGAGTGGCCCCATCTTTTAGAACGGGTGTTCTTGATTCACTTTCAGCTATTTATGCCTCTGTGCTCGTAAATTTGACCAATAAGGACAGGGTAGCCGCTAATGTGGGAGAACTTGCCGTAAACCCAATTCTTGAGAAGGCGGCACAAATGAAGGCCGACAATATGGCATCAAGAGGTTATTTTGCTCACAACACACCAGAGGGTTTAACTCCTTGGTATTGGTTTATACAAGCCGGATATCAATATAAATATGCTGGAGAAAATTTAGCGGTTAATTTTGAAAATAGCGAAGATGTAGAAACTGCCTGGATGAATTCTCGGGGTCATTTTTTAAATATAATGAATCCAAAATATACTGAAATAGGTATTGCCACCTCTACCGGTCTTTACAAAGGCCGTACAGCCATCTTTGTGGTCCAAATGTTCGGTACTCCGAAATAACATCATAACTTTTCCGTTCATAACCACCTTAATCCCCCTTATCTTAAGGGGGAAATAGGAAGGGAATATACTCTTCTTTTTTCTCCCCCTCTTAATGTAAGAGGGGGCTGGGGGAGTTATTTTTTGGCTAACTCCAAATAAATATCCTCAAGAGCCTTGACGGCGTCGCCGGCGGCGATGTTGTTTTGATGATAGAGGCCATCAGTACAATCTCCGGCGGCCCATATGCCTTGCTGGCTTGTTCTTTGGGTTCTTGGGTCAGTTTTAATATGCTTGAATTCATCCATTTCAACTAAATTTTCTACGAAATATGTGGCAGGAGAGTGGCCTATTTCTACAAATATGCCGTCAACTTTGATTTCTATATTATCTTGAGCAAACGGAGCCACTCTTTTATAAATTAATGATTTTACAAATGTCTCACCATTTATTTTGACTGGTATGGCATTGGTTAAGGATTTCATTTTGGGGTTAGCTAATACCTTTTCAACTGTTACAGGGTCAGCCCTAAATTCACCACGGCTTATCAAAGTGACACTTTTACAATAGGCGAGCAGTTGAGCGGCAGTTTCAAAACCAGCATTACCGCCGCCTATAACTACCACATCCTTGTCAGCAAAAAACGGCCCATCACACGAAGCGCAATAGGTGATACCCCTACCTTCAAACTCTTTTGCCCCCTCTATATCAAGTTTTTTGCGAGAACTACCAGTGGTTACTAAAACTGTTTTTGTTTTATAAATGTCTTTATTGGTTGTAACCAAGAAGCCATCTCTCTCAATATGTTCTACATTACTGACAACCTCACCTTCTTTCATATTTACAAATTCCTTGCCGTAAAATTTTATATGTTCTTTTAAATTTTTAGCTAAATCTATACCAGAAATGGCGGGAGTACCTACCCAGTTTTGGATTTCGCTTGATTCCATACTTTGACCACCAAATATTTCAGCGATAATAGCGGTTTTTATCTGCTTTCGCGCCGCATAAACTCCCGCCGCTGCTCCTGCTGGTCCACCACCAATAATAATTAAATCGTACATAATTTTATTATACAGGAAATGTGTTATTTCCAAAACCCCCTTCTCTTGTTGTAAGAGAAGGGGGCTGGGGGATGAGTTATTTCAACTTCGAGCGTCGGAGGAATGCTGGGACTGCGCCCCATTCGTCGTCGTCATCTATAATATTTTGTTTTTTCTCTTCCGTCTCTTCTTCTTTTTTATTTTCTTTGTCTTTCTTTTCGTCTTTGCCAAAAACAGAATTAAATATTTTGCCTTTATTTTCTCCATCCTCTGCGCCCCTGTCTCCAAATAAATTTTTCTTCATATAATTCTCTGGGAAGCCGCTGGCAATGACGGTAATTTTAACTTCGCCTTTTTTGAGTTTTTCATCACGCACGGTTCCAAAAATAATTTTAGCATTTGGGTCTACTGATTCAGTGATAAACTTGGCGGCATCATGTATTTCAAACATTGTTAAATCGTCACCGCCGGCGATAGAGAACAAGACACCTTTTGCCCCGTTGATTGAAACTTCCAAAAGAGGAGAATTAATAGCCAATTTAGCGGCTTCCTCGGCCCTTTTTTCACCACTGGCTCGGCCGATACCCATCAGTGCCCCACCCGCGCCCTCCATAATGGCTCTGACGTCGGCGAAGTCTATATTGATGATACCAGGCATAGTAATCAAATCAGAGATGCCTTCAACCGCCTGTTTCAAAATATCATCACACATTGCAAAAGCGCTTTTAGCGGAAGTATCTTTATCTATCGTGGCCAAAAGTCTGTCGTTTGGAATAATTATCAAAGCGTCTACTGATTGGCGGAGTTCTTCTAAACCAACTTCTGCCAAACGCATTTTTTGTTGGCCTTCAAATGAAAAAGGTTTGGTCACTACTCCCACGGTCAGAGCACCCAATTCCTTAGAAGTGCGAGCAATTACTGGACCAGCTCCAGTACCAGTACCCCCTCCCATTCCGTAGGCAATAAAAGTCATATCAGCTCCCTTAATGGCTTCTTGGATTTCTTCTTTGGTTTCTTCTACTGCGCGTTTACCAAGTTCAGGATTCATACCGGTACCTAAACCTCTAGTTAAGTTTTTGCCAATATGTATTTTCTTTTTTGCTTCTGAGTGATGTAAGTCTTGAGCATCAGTATTAACCGCAATAAATTCCACTCCTTTCACTTTGGAATTAATCATATGGTTCACCGCATTCTTGCCGGAACCACCAACTCCGATAACCTTAATTCTAGCGAAAACTTCTATTTCTGGTTTTATTTGTGGCATATTTTTATTTAAATTTGAAAGCTATTAGGCAACATCATACTATCAAAATTCCCCTAAAAAACAAAGGTTGCTTATGTCATAAAATGTGTTGTAAAAACTAGGGTAGAAACTGCTTTAGGATTCTAAATATTTTGTTAAAAAAGTTTTTACTCTGCTTTTTAAGGCCCAATCTTTCTTCTTCGTCTGAGAGATTACTAATGATACAGAGACCATAGGCAACTGACCATGAGGAGTCCTTTATTTGAAATTTACCGTTACCTATATTTAAAGAAGCAATGCGAGAAGGAAGACGCAGATAACTTCTAGCCAAGTCCTCAATTTGACCAATTGAAGAAGTGCCACCAGTTATTATTATACCAGCAGGTAGGACACCTGATTTACCAATTTTTTTAAGATGAACTTCAATTAATTCAAAAATATCACCAAGTCGGGCTGAGACGATTTCCTCTAATTTCTTTTTTGAATAACTGGTAGCGGTCACACCGCCAAGTTTTATTGATTCTGCTTCTTCTAAAGATATTTTAAGACCCAAGGCGATATCGTTGGTAATATCTGAACCGCCAAGGGGAAATATTTCTAGAGATATTGGTATATTATTTTCAAAAACAACTATAGAAACTGTTTCAGCCCCAATATTGGCCAGTACACAACCGGCAATTTTTTGACTTTTTGTGAGAGTAACAAAGGAGGCAGCAATGGGAGAAGCAACCACATCAATCACTTCTATGCCGGCTTCTTCCACTGCTTCAATCAAGTCATCCAAATGAGATTCAATACAACTAACAAAAAGCGCTTTGGTTTCTAGTTTTACTCCTTTCATACCAAGGACTCTACCCAAAACCGGTTTGCCGTCAACTTTCCATGAAATTGGAATTGAATAAATTATTTTCCTATTTTGAATTAGTGCGACTGGTATGGATTCTTCTGCAACTAGAACGGCCTGTTCTGTATCCGCATTGGTTATTTCTTGATCAGCGCGACTAATGATAGTTGAACCCTGAGAATTGACCCCAGAGAGGCCAACTCCGCCAATAGAAATAAAAGCTTTTTTTATTTTAATACCAGAAGATTTTTGCGCCTGCGCTACTGCGAGAATAACACTTCTGGTAACATCAGCAGTATTTATGATATAGCCATGCCTTAGACCTTTTGATTCGGCTCTGCCGGTTCCTAAAACCGTTGGCAAAGAATTTTTTTCATCTTGTTCAGCGACGACCACACGTACTTCATATGTTCCTATGTCTATACCGGCTGTAATGTGTGAACTCATATCTTTCCATTTTAACACCATGTTTCAAGCCTTTCAAATGAAGACATCCGTGGATAACTAAAAATAACAAATAATTTGCAGGAGTCATCCCAAATTTAGGCGCTTTTATTTTCGCCATATCGCGACAAATTAAAATTTCTCCGCAATCTTTTGAAAGCGGGAAAGATAAAATATCAGTAGCTTTATTTATTTTTCTATATTTATTATTTAAAAACTTAGATCGATTTTTGTCTATAAAAGCAAAAAAAAGCTCGTAATGCTTTCCTAAAATATCATTTTTTATTTTTTCAACAGGTAATTTTTTAACCATCTAGTCTAGTGTACCGGGCATTTTACCCATCTTGATAAGCTCGCGAATTTTAGATTTATTTTTTATTTTCTTTAAGGTCTTTTTCTTTTTTACATATTCAGAGAGTTTTCGACAGCTGTATCTTCGGCTTCTTAAACGTGACAAAATACCAGAGCCCTGCACTCTTTTAGTAAATTTTCGAATCAATCCTAAATTATTGTCATTGCCACTTTTTGTTACTTCTACGTTTATCGCCATAGGCAATATCCTATCACACCTTTATTTTTTATGCAAAATGACCCCACCCCATCCGCCTTTCGGCGTCTTGCCCCTCACCTTGTCAAGGTGAGGGGCGGCATACCAAAGGTATGCGGGGTTGGGTCAGTTCGGGATTAAAGTGTCAAAGGGCACCTTTGAGTTTTGGGATGTGTGTTGTAAATTTTAAATAAAACAAAACCCCGTCTAAGACAGAACACAGGGCTTTGTCTGGGGCGGGGTTATATCAATTCCTTAACCTTCTCAGTCAAATTAAATATAGGGACTATTTCTTGAGCGCGGGTGAGAGTGTTGCGGATAACCACTGAATTTTCTAAGGCTTCTTTTTGGCCAAGTAAAATAATATAAGTGGCGTCTGAATTTTCAGCAATTCCTATTTGACTGCTTAATTTATCTTTAGCGATAGAATGAATAACACTGGCCCCGGCTTTGTAAAGTTCTTCTAGGACCAAAAAACTTTTTAATTTGGCTTCCGGACCGAATTGAATTAAATAAAATTGAGGTTTGACTGTTTTTGCTTTTACTTTAGTTAAATTCTTTTTGAGCTTGGCGGAGATATTTAAAATACTGCAAGCTAAATCTTTTTTATAGCCTAATTTCTTTGCCAATCGATTAAAGCGAAAACCATAGGCCAGCTCCCCTTTTTGATTTTGTTCATTAGCTACAGAATTATCTACTAAAGAAAATATTGTCTCGGAACTAATATCAGGATTGCTGACCAGGTGATGGTCTATCTGGTAGGGGATTTCCAGTATCTCTAAAAACTCAAGTATTTCTTTAAAATGAGTTCTGCTAGTTTCAGACAAAAAATCTAGTGATTTTGGACATTCTGTTTGAAATTCCTGCCACTCCTCTTGTTTTTTTCTCAAAATAGCGAAAGGATCTTTTTTAACAATTTGTCTCAAATCGGTCGGAAAAGAATTGTAATTCTTTTTTATAAATATCATCAATTTTTTTTGAAATTCATTCATTGAATCTTTATCTCCTACTGAATTTAAATGAACCTCAATGTTTTTGTAACCAAGTTTATTTAAAATGGTAATGCAGGTCTGAATAGAAAGGCATTCGCAAACACTTTTAGATGAACCTATTGAGATTAATGAAGCTTCTAGATGCAAGGGCTTCTTTTTTTCCTTGATACCACGAAAAGGACGTTCGCAAAAAAGCATATGTGGTTGAGGCAATGACATCATTCGGTCTTCAAAATAAATACGCAAAAGAGCGGCATTTTCAGCTGGGTGCGAGTCTTGGTTAAAATTCTTTACTAATTCAAAATCTTGTTTTTCAACTATGGGTGAAATAATTGGCTTAAAACCGTAAAATCTAGCGATTTTACCGGCTTCGTTTATTTCCTTAGCGTCCCGATTCTGAATTGGTTTTTGTTCTGTCATTTTGGTTTGAAAATTATAATCTAATACAAGCCCGGCCAAACATTAATCTTGTTTAACGGCATTAATCTAATAATCGGTCTACCTATAATGTATTTTTTAGGTACCGGTCCCCATATGCGAGAGTCAGAACTGCCAGCTCGATTGTCTCCCATTACAAAATATTCATCCTCAGCTAATTGGGCAGTAAAATTTTCACTTTTTTTGAAAACAACATAAGGGTCTTTGATGGTGATACCACCTGGATTGACATCATTAAAAACAGTGACAATGCCATCTTTAATTTCTACTTTTTCATTTGGGAAAGCAATCAATCTCTTTATAAAAAATTTGGAAGGATCTTTGGGATATTTTATAATAACTACAGATTCGCGTGCTGGTTCTTCAAATCTTTTGCTCAATTGGTCAACAATTAAATAATCAGCATCCTTAAAGGTTGGGTCCATTGAAGAACCGCTGACCACATAAGGTTGAGCAATAAAAATACGAAAGGGGATTACAATAAGTAAGGCAATAATAGCGTATCGGACAAATTCCCAAAATGATGATTTTTCTTGCGGGTTGTTGTTTTCTTCCATAATTTCAGTCATTATATTACATATAGCAATTAATTCAAAATTTATGTTTTTTATCGTAGGTTTGGGTAACCCCGGAGAAGAATATGAACACAGCCGCCACAACACTGGGCGGATGGCAGTTTTGAGATTATTAAAGGATTTAAAAATTGAAGATTTAAAAATTAATAAAAAGGCGAATGCTTTAATTTTAGAAGATAAAATTGGTAAGGAAAAAATAACTCTTATTTTGCCTGAAACATTTATGAACAATTCAGGCAAAGCTGTTTCCTATTTTGTTAAACCAAAATTAAAAACATCCAAAAAAGGGTTAGAAAATTTAATTGTGGTGCATGATGATTTAGATTTGCCGTTAGGCACATTAAAAATTTCTTATAATAAAGGGGTGGGGGGACATCGAGGGTTAGATTCAGTGGTCAAAGCCGTTAAAACTCTAGAATTTGTGAGGGTAAGAGTAGGTATTTCTCCGGCTACCGCCAAAGGTAGAGCTAAAAAACCCGAAGGTGAGCAGAAAGTTTTGGATTTTATTTTAGGTAAATTCAAACCCTCAGAAGCCGACACCCTCAAAAAAACGCTCAAAAAGGCGAGTGAAGCCGTGCAAACTCTTATAACTGATGGACGGGATAGGGCTATGAATATGTTTAACAAAACTTCTTGCCATTGACAAATATTCAATTAAGAGTTTAATATATACAGAGGTGAAAAAATGCGTTTTGGACCAATTTTAGCTTTACTAGCTGTTTTAGTAGGTACTCTTTTTTGGTTTAGCTCCAATCAAGATAATAATGCCAAAGAAAACGAAGCGGCTTTTCAAAACTTGTTTGGCAAAAAAGCCACCTAAGAACAAGTTCTTGACCAGATTTCTGAGCTTGATGTCATGTGTGAGATCGCTCAGATAGACGAAAGGTCATACAAGACAACAATTAAGAGTAAGTACCCGAACTCGCCACCGTTTCCATGGGACGGTTCACCTGTTGAAGGTGGGGCCCAATCACTTAAACTTGAACGTAACAGCCGGCAGATTTGTTCATTGTTTAGTTACGCAAAAGAGGTAGCGAAACAAAGGAACTATTACAAAAAGTTCCAATAACCCACTGTTTGAGTTGAAGAAACCCGATAGTGGGTTTCTTCGTATTTATTTATTCTCAACAAAACTCAAAGCCATTTTTTGTTCTTTAGGATCAAAAATATTTATTTTGAAGTTGTAGGTTTTACCGAGCTCTATTTTTTCACGTAATTTTTCTTCAGTACCAAATTCAGAAACATGTACCAAACCAGCTACTCCCTCCTCAATGGAAGCCAAAGCGCCGTGCTTGTTGAATTTAATAACCACTCCGCTGACCACATCATCTTTCTTATATTTTTTAGAGGCTTCAGTCCAAGGGTTGTCTTTCATAGCCTTGATAGAGAGGGAGATCTTGCCATCCTTTATCTCAATTACCTTTATTTTTATTTTATCTCCAACTTTGGCAAATTTGTGAGGATCATCTACCAATCCCCAATCGATTTCAGATATGTGGACCAATCCTTCTAGCCCCTCATCAATCTTTACGAATATTCCGAAGTCAACGATACCAGTGACTTCACCATCCAATTCGTCACCCAGATTGTACTTGTCAATCATTTTTTCCTTTTCGTTTCCTTCAAGATCTTTCTCAGAGAAAATCAGTTTGCCTTCCTTGGCATTGACTCCAATAATAGCCACAGACAATTTTTGACCAACCAATTTTCTTAACTCATCAAGAATCCTGTCTTTATCACCATCCGAAATTCTTGGATAATGTTCTGTTTTTAACTGAGATGCTGGTAAGAATCCAGTAATACCTTGCCAAATCAACATCAAGCCACCCTTGTTAGCCTCCTTGACTGGAATTTCAAATATTTTTTTATCTCTAATAGCCTCCTCAGCCTCACTCCAAGTAAGGGCCTGTTTAGCTTCCTTTAGAGATATTTCTATATAACCTTCCTTGTTGTCACTACCAAGAACCTTACCAGTGATTTTGTCACCAATATTAATTTTCTTTATTAAATCACGAGCATTGATGTATTCTCTACCGAAAATAACCCCAGTACCCCAGGGTGCCAAATCTACGAAAATAGAATTTTTGGCGATAGCGATAATGATACCATCAACAATAGAATCCTTAACTGGAGGCAATGCAGAATTATCCAAAATTTTGGACATTTTGCTTTCCTTCACTTCCTCTTTACTAACAGTTTGTTTTGTCATAAAATGAAAAAACCGTAAGCTTTTCCGCATCTCTTGCCATTTACAGGATTGCGAAAGGTTAGGCTCCGGAACTTCTTTTAATGAAATGATATTAGCACCTTGACTTTTATAACGCAAGGGTATATACTGGAAAGGTAAGCGAATTTCTCTTAGTTTGTTTTGCGGCTTTATAGACGCGAACAATCAAGCGGAGCGCTTGGTCGTTTAATCGCAATGTAACATATAAAGTACGCAATGAAAAAGCTTTTCGTAGGCAATTTGCCTTACAAAACAGCCGATGCTGATTTGAGAGATATGTTTTCTCAAAACGGTGAGGTCACCGAAGCTGTCGTTATTATGGACAGAGAAAGAGGTGTATCTAAAGGTTTTGGTTTTGTAACTATGACAAATGATGCCGAAGCAGATGCCGCCATCGAAGCATGGAATGGCAAAGACATTGAAGGCAGAGCTCTCACAGTAAATGAAGCTCGTCCTCAAGAGGCTCGTCCTCGTAGAGATAACTTTAGACGATAATTTCGTATTGAGTTAATCACAAAAAACCGCTCACTTGAGTGGTTTTTTGTTATAGGGATAACTCATCCTAAACCCTTCCCTTACAACAAAAGAAAGGTTTGACACCAAAAGTGTCAAAGATGCCCTTTGACATGTTATAATTTTGTAAATTTTGTGCAATACTTACTAATCTTAACATGCTTTATTTTATAACTGGCAACAAAAACAAATTTGAAGAAGTGGCAGCAATACTGCCGAAGGTTGAGCAAATAGATATTGATCTGCCAGAAATTCAAGAAATAGATCCACACGAGATCATAAAGGTCAAGCTTGCAGAAGCATTCAAACATACATCCGGCGAATTTATTGTTGAAGATACTTCTTTATATCTTGACTGCTTGAATGGATTACCGGGACCACTAATAAAATGGTTTCTCAAAACTATGGGAAACAAGGGGTTGGCCGATATTGCTGAAAAATTTGGTAACGATAAAGCACAAGCCAAAACAATGATTGGTTATGCGGCAGATAAAGACGACATCCACTTTTTTGAAGGAGTAGTGAAAGGAAAAATAGTTCAACCTCAGGCAGTTTCCGTCTTTGGTTGGGATCCTATTTTCTTACCAAATGGACACACAAAAACTTTTGCAGAAATGGATAAGTCAGAGAAGAACGAAATTAGTATGAGAAGAGTGGCATTAAATAAATTAAGCGAGTTCTTAAAAAGCAAAGGTGTCAAAGATGCCCTTTGACACATCAAACAAAGAGAATGAAAAAGAGTATTTTAAAAATTTTGCTGATTGTTTTGATTGTTTTGGCGGTTTTTTGGAATAAATCAGCTCAAAATTCAGAAAATGTTAAAAAAACTTTAAAAATTGATGGAATAACGCTAAATATTGAAATAGTTGATACTGATGCCACCAGAGAACAAGGTCTTTCTGGGAAGGATGGATTGGCAGAAAATGAGGGAATGCTCTTTGTGTTTGACACTGAAGGGTATTATGGATTTTGGATGAAAGATATGAAATTTGCCATTGATATTGCTTGGTTAAACAAGGATAAAAAAATTACTCATATAGAAAAAAATGTCAGTCCAGAAACTTATCCAAAAATTTTTTATGCTTTTAAAACAGATGCACCAGTTTTAAGTTTATATGTTTTAGAAACCTCGTCTGGATTTTTGGCAGAAAATAACATCCAAATTGGAGACTTTGTTGCTTTTTAATTTTTTATGTTTCCGGTTACTATTTTTTAAACTTATCCACAGTTTTTTTGGTCTAAAAATTGTAGAATGGAGGAACTAAGTTTTTTAATTTTTATTAAAATACAGCAAAAAATTACTAATTTTTAATCTTTTTATAAAAAATATGCCTCAAAAAATCAAGAAAACATCAAAAAAGAACGCAATGGAAGATTTCGTAAAGAAGGTGCAAAAGCGCGACGGCTCGATAGTCTCTTTTGATTTTGAGAGGATAGTGACCGCTATAAATAAGGCCATGAAAGCATCCCGGGAAGGTTCGGAAGCTGAGGCTAGAATGGTGGCTCATAAAGTGGTGGCCGATCTAGTTAGAATCAGTAAAAAATATAAGAATTTTCTGCCTACAGTTGAAGGTATTCAAGATAGCGTTGAGAAAGAATTGATGCTTTCAGAATATATAAACACTGCTAGAAATTATATTCTTTACAGACAAGAACGTACTAAAGTGCGAGAACAAAATGCCATGATACCGGCAGAGGTAAAGGTTAAAATTGCCGAAAGTAGTAAATATTTTAAGACACCCTATCAGGAATTTATTTTCTATCAATTTTATGCTAGGTGGCGAGAAGAATTGGGGCGCAGAGAAACATGGATTGAGGCCATAGATCGCTTTATGGATTTTATGAAAGAAAATATGGGTTCAAAATTGACCGAGCCTGAATATAAAGAAATAAAGGAAGCTATTCTAAATCAAGAAATATGTCCTTCAATGCGCTTGCTTTGGTCGGCTGGCAAAGCTTGCCGCAGAACAAATGTTTGTTCATACAATTGTGCTTACATCGCCCCAGTATCGTGGAGAGATTTGTCAGAAATAATGTATGTATCAATGTGTGGCGCTGGCTGTGGTTATTCGGTAGAGCCAGAAAATGTAGGCAAGTTTCCTCAAATCAAAAAGCAATCTAGAGAAAAAGCTCAAAAAATTGTTGTAGAAGATAGCAAAGTTGGTTGGTGTAAATCATTTGTCTCTGCTTGTGAAGCTTGGGAAAACGGGAAGGAAGTTGAGATTAATTATTCTCTAATCCGCCCTGCCGGAGCTAAACTTGAGACTATGGGTGGCCGAGCTTCCGGCCCAGCACCACTTCAAGAATTGATGACATTTACCAGAAGAAAAATTTTGGCAAGACAGGGTCGCAGACTTACCACTCTTGATCTTCATGACATAATTTGTCAGATAGGTCTTATTGTGGTGGCTGGAGGAGTACGACGTTCTGCTCTTATTTCACTTTCAGCTCCTGATGATTATGAAATGCGTGATGCCAAGAAAGGCGCTTTTTGGCAAACTGAGGGTCAACGTTCAATGGCTAACAACTCAGCAGTGTATGAGGTTAAACCATCGGCCGAAGAATTTTTAGAAGAATGGACGGCTCTTGTTACTTCTCATTCAGGTGAACGTGGTATCTTTAATCGAGGAGGTTTGGAGGTTCAATTGCCAAAACGCCGCTGGGAATCAATCAAAAATGCAAAGCAAATTGGCATGAACCCTTGTGGAGAAATTTATTTACAATCAAAACAATTTTGTAACCTTACTTCAATAGTGGTGCGACCAAAAGACACGATGGAAAGCTTGAAAAGGAAGATGCACCTAGCTACTATTGTCGGTACCTACCAAGCCACATTAACAAACTTTGAGTATCTTTCAAAAGAATGGAAAGAGAATTGTGAGAAAGAACAACTCTTGGGAGTTTCTATTACTGGCTATTATGACAACAAAATTGTTCGGGATGATAAAAATTTGCAGATTCTTCGCGATGATGGTATTAAAGCAAATAAAAAATATGCCAAACGTTTTGGCGTCAATGAATCAACTGCCATTACTTGTGTCAAACCCCATGGCAATTCTGGACAACTTTTGGGAGTGGGTTCGGGCATGCATACTTGGTATTCTCATTACTACATTCGTCGCGTTAGGATTTCGGCCAATGATCCACTTCTTAAACTCGCTCAAAATCAAGGAGTGACAGCTTTGCCCGAAGTCGGCTACTCTACTTCAAACGCCTCCACGATGGTATTAGAATTTCCCTGCAAAGCCCCTGATGAAGCAATGGTCAATAAAGATGTGACGGCTCTGGAAATGCTTGAAGAGTGGAAGAGACTCAAAATAAACTTTACCGAACACAATCCATCAGTCACCATCTATGTAGGTGATGAAGAATGGATAGCTGTAGCAAACTTCGTCTATAAAAATTGGGATATAGTGGGTGGACTTTCTTTCTTGCCCCGTGATAATCATATCTACCAGCTCGCTCCTTATGAAGAAATTACTAAAGACGAATATGAACGTCGGATGAAATTGTTGAAGCACATTAATTTTTCTAAACTCGTTCTCTACGAAAAAGATGATCAAACCATCGGCGCTAAAGAACTCGCTTGTGTTGGGGGAGTTTGTGAGTCTGATGCCCTTACCTTAAACATCCCCGAAGCCAAAACTACCTAGGTTCTCCTTTTATTGTCCACCGAATATTTATATTGAAACCAAATATTTGGTATAATTTAAACATGGAAAATAAAAATATTCGTGTAGCAATAAATGGTGCGGGGAGGATTGGCCGAGCTTTTATTCGGCTCGTTCAAAATGTGCCTGAAATTGAAATCGTAGCGGTAAACGATTTGGGTGACATAGAAAATATCGCTTATCTTTTAAAATACGACACTGCTTATGGCTCAGCCCAGTTTCCGGTTGTGGTGAATGAAAGTAAAACTAGTTTGAATATAAATAGTAAAGAAGTGAAATTTATTTCTGAGAAAGAATTAATTAACCTTCCTTGGAGAGATTTAAATGTTGATGTGGTTATTGAATCAACCGGTGCTTTTACTTCTTTTGAAAAAGCCAAAGGCCATATTGAAGCTGGAGCCAAGAGAGTGATTATAACCGCGCCCGCCAAAGATTCTCCTTCCGACGAAACCCAAGCAACCATTTTGATGGGTATAAACGATGAGAAGTTAAAAAATTGTAAAATAAGTTCAAATGCTTCTTGCACTACTAATTCAGCCGCTCCTCTTATTCAGATTTTGAATGAAAAAATTGGGATAGGAAAAGCGGTACTCAATACTATTCATGGTTATACAGCTAGTCAGGCAATTGTAGATGGACCAAATAAAAAAGATTGGAAGGAGGGCAGAGCGGGTGCTCAAAATATTGTACCAACATCAACAGGTGCCGCCATTGCCGTAACAAAGGCAATACCAGAGTTAGAAGGAAAATTTGATGGTCTGGCTATGCGCGTGCCAATTATTTCTGGTTCGATTGCTGATGTGACCTTTATTGCCAAGAGAGAGACCAGTGTTGAAGAAGTAAACAAAATATTAAAAGAAGCGGCGGCTGAGGAAAGATGGCAGGGTATTTTTACTGTCACCGAAGACCCTTTAGTTTCTAGTGATATTATTGGTTCGCTTTATGGTTCTATTGCTGATTTAGGACTCACTAAAGTTGTTGATGGTAATTTGGTTAAAGTTTGCGCCTGGTATGACAATGAGATGGGGTACACCGCTACACTCATTAAACATGCTTTAAAAACTGGACAATATTTATAAAATGAAAATATATTTTGCATCGGATCATGCTGGGTTTGAGATGAAAAATACTTTGATTGAGTATGTTAAAGAGTTGGGTTATGAGACAGAGGACTGTGGTGTATATAAATTAAATCTAGACGATGATTATCCAGAATTTGTAAAAAAGGCCGCACAAGCAGTCTCAGAGGCCACAGATGGCTCAAGGGCAATAGTTTTGGGAGGCTCTGGTCAGGGTGAAGCAATTGTGGCAAACAGATTTCAGAATATTAAAGCTGCTGTATATTATGGTGGCAATTTGAAAATCATAAAACTTTCACGCGAACATAACGATGCAAACATCCTTTCTTTAGGAGCTCGATTTTTATCATTAGATGAAGCCAAAGAAGCAGTCAAACTTTGGATGGAAACAGCTTTTTCTAATGAAGAAAGACATATACGCAGAATTTCTAAAATTGAAAATTTAATGAAAATTAAAAATTGAAAATTACTCCTATGATAGAAATCATCCCATCAATAATTCCTCAAAATCTCAATATTGTTAGGGAACGATTTGGCAAACTTTTGGGTTTAGTTAAAAAAGTGCAACTGGATGTTGTAGATGGCAATTATGCTCCCAGCAAAACTTGGCCGTTCAACGGCAATCAATTTGAGGAGATGATGAAAATTGCCAGAAATGAAGAAAAATTTCCATATATTGATGATTTTATTTTAGAAATTGATATGCTAGTACTCCACCCGATTGAATATATTTCCGATTTTATATCACTGGGAGCTAAGAGCTTTGTGATTCATCTTGATTCAACTGATCATATAGAAGAATGTTTGAGAACTATAAAAAACGCCCATTGTGAAATTGGTCTTGGTATTAAACCCTCTGGAGATATTTCTATACTTGAATCTTTTTTACCAGAACTAGATTTCGTTCAATTTATGGGTAATGATCGAGTGGGATATAGTGGAGTAGATTTAGATGAAAATGTTATAGATAAAATAAAAAATTTTCACCAAAATCATTCCTCGGTACCGATTCAAATTGATATTGGAGTCAATCAAAAAACTATTCCTAGACTTAAAGAAGCGGGAGTATTTAGTTTTGTCTCTAGTTCCTCAATTTTTAATGCTCCAGATGTTAAAGAAGCTTTGGCTAAACTTCAAGATTTATAATTTTAAAAAATGCAACAACTAACAGATGAAAAAAAAATATGGATGGAAGGGAAAGCTAATGAAATACGGCAGTCTATTATAGAAATGCTGGTTGAAGCAGGAAGCGGGCACTCAGCCGGACCACTTGGGATGGCCGATATTTTTACCGCCCTTTATTTTTTTATTTTAAAGCACGACCCAACTAACCCAATGTGGGAAGAAAGAGATAGACTAGTACTTTCTAATGGCCATATTTGTCCAGTTTATTATGCCACACTTGCTCATGCCGGTTATTTTCCACTAAATGAATTAAAAACTTTAAGAAAATTTGGCTCAAGATTGCAGGGACATCCTCACCGAGAATATTTAAAATTTTTAGAAACAAGTTCTGGACCATTAGGCGCAGGTCTTTCTCAGGCAGTAGGAATGTGTTTGGCAGACAGAATGGATAATGGCAAGTATTCTCCTAAACAATTTTATTGTCTTTTGAGTGATGGAGAACTTGATGAAGGAAATACTTGGGAAGGCGTAATGCTCGGAGCAAAGGAAAAATTACAAAATCTTACTGTTATTATAGATAGAAATAATATTCAAATAGAAGGTTATACCGAAGATATTATGCCACTAGAGCCATTGAGAGACAAATGGGAATCATTTAATTGGCATACTCAAGTAATAGATGGGCACAATTTTGAGCAGATAGTAGGCGCTATCGGTGAAGCTCAAGCAGTTTTTGATAAACCATCAGTAATTATGGCCAATACAATTCCAGGCAAAGGAGTTTCGTTTATGGAAAGGAAATATGAGTGGCATGGCAAGCCACCAACTAAAGAGCAAGGAGAAGAAGCCTTAAAGGAGTTAAGAAATAATCATGCTTAATCAAAACTTAAAACTTAATACAAAACTTTTTGATGAAGATGTCGAGCAGATTCCTATTCGTCGAGGTTTTGGTGAAGGTTTAGTTTTAGCGGCTGATGCTGATAAAAATGTGGTTGGACTTTGCGCTGACCTAAATGAATCATCTCAAATGTATCTGTTTGCCAAAAAATATCCATTAAGATTTGTGCAGGTGGGAGTGGCCGAACAAAATTTAGTGACAGTGGCCAGCGGAATGGCGGCTATGGGCAAAATTCCTTTTACATCCTCTTACGCTATGTTCAGTCCGGGTCGCAATTGGGAACAGATAAGAACTACCATTGCTTACAATGACCGACCAGTCAAAATTATTGGCAGTCATGCTGGCGTATCTGTTGGTTCAGACGGTGGTACTCACCAAGCTATCGAAGATATTGCATTGATGCGAGTTTTACCAAATATGATTGTACTTTCTCCTTGCGACGCCATTGAAGCCAAAAAAGCTACCATAGAGGCAGCAAAAATAAATAAGCCAGTTTATATTCGGCTGACTCGAGAAAAAACACCTTTAATCACTACTGAGGAGACACCGTTTGAAATAGGCAAGGGGGAAATTTTATTTGCCCCACCCATGACTGCCCAGGTAGGCATTATTGCCACTGGCGCTTTAGTCCATAAAGCAATAATTGCTGCTCAAAACTTTTCTCAGAAGGGAATCTCTGTTAAGGTTTTAAATATTTCAAGTGTGAGACCTCTTGACTTTGAAGCCATTATAAATTTGGCCAAAGAAGCAGGCGCGATTGTTAGTGTAGAAGAGCATCAGGTGGTAGGAGGTTTGGGCTCTGCAATTGCTGAAGTTTTAGTTCAAAATTATCCGGTACCAATGGAATTAATAGGGATACATGACAAATTTGGTCAATCCGGCACTCCCGCAGAACTCATAGAATATTATGGTATGGGAGTTTCGCATATTGAAAAAGCAGTAGAGAGGGTTTTAAACAGGAAAAACGACCCCACCCCGTCCCGCTAAAGCGGAAGAAATATTATGGTGGTATCTCAGGAGTCAGAAATTAGGAACCAAATTTAAAAGGCAACACAGTATAAGTGGATATATTTTGGATTTTTATTGTCCTGAAAAAAAGTTAATAATTGAACTTGATGGAGAAATTCATAACACCAAAGAAGCAAAAGAATATGATGAAGTGAGAGATAAATATTTCGCTGAACTTGGCTATACAACTTTGAGATTTTTGAATAGGGAAGTGGAAAGTGATGTTGAGGAGGTTTTGAGTAGAATAAAAAATTTATAACAGAAAGCCCAGTCTAACTTCGACTGGGCTTAATGAGAGGAGAATTCTTCTCTACATCATTATTTGGAATCTATCAACCCGTAGGCCTTCTGGCAAATTCTCTTGGAACTGCCCGAAGATTTCGGGTTTTTGTTTGAACTGCCAGACCGCAGGATTGTTCACCGGGTCCGGGCGTTGATAACTGTGAAAAGCAAAGAACCATTCTGCCCGATGGGGTGGGGTCGTAATAAAAAGCAATCCACAATCTTAATTGGTCATTATGGTTTAGTGCTGATATCGTTTAAGTAGCTAGATGCACCTCTGGTATTCAGGGTGGTCGCGCGAGACTCGCACGACCACCCATTACTTTTACATAATTTTTTGAGGTCGGTAGTCTTGTGGCGCCCGAGAAAGATATTTTAATATTTCTTCTTGAGTAAGGAGACCTTTTTGAGCACCAACATATTGAACCACTGACATAGAATTTATGGGGGCCCACAAAAAAGCATCAAAAAGAGATTTGCCTAGAGCGATAGCCGAAGTAAAAGTGGCTGAAAAAGCATCACCCGCACCAGTGCGATCATAAGGTGGCTTACTATCAGGAAATGGTGGCATAAAAAATCCTTCATAGCCGTCGTAGGCATAAGCGCCCTTTGGTCCATCAGTGATAACAACAACGTTAGGACCAATATCGTGCATTTCTTTCAATAAATTTTTGATATCTGATTCGTTTGGTTTATTTAAAATATTTTTTGCTTCTTCAGTATTGCAAAAAAATATGTCAGCTCTAACATATAAATCTTTTAGAGTTTCGGTACCCATTTTTATTTGAAAAGTGCCTGGCTGAAAAGCAAATTTGATCTCCGAATTTTTTCTTAAATATTCAGCGATTTCGTTGTGATAATTTAATGAATTTTCACCAATAGATGACAGATAAATCCATCTTGGTTTTTCAATATCGGGCAATTTGTAATCATATTCATGATGTTTAACCAGGATTGTTCGATCTTCTTCAAACCATAAAACATAATGGTAATTGGTCTCTTTATCTTTTTGAACTGAAACAAAATTGGTAGCCACTTTATTTTTTTGTAGGGTAGCGATACATTCGTGGCCATTATGGTCATCGCCCACATTTGTAACTAAAGCAGAATTTAGGCTTAATCTGGTAGCGCAGACAGCGGCATTAGCGCTGTTACCAACTGCTCGCACTTCCTCCATAAATTCGTATGGCACCTTATCGCCAAATCTTAAAACCAGCTCAGATTTTTTGCCATTATCATCACGAATGGTTTTAGCATCTTTTAGTCGAATAAAAGCGTCGGTGGTAATGTCACCAATGGCTACAAAATCAAAACTTTTATTTAAATTAAAGAAATCCATTTCATTTAATTATACACCATTAAAATTTTTAAAAAATAAAAATATGATAATATGGGGATACTAAATATGAAAACATTACGGGAATACATAAAAGAAGCTGAGGAAGAAAAAATTGCCATTGGCCATTTTAATATTTCAAATTCAGAAGGTTTTTGGGCGGTGGTTAATGCTACTAAAAAAATAAACTTACCCGTTATCATTGGTGCCTCAGAAGGAGAACGGGATTTCATTGGAATAAAGCAAATTAAAGCGTTGGTGGATACAATAAAAGCAGAAGGCTTGCCAATATTTTTAAATGCTGACCACACTTACTCGGTAGACAGAGTTAAGGAGGTGGTAGATGCCGAGTTTGACGCAGTCATTATAGATGGCGCTGAAAAATCTTTTGAAGAAAATTTAAAAATAACAAAGGAATCTGTTGATTACAGAAATTCTAAAAATCCAGAAATTTTAATTGAAGGAGAACTTGGTTTTATAGGCAAGTCCTCAAAAGTTTTAGATGAAATGCCTGAAGGAATAGAAATATTAGAGAGCAACATGACCAAACCAGAGGAAGCGAGCGAATTTGTAAAAGAGACGGGTGTTGATTTGTTTGCGCCAGCAGTTGGCAATATTCATGGGATGGTTAGGGGAGGCAACCCCAAATTAGATATAGAAAGAATCAAAAATATCAGAGAAGCGACCGGAGTGCCATTGGTCTTGCATGGTGGCTCGGGTATTACAGATGAAGAATTTAAACAAGCAATTTTAGCCGGTATTTCTGTTATTCATATAAATACCGAATTGAGACTAGCCTATAGGCAAGGTATTCAGAAGTCTCTTATTGAAAATCCTGATGAAATCGCTCCTTATAAATATTTAAAACCTGCCCTTCAGGCAATGCAGGCTGTTATCGAAAAACGCATGACTTTGTTCGCAAATCTGTAAAACGAAAACCACTCCCCAGATGAGAAGTGGCTGCAATAGGCGAGCGGGATGAAGTCTTTTTTCGGTTGGTTTTTTCTAAAAAGATACTATATTTTTTGACCTTCTTTCATTCCAACCTGGTATGGTTCGTGTTCCCGGCTTATGCTTAACGCACAACCTTCGTCATGGTCCTAACACGATTTGGCCACTACAGCTTGTGTGTTCCGCGGTCCATCCTTTCAGATTACGCCCTCGACACACCACACTGAAAGTTTCTTTTCCCTTTTTGTTTTTCTCGCCTGGCCTCTTATAGAGAGGTCTTTCTGAAGCAGTTATTGCATTTACATAAGAGAACTCGGTCTCAGTTCTTCTATTAGGTATTTACAATTTGGCCGTTGTCTCTCTTGACTGAAACAGACAACATACTAAATCTGATTTCATTATACACCCACTAGAATATATTGTCAATGGGGTATTTTGTTGTAATAATTTTGAATTCTGTTATTATTTTACACTGTTATGACTATAAATATAAAAGCGGAAAAAAGAGAAAAAATAGGAAAATTGAAAAGTCTGAGAAAAGAAGGTTTTATGCCGGCTGTTTGTTATGGTCACAAAAAGGAGTCTATTGCGATTCAAATCAAAAAAGCTGATTTTATAAAAGCCTGGAAAAATGCTGGAGAGTCAACAGTTATCAAACTGAGCATTCCTGAAGGAGAAATGGAAGTTTTGATTCATGATGTTGATTTTGATCCTCTAACAGACGAACCAAGACACGCCGACTTTTATATATTTGAAAAAGGTCACAAAGTCGAGGTTGAAGTGCCAATTGAATTTATTGGAATCTCCCCAGCCGTAAAAGATTTTGCTGGAGTACTGATGAAAATTTTGCATGAAATCAAGATTGAAGCCGAACCGGCAAATTTGCCTCATCAAATTGATGTTGATATTTCATCTATTACTGAATTAGAAGGTCAAATTTTGGCTAAGGATATTATTTTGCCAAAGGGTGTAACACTCATAGAAAACCCAGAAGAGGTGGTGGTAACGGTAGCTACTCCAAAGGCAGAGAAAAAGGAAGAGGAAGAGGTTTCGGCTGACTTATCCCAAATAGAAGTTGAAAAGAAGGGCAAGAAAGAAGAGGAAAGTGCAGAGGAGGCTCCAAAAGAATAAACAATTAGCAAAAAAGCCAAAAAACATTGTTTCTGCGTTAGGTCATAAGGATAAGGCTCTTGAAACAATATTTTTTGGTTTTTTTGCTATAATAAATATGTATGAAAAAATTCTGTATTGTTTTTGTTATTTTTTTGTTTTTTTTAGCTACTCCCGCGCAGGCCGTTTTGACTGAACAACAAATGCTAGAACAAGAAGCTAAATGGCAAGCGGAGCTTAAAACTACTGAGGAAGATATAGCTAAATGGGAGTCAATACTAAATCAAACCAAACAAAGTACTGCTTCATTAGAGAGGGACGCTTCTGTATTGCAAGCCAAAATTAATGAAGCTAAAGCATTCATTAGAAAGAGACAGATTCAAATTGAACAATTGACTCGCGACATTGGGTTAAAAACTAAAACTATTGCTGAGCTGGAAGAAAAATTGGGCAGAGGCAAGGAATCATTAGCGGCTATTTTAAGGTCAACCGATGAACTAGATAATTTCTCTTTGGCAGAAGTGATGTTGTCAAATAAAAATCTATCACAATTTTTTGAAGATGTTGATTCATACAGTTCAATAAAAATATCATTAAAAAAACAATTTGATGAAATAAGATATTTGCAAGCTAAAACTGATGAAGAAAGAAAAATACTTGATGAAAAAAGAATTGCCGAAGCTGACACTAAGGCTAAAGTGGAGGCTGATAAAAAGAAAGTAGAAATAGATGAAAAGGAAAAACAAAGACTTATAAGCATAAACAAAACTCAAGAAAAGACTTATCAGCAAGTGATTGCAGAAAAAGAAAAAAAAGCTGCTCAAATCAGAGCCGCTCTTTTTTCCTTGCGTGATACTGAGGGTATTGCCTTTGGTGACGCATTGAAATACGCTACCCTAGCTTCTCAAAAAACTGGAATCCGCCCCGCTCTTATTCTTGCCATTCTTACTCAAGAATCCGATTTGGGTAAAAATCAGGGTTCATGTTTGGTTAATAATTTGGAAACAGGAGATGGGGCAGGCAAAAATACTGGAACTATTTTTGAAAAAGTAATGAAGGCGCCACGAGACACAGTGCCATTTAAAGATATAACCGAAAGACTTGGTAAGGATTGGAAAATGACACCTGTCTCTTGCCCACCTGGCACCAAATGGAGCGCTAGTCGAGGTTATGGAGGAGCGATGGGTCCATCACAATTTATTCCTTCCACCTGGGAACTTTTTAAAAGTAGGCTTGGTACTAATTTGGGGCTTGATGCCGATAGTGTAAACCCCTGGAATCCAGAACACGCTATATTGGCTACCGCAGTTTATATGGCAGATTTGGGAGCGTCTAGTGGTAGTTATACTGCGGAACGCAATGCAGCCTGCAAATATTATTCCGGCAGATCGTGTGGAGTAGGCGGAGGTCCTTCAAATACATTTTATGGTAATCAGGTTTTGGCTAAAGCTGAAAATATACAACTAACAATGATTGATCCATTAGTGGGGTATTAATATCCACACCCTTCTTGACATATTTTGAGAGGTTGCTAGACTCTTATTTAGACGGGACCAGAAGCGAGCGCTAGAAATCATCGCTGACTGATCCTTGATTGAATTGAAGGTAGAAGGAGCAGAGAGAAATGGACTCTCGTTTGTTCGTCTGACCATCAAAAGGGTCGTCCACTCAAACAGCGCACAGTCTTACGAGACAGTGCCATCGTGTGCAACGCACGAATGAGGAACGGACGGCCCTTTCCTCTTGTCTAAATTTTATAATATGTTATGCTAGAAATATGAAAACAGAAATTCATCCACAATATTATACTGATGCCAAAGTAAGTTGCTCTTGCGGTAATAAATTTACTGTGGGTTCAACTCAAAAAGAAATCAAAGTAGAAATTTGTAGCGCCTGTCATCCATTCTTCACTGGCAATGAAAAAGTGATTGATGCCGCCGGAAGAGTAGAAAGATTTAAGGTTCGTAAAGCTGCTGCCACCAAAACTCCAAAATCCAAGAAATAACTATTTTTATTTTTCCCCTCTCTTGTTGTAAGAGAGGGGTTAGGGGTGAGTTATAATCTATGAAATAACCCCCTTAATCCCCCTTACATTAAGGGGGAAGTTAGGAGGTAAAATAATATTATGGATCTCTCAAAATACAAATCAAACCAAAAAACCCAATATTTGGCTCAAAATTTAGAGAGGCTTCTTAAGGAAGAGGCTGATATTTTGGCGTTAAAAAATGAGGAAGGAATGGAGGAATTGGTGGAGAAAGATTTAAAGAATATCGAAACACAAAAAGAGATTTTGGTAGAACAGATGGAAGAGATTTTGAAGGAGGAGGAAAAAGAAGAAGAATTTCCTAATGAAATAGTGTTAGAAGTAAGAGCGGGTGTGGGTGGCGAGGAAGCAGCCCTTTTTGCTGAGGAATTGGCTACTATGTACCGAAAATACGCTGATACACGAGGTTGGACAGTTTCTATACTTGATGAAGCAGAATCACCTCTAGGAGGCTATAAGGAGGCATCATTTGAGATTAGGGGTAAAGGAGTATATAAAGAGTTAAAACAAGAAACTGGTATTCACAGAATTCAAAGAGTGCCTAAAACTGAAAAAATGGGGCGAGTGCATACCTCTACCGCCTCGGTGGCTATTTTACCTATTCGTAAAAAAACCAAATTTGAGATAAATCCGGCTGATTTGGAAGTTGAATTTTCTCGAGCTGGAGGTAAGGGTGGTCAAAATGTAAACAAAGTAGAAACTGCGGTTAGGCTAACCCACAAACCAACCGGTTTGGTAGTACGCTCAACCGCTGAAAGAAGTCAAAATGCTAACAAAGAAAATGCTTTAATGATCCTTTCCGCAAAACTGGAAGAAAAACAAAGAGAAGAAGAAGACGCAAAATATTCCGCTAATCGTAAAGAACAAATTGGAGTGGCAGACCGTTCTGAGAAAATAAGAACATATAATATTCTTCAAGATAGAATAACTGACCACCGATTAAACAAAAATTGGCATGGTATTGAAAATATTATGAAAGGTCAGATAGCCGGTATTATTGACGCATTTAAAGAAATTTGATAAGGTTTATTACTGTATGACAGAAGTAACAAAAACAGAACAAAATTTGGACGAGCTTTTCAGTGTGGGAGCCCATTTTGGCTTTAGCAAATCAAGAAGGCACCCAAGTAATACCCCTTATATTTTTGGTTCCAAAAATAGAGTGGATATTTTTGATTTAGAAAAAACGCATGACAAATTAGCGATGGCTCTCGAATTTGTTGCTTCCTTAGCGGGGGCCAATAGCCCGATACTTTTCGTGGGTGGCAAAAATGAGGCTCAAAATATTGTGAAGGAAGTTGCCGAAAAAGTGGGAATGCCTTATGTTGTCAGTCGCTGGATTGGAGGAGCCTTGACCAATTTTCCAGAAATCAGAAAAAGAGTAGATATGATGATGGACCTTTTATCTCAAAAAGAAAAGGGGGAATTGGCAAAATATACTAAAAAAGAAAGAATTTTGATAGATAGAAAAATAGAAAAATTACAGAAAATGTTTTGGGGAATAAAAGATATGGTAAATCTTCCAAAAGCACTTTTTATTGTTGATCCGAGATATGAAATTACCGCCTTGAAAGAAGCTCAAAGTCTAAATATTCCGGTCATTGCTTTGTGTGGTTCTGATAACAATATTCTAGGGATAAATTATCCAATTCCAGCCAATGATTCTGGTATCAATAGTATTAGATTTTTTGTAGAAAAAGTGGCGGAGACGTATAATAAAGGAAAGAAAATTTAATGAATATAACAACTGATCAAATTAAGGAATTGCGTGATGAGACTGGTGTCTCAATTATGCAATGCAAAAAGGCATTAGAAGAAGCTGGTGGCGACCTAGAAAAGGCTAAAATAATTCTAAGAAAAATCAGCAAACAATCTGCTGATAAAAAATCAACTAGAACACTAGGAGCTGGGTTGGTAGTTTCTTATGTCCACGGTAATGGCTCTGTTGGATCATTGGTAGAGCTCTTGTGTGAAACTGATTTCGTAGCTCGAAATGAAGAATTTGTGATTTTAGCCAAAGATATCGCTATGCACATAACTGCTCTGGCGCCGGAATATTTAAAAATGGATGATATAAAAGAAGAAGACAAAGTAAAGGCTAAAGAATTGTTTGAAAAGGATTTGGGCGACAAACCAAAGGAAATGCGTGATAAAATATTAGAAGGAAAACTCGCCGCTTATTTTGGAGAGAAGGTGCTTTTAGAGCAGGCCTTCATTAAAAATCCAGAAGTAAAAATTGGCTCACTTATAGAACAGGCTATTCAAAAATTTGGTGAGAGAACTGAAATAGGTCGTTTTGTCAGGTTTTCTATTAAATAAAAACAATGACTACTATTGTAATATTTGGTTCTTCGCTGTTTATGGCATTAATTCTGTTGCTTACGAAGGCGATGGAGTTGAAGTATGGGAATAAAAATATTATATTGAGGTTTATTGGAAAATTAGATTCTAAATTTGAAACAGTTGTTTCTAATTTAAAATTTAGAGGTCTACAATTAACTCAAAGTATTCGTTATATTTTTTTGGTGCAGGCTAAAGAAATTTGTAAGGATTGCTTTAAAAAAATAGAAGAAAAAGCAGTAAATGAGTTCAAGAAAAGACAAGATGTTATTATGGGCAAAAAAGAGATTGCCAGCAAAGGTTCGGTTTCTTTTTACCTTAAAAAGATAACCGAAGATAAAGGAAATGGAGAGAAAGGGAAGATAGAAGACAGTTTGTAGAATGATTTGAAAATTGAAAATTAAACACAGGCCGGCATAGCTCAGTTGGTAGAGCGCCACTTTTGTAAAGTGGATGTCCGGGGTTCGAACCCTCGTGCCGGCTCAGATTAAATAGACTTTGTAGAACTTGATTGTTTAGCTTTGAGAGCTTCTTCTTTGGCTTTTTGTTTGTCAATTTCTTTTAGCATTGGAAGGGCTTTCTTCATATCATCTACTGATTTAAAGCCATAATAAACCTTATCGTTTATTAAAATGGCCGGTAATTTGTTTTCAATATTATAAACACTGACTAAAGTCTGGAGAGTTGACAAGTCTAAGTTATAATCAAAAGAATAAACCCGCAATTCTGGATAATCACTTCTTAATTTAGTTAAAACAAAACCCTCTTTTTCGCAATCAGAGCAATCACCTTCGTTTGAGTAAAAATACATAACGGAAAGTCCATTGTTTGCCTGATTGGAACCGCAACGCTCTTTAACCTTCTGCATCAAAAGAAAATCTTTAATTTGAAGTAGGGAATAGTATTTTTTTAAATTCAAAACCTCTGCGTCATCAGAGCCTCTATTTTGCTCAGTATAAGCCAGTTTATCACCCAAAATAGCCAATTCCTTGGAAAGGAAGCTACTGCCTATATCTCGGCAGGAAAGCTCTGAAAGGAGCGAAAATTGAGTCTCAGAGGCCAAAATATCTACCGCGATACGACTTTCTATATTCTTTATCTCGTTAATCTTCTTCTGGCTAAAATAATTACTCAAATAGATGGCTGTTATAAAAATAACAGCTGTAATCAAGAACGTATAGGCATATTTTTTCCAACTTATCTCCATTTTGTTTTTTGGGCGAAAACTACATTATAAATAGCTTTGGTCATCCAGATTGGAGCAAGCATTGTGTAAAACATCAGGAAGAGGATACTATCAAAACCAAACTTGTTTTTCTCTTCCGCCAAACCTCTCGATGTCACAATAATCAAAAATGTCCCCAATATTGCGACAAATGAAATAAATACAATTATATCAGTATTGAAATAGAAAAAGTCAAAATTAAAACCCTTAAAAGATAGACCAACAGTTGAAATTTCCTTTATCATAAGAATCAAAGAATTTATCCAACTGAAAATCATAGAGCCAAAAAAGTATATTGTAGAAAGAACTGAAAAACCAGCAGCAGGCAAAACAACCATTCCTAAGTTGCCATATTGAGGTCTAAAAAACATACTTCTATAATCAATAGCGTTTTTAATAAAACCATAGACCCAACGCAAACGTTGTTTATATAAGGTCACTAAACTAGTTGGAGCAATGGTGTAAATAAAAGCATTGTGGACATTGCCAATTTTCATATTATTTTTTTGCATCCGCATAGCAATCTCCATATCTTCAGTATTGTGAGCATGTCTATAACCACCTATCTTATCAAAAACTGATCTGCGGAAAATTGAAAATGGCCCGGGAGTGATGTAAAGCGCATTTAGGTAAGAAAAGACTTTACGTAAAAAGATACCAAATATGTATTCAGCTTTTTGGATAAGACCGAGCAAACCCCTGGGCTCAAATATTTTGACCGAAGGAGTAACCGCCATTATTTCATTATCATCAAATTTTGTAACAATTCTTTTCAGTGCTTCGGGGTGAACAAAAGAATCAGCATCTAGACAACCGACTAAATCAGAATTTATAAATTCTAAAGCGTAATTTAGAGCAGTGTATTTACCACCATTTTCTTTCCTTAAGAGTTTTATTTGTTTATTTCTGGAAAATCTCTGAATAATCCTCCAGGTGTCGTCGATACTACCGTCATCCACAATAAAAATTGAGAGCTTGTCCTTGGGATAATTTAGCTTTAAAAGAGAAAAAATGGTCTTTAAAACCGTTGTTTCTTCATTCCAAACTGGCACAATAATGGAAACACTAGGAAACTTGCTAGTATTTCTTCCTTGGCCAGTCGCATTTTTTACAAAATCGGCTTCTCTAAATTCAAAATAAGTTATTAGGAAAAATACCTCAACATAAAGGGCAAAAAATAGAATAATATAAGTAATTGATTCTGATACAAGATGCATCATTGTTATTATAATATATTTTCAAATTATTAGCGAATTTTTGCTCCGTAAATTTCAGTAGTTTTTTGCTCCAATTTTTTGTGCATAGAGTGCACCTCACTACTGATTAAAGTCTTTTCTAAGGAACGGTAAATGATTCGGTAGGCATAGCTTACTTTATCTTTGCCAAATTTAGCTTCATCTTCATATTTATCAATCAATTTAACCTCTTCAATCATATCTTCTCCAGCTGTTTCGCGAATTAGGTCAAAATAATTGTTTGGTATAAAGCTTTTATCCACCACAAATGAAATATCGCGAGTTATGGGTGGGTATTTGCTGACTTCTTTGTACTTTTGATCGAGGCGAAGCTGTTTTTTGACCCTCTTATCATCTGACCAAAGCAGGCGAATATCTGGCAGAGACATACTGACAATAGCCAATCTTTCAAGACCAAAACCAAAAGCCCAGCCAGTGTAGTTTTCCGAATCAACGCCTAATTTTTCTAAAACACTCCCTTTAACAACGCCACAACCAACAACTTCCACCCATTTACCCCCAATCTCAACTTCCATTTCTAAAGATGGATCCGTATAAGGAAAGGTATCTTTATTTAATCGATATTTGATATTAGGCCCAAACACAGCGGTAGCAATATTTCCAAGAGCCTCTTCCAAATCTTTTTGACTGATTGTTTTTAAAACTTTTGGCACTAAGTACCAACCATCTATCTGGTGAAAAACATTCATATGATTGCGGTCAATTTCGTCCTTGCGGTAAACTTTACCGAAACTAAAACATCCCAACGGTTCATTTTTGGCCACACGCTTTTTAATTTCTTCATCATGCAAATAATAGTACCAACAGACCGTGGTATGAGTACGCAAAATATTTTTATCATCTACATAGTAGGTATCAGATTTGCTTCTGGCTGGATGATCCATTGGGAAATCAAAAAGATCAAAACTTATATCGACAGGCACGATTTCTGGGATTTTAATAATATCCAGATCTTTAAAATAATGACTGTTAACTATGCGGTTTACAATTTCTGCAATAGGGCTACCTTCAGTGCGGGAAAGATCAGGCATATTCAAATATCGCTTTATTCGCAAAGCATCGGGATCTTGTCTTTCTTCTAAATTTTTTAATAATTTTTTCTCCTCTTCGGTTGGCATGATGTGTTCTTTCATAATTACTCTATTCTAAATAAAATTGTGCTAAAATTCAACAATGGAATATAAAATTGGCTTTTCTCTTGATGAATTTGAGAAAGTAAAAAACTCGCTGGTTGAACATGGTTTTGAATATAAAAAAGTTATTGTGGGGGAGGTTTTGAGAGAAACTATCCCTCTTTGTATAAACGCAGTATATAAAAATCCATCAAGTATGAGAATTGACGCGCCAAATGCTTTTAGTTGTTCCTCTCTCATAAGTTATTTATATACTCAAGCTGGAATTTGGATGCCATCGCTTTCAATAGACAAATATGTTTTTGGAACTCCAATTTCAAGAGAAGATTTGAAATTTGGCGATTTAGTTTTTTCAAATACTGGTATCGGTAAGATTCGCACCGAAACAGTAGAATATCTCCCCGGCACCAAAGTACCAGAAGGAGTTGACCATGTCGCTTTGTATTTAGGAAATAGTGAAATACTTCATGCTACTAAAAAATATGGAAAGGTGATAATAGAAAATCTAGATAATTTTTCAAATATAGTTGGGTTTAGAAGGGTAACAAATATAGACGAGAAAAGATTTGTGGTGATTGTCCCAGAAAGCAGAGGGGACTTAAGAAAAAAAGAAAATTTAATAAAGGAAATTATTCGTAAATAACATCATTTTACTCCCAAAAAGACTGGTAAATGGGGTTGTAATTTGTTATAATATAAAGAAATGATTAAGGAAGAAAAGAACAAAAAGAGTAGTCCCGCCAAAGGGTCGGGCACGTATGGAGCTGATTCGATTATCGTTTTAGAGGGTCTAGAACCGGTAAGAAAAAGGCCTGGAATGTACATTGGCACTACTGGTCCTGATGGCTTACATCACCTTATATCAGAAATCTTTGATAACTCTCGCGACGAAGCAATGGGTGGTTTTTGTAATGATATTGAAATCGTGCTTTTGCCTGAAAATAAAGTTCGAGTAGTTGATAATGGCCGAGGAATACCGGTTGATATGCATAAACAGACTAAAGTTTCTGCTTTGGAAACCATTATGACTACTTTGCACGCTGGAGGAAAATTTGGAGGAGAGGGCTATAAAGTCTCTGGTGGTTTACATGGAGTGGGAGCCTCGGTGGTAAACGCTCTTTCGGTTTATATGCGGGCTGAAGTGCATCGAGATGGAGGAGTTTATATGCAAGAGTATTCAAAAGGAAAAAAGAAGGCGGCCGTTAAAAAAATTGGCTCTTCAAAATTTCATGGCACCATTATTACTTTTGAACCTGATGCTGAAATTTTTAAAGAAGGAATAGTTTTTGATTTTGAAAGAGTAGTTCATCATATGCGACAACAGGCCTACTTGGTAAAGGGTTTAAAAATATCTGTCATTGATTTGCGAGAAATAGGTCAAAAAATAAAGGACACCGAAACCTTTTATTTGAGAGATTTGGGATTGGAAGCTCCAACTATGACTTTTTATTTTGATGGTGGATTGGTTTCTTTAATCAGATTTTATAATCATACTCAGAAACCGATTCACAAAAATATTTTCTATGTAGAGAAATACAACGAAAATTTTGAAGGGGTAGAAGTGGCTTTGCAATATATTGACGATATTTCCGCTCACATAATGCCTTTTGCCAACAACATTTACCAAAGTGAGGGTGGTACGCATATTACTGGATTTAAAGCTGCGCTGACCAGAACACTAAACAGTTACGCTAAAAAAAATAATCTAATAAAAGATGGGAATGACGCTTTTACTGGAGAGGATATTTTGGAAGGATTGACGGCTGTGATTTCAGTAAAATTGAGAGAAGTCCAATTTGAAGGTCAAACTAAAGCTAAACTTGGCAGCGTTGAAGCGAGAGGTATGGTAGAAAATATTTTTGGCGATGGCTTTAGTGCTTTCCTAGAAGAAAACCCAGACGATGCTAGGGCCATTATTAATAAGGTTATTTTGGCTCTACGAGCTCGTAAGGCCGCTAAAGCTGCCAAGGATTCAATTTTGAGAAAGGGTGCTTTGGAGGGTATGACTTTACCGGGCAAACTAGCAGATTGTCAAAGTAAATCAGCTGAGGAGTCTGAGTTGTTTATTGTAGAGGGGGACTCAGCTGGTGGTACGGCCAAAACAGGCCGTGATCGCAAAACTCAAGCCATTTTGCCTTTGCGTGGTAAAATATTAAACATAGAAAGAGCTCGTCTGGACAGAATGCTTGGTTCTGAACAAATTAAAAACTTGGTTGTTGCTTTGGGTACTGCAATCGGTGATACTTTTGATATTTCAAAACTTCGTTATCACAAAGTAATTATTGCGACTGATGCCGATGTTGATGGAGCTCATATCCGCACCCTTATCTTAACTTTGCTTTACAGATATTTCAGACCGATTATTGATGGGGGATTTATTTATATCGCCCAGCCGCCTTTATATAAAATTAAAAAAGGTAAAGAAATTCACTATGCTTATACCGATGATGAAAAAATTAAAATTTTAGGGAAAAACGTAAATACTGAAGATGTTGTAGAAACGGAAGAACCTATTGAAAATACTGAAGTAGAAAATGACGCAGAAAATACTAAATTAAGGACTTCCAAAATTTCAATACAAAGATATAAAGGTTTGGGAGAAATGAATGCCGAAGAACTTTGGGAAACTACTATGGATCCAAAGCGTCGTATTTTAAAACAAGTTACTGTGGAAGACACTCAAGAAGCTGATCGTATCTTTGATGTCCTGATGGGCACCGATGTTCCATCTCGCAAATCTTTCATCCAGTCCAACGCTAAACTGGCGACTATTGATATTTAATTATTTTTTATTTTATTTCTTCTCTTTAATTTCTTTTTGGAGGAGTTCTGGGAGATTTTGGGAAGAGAGTGATTCTAGTTTATTACCCTCTCGAGATTCCAAAACAAATTCTTTAGATTCCACTTCCTTATCACCAACTACAATCCAGTACGGAATTTTTTCATTTTTAGCTGCACGAACTTTTTTACCTAAATTTTCATCTGCTAAATCAACCCCAGCTCTGATACCGGCTTCTTTTAACAAATTATAAATTTCCTGCGCATATGCATTGTGTGATTCACGTACCGGTATGACCTTTACTTGAACTGGGGAGAGCCAGAGAGGGAAGTTGCCAGCATAATGTTCTATAAGTATTCCAAAAAATCTTTCAAACGAACCAAAGATAGCCACATGTAAAACAACTACTCGGTGTTTTTTGCCGTCCTCGCCAGTGTAATCCATTTCAAAATTTTCTGGTTGATTAAAATCTAATTGAATGGTGGTGAGTTGCCATTCTCGTCCGATAGAATCATTGATTTTAATATCAATTTTAGGTCCATAAAATGCCGCTTCTCCTTCCTCAATACTAAATGGCATACCCCACTTTTTAACTTGTGCAACCAAAATTTCCTCAGCTTTTTGCCATACATCATCGGCACCAAAATATTTTTCTTTATTTTTTGGATCACGAATAGAAATTTCTACTTTGTAATTATTAAATCCAAAAACATTATAAACTTTTTGCATTAGGCCCAATATCATTTCTATTTCAGATTCGATTTGATCCTGACGAATTATGTGATGAGTATCATCTTGGCACAATCCCTTTACTCTCAAAAGTCCGGACAATTCTCCACTTTTTTCATTTCTATAAACAGTTGTATTTTCAGCTATCCGTAGCGGTAAATCACGATAACTGTGTGGTTCGGCATTATAAATTTCAAAATGATGAGGGCAATTCATGGCCTTCAATACAAATTCTTCACCATTATTATCTTTCATAATCGGCATCATAGCGTCATATTTACCTAGGTGACCACTGCGAATGTAAAGCTCCTTTCTGGCAATATGAGGAATAGTAACAAACGAATAACCTAATTTCTCTTTTTCAGCCCTAATAAAATTATCCAACTCAGTGCGAATGATGTTTCCTTTTGGTAAATACATAGGTAGGCCCTTGCCAACCAATTCTGAAATAGTAAACAAACCCATTTCTTTCCCCAATTTTTTATGGTCTCTTTTTTCTGCTTCTTCCTTTTGTACTAAATACTCATTAAGTTTTTCTTTTGATTCAAAAGCTAAACCATAAATGCGAGTTAACATCTTATTTTTTTCATCCCCCCGCCAATAAGCGCCAGCCACTCTTTCGAGCCTCCAGATGTCAAGGGGCATCTTTGACATATCATCAGTGTGGTCGCCACGACAAAGGTCAGTAAATTCACCTGAAGTGTATGTTGTTATTTTCTGACTATCTTTATTTATTTCTTCAATCAATTCCAATTTGTATGGATTTTTAGCGAAAAGTTTTTTGGCATCTTCATAAGAAATTTCTTTACCTTCAAATTCTTTCCAGGTCTTTGCGATTTGTCGCATCTTATTTTCAATCTTGGTAAAATCTTTTTCGGAAACGGGGGAAGAAAATTCAAAGTCATAATAAAAACCAGTTTCAGTTGCTGGCCCAAGTGTGGGCAAAGCGTCAGGCCAGATTTCTAAAACAGCCGCCGCCATTAAGTGTGAGAGAGAATGCCTAACTAGTTCAATATTATTTTTCATAAATAAATAATAACAGTTTGGTAAAATTATTACACCACTTGACAAGTTCTTTTGTTTGTTATAACTTTATAATAGGCTCGAGAAGGCACTAGGAAAACTGGGTGTCTAGATGGAGACTTTGATTAACTCTCGAGTGCGGAGCTCGGTTCTTCCTGACGCTTCCGAAGTGAGGAATTCATCATCGCGAGATGAAATCTCACAAACTGGTGGAAACTAGCCTGCAACGGCCAAGCCCACCTTTTTTATTAAATCGCCAGCGCGCCAAGTATGTGCAGGGTTTTTCTTTTTATATTTTACTATCGTTTTGATCATACACAGATTACTGACGGTCGTCTCAAATCTGTGTATTTTGAAATTAACATTCTAGACGGTCGTCAAATTTGTTAATAAACCCAAAAGTGCTAGTTATAATTTTTTAGCTTTTTCGGCAATCAAACTCTTTTCGCCATTTCGAAGAGAGACACGGGCTTTGACGGCAATACATTCATCAGGAACAAAAATATTAGAAAATTCTTGAAGAGTGCGAGGGAAAACAACAAGCTCAATTTCGTCAGTTAAATCAACAAATTTTATAAAAAACATTTTATCGCCATTTTTAGTAAGAATATCTCTCATATTTTCAATAAGACCGCCAACCACTACTATTTCATTTTCTTTAGAATTTTTTTTTATATTCTTTATTGTATTTTTTTGATTGGCGAGCTTTTCTTTAAACTGCTCTAATGGATGCCCAGAAACATACAAACCCAGAAGCTCTTTTTCCCAAGCTAAACTTTCTGCAGGAGTGACTGGGCTTGCCGAATTTAAACGAAGGGGAGAATAATCTAATGATGGAGTTGATGAAAAAAGAGAGTGCTGGTCTTTGTTGCCCACAGATTCCTTATTGTATTCCAAAAGATTATCCATATTAGCTAGCATTTGGCCCCTTTCACTAAAATTATCAAAAGCGCCGGCCTTTATTAATGCGTCCATAGATTTTTTATTTAAATTTCTGTCTTGAATTCTCCTCAAAAAATCTTCCAATGATTTGAACTTGCCATTTTCTTTTCTTTCAGCGGTGATAGTGTGCGAGATACCTTCTCCAAAGTTTTTGATAGTTGTTAATCCAAATCTGATAGTTTCGCCTTCGGTTTTTAGTTCTGCTTCACTTTTTTTAACCAATGTAAAATCAGAAAAACTTTCATTTATATCTGGTGGCAATATTTTTATACCCATACGTTTACATTCAGCGATAGAAGCCGCCACCTTTTCTGTCTCCCCCGATTCGGCCGAAAGAACAGCCCGCATATATTCACCGGGAAAGTTGGCTTTTAAATAAGCCGTTTGATAGGCCACTCGGCCATATGAGACTGAATGTGCTTTATTGAAACCATAAGCGGCAAAAGGTTCAATCCATTTCCACACTTCTTTGGCTTTTTTTTCATTCCATTTTGAATGTTCTACACAACCAGCAATAAACTTTTCTCGTTGCTTTTCCATTTCTTCTGGAATCTTTTTACCAACCGCCTTACGAAATTTATCTACTTCGCCCCAAGAATACCCGGCCAGTTTATGAGCCATCATTAAAAGGTCGTCTTGATAAACCAAAATACCATAAGTTTTTTTCAAAATTGGTTCTAGGGCAGGATCAGCATAAGTAATTTTGTTAGCATCATGCTTACGTTCAATATAATTGGGTATAAATTGCATTGGCCCCGGACGGTAAAGAGCGACCATTGCGTTAATATCGTGGATAGAAGAAGGTTTTAATTCTACTAAAAATCTGGTCATGCCGTCACCATTTAATTGAAATAGGTCTTCAGTTTCTCCTCGAGCCAACATTTCAAAAGTCTTTTTATCATCGATTGGTATATTATCCGGATTTATTTCAATATTTTTAGTCTTTTTTAAAAGTTCGATGGTGGCGGCAATGATTGAAAGATTTTTAAGCCCTAAAAAATCAAATTTTAAAAGTCCAGCGCCATTTTCATCAACCGAATACATATCATATTGGGTAATTATTTTACCTTCGCCTTTTGGGTCATATTGCAGGGGAGTAAAGTTTGTCAAATTAGTTGGGCTAATCACCACTCCAGCAGCATGCACTCCAATATGTCTGGCACAACCCTCAATTTTTTGGGCCATATCAATTACTTTTTTACTGTCAGTATCTTTTTTATAAAGTTCCATTAATTCAGGGACTTCATTTAAAGCTCTATCTATAGTCATCGGAAAACCTTGAGCCCCCACCGGAATTAACTTGGCGATTCTATCGCCTATAGTGTAGGCAAAACCAAGCGCTCGAGCGGTATCGCGCACACTACCACGAGCCATCATGGTACCAAATGTCCCGATTTGGGCCACTTTATCTTCGCCATATTTTTGTTTGACATATTCCACCATCTCATCACGCCGGTCGTCAGCAAAATCCATATCAATATCTGGAGCTGATGGCCTATCAGGGTTAAGAAATCTTTCAAAAGGAATTTCATATTCAAGAGGATTAATATTTGTAATATGTGATGCATAGGTGGCTAGAGAGCCCGAAACCGAACCCCTAATGTTAGTTAAAATATTATGCTCATGAGCATAATTCATCAAATCAGCCACTACCAAAAAATATGGAGAATAACCTTTTGTTTTTATAACCCCAAGTTCATATTCCAATCTACTTAAAACTTCTTCAGTTTCAGGCAAGCCTCTTTTTTTGAGACCATCATATGCTAAGTCATGCAATTCTTCATCATAACTTTTGCCTGATTCTATTTTGATATCAGGGAAAGCCCATTTACCAAGCTCTAGTTCAAGATTACACAGAGCAGAAATTTTATGGTTATTAAAAATAGCTTCTGGCATATCGGCAAATCTCTCTTTAATTTCATCTGAAGAAAGGAACGAGAAATTTTCTTCCTTATCCCAAGCGCCCCGGTCGCCACCACTTTGAGGAGCACCTTGTTGCACAGCCATCAGGGTGTTTCTAGCCTCTCTATCATCGATCGTAATATAATAAATATCATGAGCAGCAACAATGCCGACCTCATTTTCTTTGGCAAATTTTGCTAATACATCCATATGTTCATTGTGACCCTCTAATTCTGGATGCTTGGTTATTTCAATATAAAAATCCCCACCATCATCATTTTTAAAAATTTTTTTGTATTTTTGTACCAAATCTTTTGCCTGCTCAATATTTTTATTTCTCAAGGCAGTAGAAACATCACCGCTCCACGAAGAAGAGATACAAATCAATCCTTCTGAATATTTTTCTAAAAGTTCAATATCAATGCGAGGTTTGTAATAAAATCCTTCCAAATATGATGCTGTCACCAATTTTAAAAGATTTTTATAGCCAATATTATTTTTACAAAGCAAAACCATTCGGAATCGGTCCTTGTCTACTCCCGCCTGTTTATCAAAACGAGTTCGTGAGGCCAAATAAGCATCTACTCCAATGATTGGTTTAATACCAGCTTTTTGGCATTCTTTATAAAATTCAATCGCACCGTACATATTGCCATTGTCAGTAAGAGCCAAAGCTTCCATTCCATCTTTTTTAGTCGCCACAATAAGCTCTGGCAATTTAGGCAAAGCTTGAAGCAAAGAGTAGTGAGAATGAGTGTGAAGATGAGTAAATTTAGCCATATAGGTATAATAGTAGAATAATAGAATAATGGAAATATTGAATAATATGAAATATGTAGTCGGAATAGATGAAGCGGGGAGAGGGCCACTCGCTGGACCAGTGACAGTTGGAGCATTTATAGCTGAAAAAAAGATGGAGAAGTGGCTACTTAAAAATATTTTTGATAATAGACTGCGTGATTCTAAAAAATTAAGCCCTAAGAAAAGAGAGGAAATTTATAAAAAATTTTTGATTTTAAAAAAAACAAGTAGAGTATTTTTTTCTGTTTCTCATATTTCAAATAAAATAATAGACAAACAAGGTATTTCAAAAGCTATTCAAATAGGCATAAACAAATCTCTTCAAAAATTACACCACACCTCACAAAACTCAAAGGGCACCTTTGATATTAGACTGGATGGATTACTGAAAGCACCTAAGGAGTATAAAAATCAAAAAACAATAATAAAAGGTGACGAAAAGAATGTTTTTATTGCCTGCGCCTCTATTGTCGCCAAGGTCTCTCGAGATCGTCTGATGTGCCGCTTGATCGCTAAATATCCTCACTACGCCCTCGAAATTCATAAGGGGTATGGTACAAAGCTCCATTATTCTCTTCTCCAAAAACACGGCCTTTCTTCTCTCCATCGCAAGTCTTTTTGTCAAAAATTATAAAATTTGCCTTATTTTGTTAAATATATTAGTATATTCCTATGGTAGTAAGAATGAGACATAACAGAAGCCAGACGGGTAACACCAGAAGTCACCATGCACTAGTCGCGCCTACTTTTACTTTATGTAAAGAATGTGGTAGCCCAAAAGCGCCTCATTCAGTTTGTATGGTCTGCGGAAAATATAAAGGCAGACAAGTTGTAGATGTCCATTCCAAAATTGCCAAAAAAGAAAAGCGGGCAAAAGAAAAGGCTAAGCAGGCAAAATAATTTTTAATTGACCTAATTACCCTAATTATTCTAAATAATACCCAATGCCGAAATTTCTAAAATTGGGGATTGGGACTTGGGTTTTGTTTAGGATTTAGTATAATTAGAATAATTAGAAATTTTCCAAAATGACAAACAGGCACCTTGCAAGATCAACCGTTCTCCAAACTCTGTACGAGTGGGATTTTAGTGACCAAAAATTAAATCCCGATGACATCTTAAAAAGGGATGCTACTGAATTTGCGCCAGGCGCCGAACATAATCATTTTATGAAATCCCTATTAGATGGGGTAATAAGCAAGAAGAAAGATCTTGATAACATTATCGTTAAAGCAGCTCCAGAATGGCCTATTGAAAAAATAAGCGTAATGGACCGAAATATTTTACGAATTGGTCTTTATGAGCTCTTGTTTGCAAACCGTGAACAAGTACCTCCAAAGGTTGCCATCAACGAAGCAATTGAGTTGGCCAAGAAATTTGGAGGAGAAACAAGTGGAAAATTTATAAATGGTGTGTTGGGGGCTGTGTATAAAGAAATGGGTGAGCCGGGTAAGGATGACAAAGGAATCGATAAGAAAAAAGTTACAGACGAGACATTGGTAGGTGCTGTTGTTTATGCTCGCCACGAGGGAGACGTCTTTATTGCCCTGGTTCACGATGTTTTTGGTCACTGGACACTAACAAAAGGGAGATTAGAAAAAGGTGAGACCGAGGAAGATGGTATTGCACGTGAAGCCAAAGAGGAGCTTGGTTTAAAGATAAAAATCAAAGATAAACTTGGAGAAAATACTTACGAAACTTTCCACCCTGAGCGAGGAAAATTAAGGAAGCATGTTGTTTATTTTCTAGCAGAAGCTCCATTTGATGAATTGACTCTAGAAAACAAAGAAGATAAGGGTGGGTTGGATGATGTAAAATGGTTTAAATTGGCAGAAATTCTTGATTTAAATTTTTATGATGATATTTTACCCATTATCACTAAAGCTATTAACCTATTAATCAAAAGCTAAAAAACCTATGAAAGAAAAAGATTTTGCAGAGTTTGAAAGATTGATCGAGGCTGAATTCAAGGATAAGGATTTGCTTAGGCAGGCGTTAACTCATCGCTCCTTTTTGAATGAAAATAAAAATTTAAAAGGCGGGCACAATGAACGTTTAGAATTTTTGGGAGATGCGGTTCTTGAATTAGTCATTACTGACTATTTATATAATGAATATCCAGATAAAAACGAAGGTGATTTAACTTCTATTCGTAGCGCTCTAGTCAATGCGCAAACTTGTGCCGAGGTGGCCAAAAAAATTGAAGTGAATGATTATTTGCTTCTCTCTCGCGGTGAAGCCAAAGATGTCGGCCGAGCTCGGCAATATATTTTGGCTAATGCGTTGGAAGCCATTATTGGCGCTATTTATATTGATCTTGGCTATGAAAAAGCTAAGAATTTTATATTAAAGTACATAACCCCAATGACTGATCAAATAGTGAAGGAAGAACTTTGGGTTGATGCTAAAAGTAAATTTCAAGAAAAAGCTCAAGACGTAGTTGGTATTACTCCATCTTATAAAACTATGAAAGAAATCGGTCCTGATCACGACAAAAAATTTACGGTTGGTGTGTTTTTGAGTGAAGAGTTGGTCGCCGAAGGCGAAGGGGACTCCAAACAGGACGCCGAACAGTCGGCGGCTCGCCATGCTCTTCGCGAAAAAGGTTGGGGATAAAATTTTTTATGCTAAAATATTTGCATGCTTAAGAGTTTAGAAGTCAGTGGTTTTAAGAGTTTTGCTAAAAAAACTGAACTTCAATTTAAATCACAAATAACAGCTATTGTCGGGCCAAATGGCAGCGGTAAATCAAATGTCGCTGAGGCCTTTCGTTTTGTGTTGGGTGAGCAGTCAATGAAATCAATGCGCGGTAAGCGTGGTGAAGATATGATTTGGAATGGCGGAGCCGAAGTGAGTAAATCAAATCGAGCCAATGTAAAAATTATATTGGATAACACAAACAATTTCTTTTCTGCCCTGAGCAGTACTTCTACTAAAAAAGAATCAACTGTTGGAGGAGATTTTGAGGAGGTAGTCATAGAGAGAACAGTAAATAGGGACGGTAGTAATGAATATTCTTTGAATGGCTCAGTAGTCAGACTAAAAGATGTCATTGAACTTCTTTCGCAAGCGCATATTGGCGTTTCTGGACATCATATTATCTCTCAAGGCGAAGCTGACCGAATATTGACGGCTAACATTAAGGAGAGAAAAGAAATGATTGAGGATGCTTTGGGGCTTAAAATTTATCAATATAAGAGAGAAGGAAGCCAGAAAAAACTTTCTAAAACAGAAGAAAATATAAAACAGGTGGAATCTTTGAGAAGGGAAATTGTGCCTCATATTAAATTTCTTAAAAAACAGGTGGAAAAGGTAGAAAGAACTGAAGAACTTCGTACCAAGTTAGTTAAATTTTATAGAGAATATTTAAAAAGAGAACAAATATATTTGGAAAACGAAAAAGGAAAAATAGAAACCGAAAAGAAACCCTTGACTGAAAAATTTCATCATTTGGAAAAAGAAATGGAACGGGCTAAAACGATTTTGGAAAATTCAGCCAAAAAAGACGGCAAAAGCGAAGAGCTTTTGGAAATCGAAAACGAAGTAAAAAAAGAGAGGGAAAATAAGGACAAACTTTTTCGGGAGATTGGTAAAATTGAAGGCGAAGTCAGCGCCAACCAAAGAAATATTGAAAAAATAAGAGCGGAAATGATATCGGAAGAGAACAAAATGGTGCCACTTAAGGAAATAGAAAAATTGGAAAGAGAAATTTCGATGTATGTTGAAATATCAAAAATTGTTCAAAAAATAAGAGAGTTTATAGGCCTGCATAAAGCCAATTTTGAAGACAAAAATCTCCAAAAACTTGAAGAATCCGTTTTTAATCTTGAAAAAGAAAAAATAAAGTTTGAGGAAAAAATATTGGAAATAGATAAAAAACTCTTAGAGCTTGATTTTAAATACAACGAAATCAAAAATTCCATAGAAAAAGAAAAAGATACCGAAAGGGATGCCGAAAAAAATATTTTTAGAGTTTCCAGCGAGATGAGTGAAGCGAGAGGCCGATTAGATTTTATAAATGAAAAGCTTCACCGTCTTTCTATAGAAGAAAATGATTGGAAAAGAGAAATTGCCGAAGGCGGAGTGCTTTTGGGCACCGCTATTTTAGGTTTTGAAAATGATATGTTGGAAGAAGAAAATCAGGAAAACCGGCAAGAAAGACGCAGAGAACTTGACAAAATGAAAATAAGATTGGAGGAGTTGGGCGGTGCTGACGGAGCTGAAATGACGAAGGAATACAAAGAAACAGTAGAAAGAGATGAGTTCTTACAAAAAGAATTAGAGGATTTGAAAAAATCGGCAGAGTCGTTGGAAGTTTTGATAAAAGAACTTTTAGAAAAATTGGATATAGAATTTAAACAAGGTGTAGAAAAAATAAACGATACTTTTCATGAATATTTTGTCCTGATGTTTGGTGGCGGAGAAGCTAGACTAGAAGTAGTTAAAGAAAAAATTAGAAAAATAAAAGACTTGTTAGATGATGAAGATGGACTTGTCCCACGAAACTCTGAAGAATTACAGAGTGAAGTGGGAGAAGAAGGAATTGATATAAATGTGTCATTACCAAGAAAAAAAATAAAAGGTTTGGAAATGCTCTCCGGTGGCGAACGAACCCTTACCTCAATCGCCCTACTTTTCGCCATTTCACAAGTTAATCCGCCACCCTTTGTTATTTTAGACGAAACAGATGCTGCTCTTGATGAAGCTAATTCCAAAAAATACGGCGATATGATTGAATCTCTTTCAAAAGTCTCTCAACTCATCCTCATCACTCACAACCGCGAAACTATGTCTCGCGCCGATGTCATCTACGGCGTCACTATGGGCCGCGACGGCGTCTCTCGCCTTCTTTCCATAGCATTTGATGAGGCGGTTGCGGTGACGAAGTAAAAAGCCCGGACGCGTAAACGCCCGGGCACATGCCAGATTTTCAACCATCCACTCATTCACGTTTTCTACTGATTGCGCTCTTTACTTCCTTAGTGGATCGTCCAATGTGCCACCCACTACAGAATTTGCATTTGTAAGGACGACATCCATATTTAAATCCAAACATTCTTGCGTGAGCAAATGCATTGTCCTTAGTTACATGACGTATCTTGTTTATGCAACTTCGTCTTCTTAAGCGTCTTTTGCTAGACACCTTATTACCCCCCTTCTAATACAAATCTTTTAGAGATTATATTCCAATTTAAATAAATATCAAAATCCTAAACCAACTTAAAATCAAGGGTTTTGCGGGTGAGGTCGGCGGACAGAAGACTGACACGGAGAGAATCACCGAGAGAGAATTTCTTTTTATTGCGTTCGCCTACAATACAATAATTTTTCTGATCAAGTTTATAAAAGTCATCACCTAGATCCTTTATACGAACTAATCCTTCAATTTTAGTTTCAGGATTTTCAACATACATACCCCATTCGGTGACACCAGAAATAACCACTTCAAATTCCTGTCCAACCTTATCTTGCATAAATTCAACTTGTTTGTATTTAATACTTTCTCGTTCGGCCTCAGCAATAATAACTTCTTTTTCACTAGCATCATTTGCAATTTTTTCAAACCTTATAAATTCATTTTTTGGAATTGGCTCATTATTTAAATATCTTTCTAGTATTCTATGAATCATTAGGTCAGGATAACGTCGAATAGGGGATGTGAAATGAGTGTAATATTTAAATGCCAAACCAAAGTGACCAATATTTTTGGTTGAATAAATTGCCTTGGCCATTGAACGAATAGCGGCGGTCTTAATCAGAGACTCGGATGCATGACCCTTAATCTGCTTTAGCAATAAATTAATATCTTTGGCCGAAACTGTTCCATTTTTAATAGGTAAATCATGCCCCAATGCTCTAACAAAAATAGCTAACTCTTCAATGCGCTCCATTTTTGGCAAATTGTGAATGCGAAATATACCGGCCCCACCTTTTTTGCCAATTTTATCACTTATGTATTTGGCTACCTCACGATTGGCAAGAAGCATCCACTCCTCAATCATTTTCATTGTATCTAGTCGAGCTTTTTTATAAATTCTTATTGGTTTACCTTTTTCATCCAATTCAAATTTGATTTCATCGGTCTCAAATTCAATAGCGCCATTTTTTTTGTTTTCTTCTCTATAAATTTTAGCAATGCGATTAAGGTCGCCCAACGTCGGACATAGGGCGCGCCCTATGTCCGACGTTGGGCCTCCATCTAATATTTCCTGCGCTTCCTCGTAACTAAACCTTTTATCTGAATTAATTATAGTTTTACCAAACCAACGATCCAAAATCTCACCCGTATCTTTTTTAATATCAAAAACTGTCGAAAAAGCTAAACGATCGACATTTGGCATAAGCGAACAAAGACCATTACTCAAAACTTCAGGAAGCATGGGGATTGTTCTATCTACCAAATAAGTTGAAAAACTTCTGTTTAGAGCTTCTCTATCTAACGCTGTTCCCGGACGAACAAAATGAGAAACATCAGCAATATGCACCCCGACTCTTATTTTATTCTCACCTATATCTTCGTAAGAAAGAGCATCATCAAAATCTTTGGCATCAGCGGGGTCTATTGTGAATGTCATTATATTTCTAAAATCCTTTCTGCCTGAAATGTCAAAGACGCCCTTTTGGGACCGGGGCATTTCAAAGGGCGTCTTTGACATTTCTTTGGCCATTTTTTCTGCTTCAGCTTCAACATCAGTCGGAAAATTATAAACAATTCCTTTATCAAGCAAAATGCTTTGCATTTCGGTCTCGTGCTCTCCTTTTTTACCTATTACCGAAACAATTTTACCCCTAGGATTAAGATTTGGATTAGTCCAATTTATTTCTACCAAAACTTTAGTTCCTGCTTCTACTTCTTTTGGAAAATCAAAAATATCAACACTTCTGTAAAATTTGAAGTCATCCGGTTTGAAAACAACCCCGGAACCAGATTTTTCTATGGTCCCCACAAATTGGGTTTTGTTTCTTTTTATTATTTTAGTTATTCGTCCCTTTTTTCTGTCCCTATCCTTGCCAATTATTTCTACTTCCACTTCATCTTTATTTAGTGCACAATTTAAATTTTCTTCAAAAACTATAGTGTCCTCATCTCTCCCTTCAACTACAACAAAACCCATGGGTTTAGCTGTAATTTTAATAATCCCCAGTAATTTTTTATTTTCTCCGCCTGCGCGGGCAGGTTTCTTTTTATTCATATTTGTTTTATAATAGCATAGTTTTAACAATTAACTAAAATTTATGTTTTCAATAAAGGAATCAATAAAATATGGTTGGGCAAAATTTAAGGAAAATAAAGAGATTAGTCTCCTCACTACTTTGCTTTTGCTTGCTGTAGGTGCTGTGGGTAGTGACAAAGAAATGCATTTGAGCAATTTTGTATTTAATTTGGCCGTGATTGTATTTTTGTTAATTATACGAATTGGCTATAATAAAATATACCTAAAAATTCATGACGGGGAACAGACAAAATTTTCTGATATATTTCAGGAATATAAAACATTTTGGCGATATATTGGCGTCTCGATTCTCGTGCCTCTAACAGTACTCGGTGGTCTCATACTCCTTATTATTCCTGGCCTTATCTGGTTAGTTAGATTTTCATTTGCTCCTATCATTGTGATTGACACTGCGATGGGCCCCATCAAATCAATGAAGGAGAGTTATGCTATTACAAAAGGAAATTTCTGGAAACTTACACTATTTTGGATTGTTTTGGCACTGCTCAATCTTGCCGGACTTATCCTTGTCGGAGTTGGTTTGCTCGTCTCTGTTCCAGTTTCAACTCTAGCTTACATCTATATTTATAGAAATCTCACCCAAAGCAAGGCAGCCGTAGCCACAGTGGTATAAAAGGCTTGACTTGTTTTCTCAAAAGTATATACTTTATCTGCTCTCTTATGGGAGCAGTTTTTAAAGTTCATTGACATCTTGAAATAATAAGTACAAGAAAAAGAACTACTCGTTTTGAGCCATGGTAAGGTTTGATGAGTAGTTGCAAGTCCAATTTTTAGAGGTCCGCCCAGGACTCCTAAAAATTAAAATAATTAGAGTGATTCTTAATAGCTAGGATCAAAACGAAATAAGCCCGCCTCTTCGGCGGACAAGGTATTTTTTGTTTTGTTCCGTTCACCCCGCTTTGCGGGGAAAAACAAATGTAATTTCTAAAATAAATACATTTTATTTTAGAGTTTGATCCTAGCTCAGGATGAACGCTGGCGGCGTGGATAAGGCATGCAAGTCAAGGGGGCCCGCAAGGGCAACCGGCGAACGAGGTAGTAACACGTAGGTACGTACCCTTTAGTCTGGCATAGCTTCTCGAAAGAGAAGGTAATTCCAGATAGTCTCGTAAGAGTAAAAATTTATTGCTAAAGGAGCGGCCTGCGGGATATCAGCTAGTTGGTAAGGTAATGGCTTACCAAGGCTATGACGTCTAGGGGAGCTGAGAGGCTGACCCCCACCGATGGAACTGAGACACGGTCCATACACCTACGGGTGGCTGCAGCCGAGAATATTCGACAATGGGCGAAAGCCTGATCGAGCGACGCCGCGTGGTTGATGAAGTCCTTCGGGACGTAAAAACCTTTTATGATTAAGAAAGTTTATTGATCTGATCATGAATAAGGGGCTCCAAACTCTGTGCCAGCAGGAGCGGTAATACAGAGGCCCCAAGCGTTATCCGGAATCACTGGGCGTAAAGGGTGTGTAGGTGGTTTTGTTAGTCTTTTGTTAAAACCCGCGGCCTAACCGCGGAGATGCGAAGGAAACGGCAAAACTTAGAGGGTGCGAGAGGTATATGGAACTCATGGAGTAGGGGTGAAATCCGTTGATATCATGGGGAACACCAAAAGCGAAGGCAATATATTGGCGCATTCCTGACACTGAAACACGAAAGCGTAGGTAGCGAATGGGATTAGATACCCCAGTAGTCTACGCCCTAAACGATGATCGCTGGCTTTTCGGAGTATCGACCCTCTGAGAGGCGAAGCTAACGCGTTAAGCGATCCGCCTGGGTAGTACGATCGCAAGATTAAAACTCAAAGGAATAGACGGGGACTT
>ERZ1292625.611-Hain-H41-01um-R1-611-length-51278-cov-11_pt1 | contig 51278 bp, 46 predicted proteins | sample MGYA00564400_ERZ1292625 | MGnify/ENA primary metagenome ERZ1292625 (study PRJEB36523, sample SAMEA6512639) | groundwater metagenome | collected 2019-01-08 | study: AquaDiva: Metagenomics assemblies of 32 groundwater samples | reverse complement strand
TCTCCGACATCAACAAAGACACCATCGTCAATTCCATAGACTTCTCCATTATGAACAGGAATTGGCTGAAGGCGGGAGAATAGAAAATAAAAATCAAAGCTGGGGATAATGAGCTTATTTTAATAGCGGTTTTTTGATATAATTATTGATATGCGATTTCATTATATTGCTTCAAAAAAAGATGGCGCAGTAATAGAAGGAGACTTTGAGGGATTAAACTCCGCTGAGGTTTTTCAATATCTGAATGCCAATGGTTTAAAGCCGATTTCTCTTAAGATTGCAAAAGAATTTGAAGGGAAAAGCCGGTTCAGAATTTTTGGCCAATCAATTACTGTTGCTGACAAAGTTTTTTTAACAAGATACCTTGCTTTGATGCTTAAAGTAGGCACCGACTTATTTAAAGCGTTGGATATTCTAATAGCTGATTTTGATAAGCCGATACTTAAAGCTCTTTTAATTGAAATGCGCTTAACTTTGGAAAAAGGCCAACCGTTTTATTCGGCTTTTGCCAAATATCCGAAAATTTTTTCTCCGGTTTTCGTTAATTTAGTTAAAGCGGGCGAAGCCTCGGGAAATTTGGAAAGAATTTTTGGCGATTTAAGCACGTCTCTTCAGAGAGAACAAGATCTTCGTCATCGCATTAAAGCAGCGCTTACTTATCCGCTTTTGCTTTTAACCGCTTCGGTTGTAATATTAGTGCTTTTAGTAACTTTTGCTTTGCCGAGAATTGCCGATATTTTTATGTCAGGCGGCATTAATCCGCCGACTTTTTCAAAAGTTGTTTTTGCGGTCGGCCTTTTCTTGAATAAGTATATTTTAATAATGCTGCCGTTTTTTGTGGTTTTTGGTTTTTTTAGCTGGTATTTTTTTTCAAGAACATTACTCGGCCGAAAAATATTTTTCAGATTTATAGTTAAGATTCCTTTTATCGGATCTGTGTTAAAACAGATCGCTATTCAGCGGTTTGCTTCAACTTTATCGGCTTTGCTTGCGGCTGGCATGCCTATCATAGAATCTTTGGAAATTACAGCTAACGCTGTCGGGTCTGAAGAAATTAAAAATAGCTTACTTAGAATTTCGCGCGAGGGAATTTTAAAAGGCATGACCATTGGAGAAGCTTTTCGCCGAGAGCCGAATTTCCCCAGAGTAATTGTTAATTTGATGTCAATCTCCGAAAAGGCCGGCCATATTGAGGATATTTTAAATACCTTGGCGAATTTTTATGAATCCGAGATTGATTCTTCCATTAAAACGTTGGTTGCTTTTTTGGAACCGATGCTTCTTTTGCTTATCGGAACAGTAATCGGAGTAATCGCTTTGTCTATTATCGTACCGATTTATCAATTAGTGGGACAATTCTGATGAAAAATATAAATTATCACGTGAAGATTATATTTTCAAAATTTTTAAGTTTACATTTCAAGTTTTATGAATAAAGCTTTTACATTTATAGAGCTTTTAATAATTTTAGGAATTACCGTGATTATTGCGACAACCGGGACATTGAGATTTTTTAAATATCGTGTTGGTCAAAATCTTGATTTAACAGCTAAAGAAATTGCGATGGTTTTAAGAAATGCCCAAAACCGTTCAATTAGCCAAGACGATTCCGATTCCTGGGGCGTTTATTTTAATAATTTATCAACTAATGATTATTACGATTTATTCAAGGGAGCTTCCTATGATCCTGCCAATGTTGTTTCCCGCATCTCGCTTCGTTCAAATATTGAATTCAATTTACCATCTTCCGGAACTACTCTTACCATTGTTTTTTCCAAGTTTGAGGGATTTCCAAGCGCTTCCACAACTGTCAGAGTTAATCAAGAATCAAATCCTTTAGATTTTAAAAATATTGTCATAAACGGCAGTGGTCAGATTAGTTTTTAATTTTAAAATTGATTTTTTATGAAATTATTAATTTTTAAAAATTTTAAAAAAAAAGAAAATAATTACAAAGGCCAATCGCTCATTGAAATTATTATTGCCTTGGCAATTGGCGTGATTTTTATCGGCGCAGCCGTGGGAGCTGTTGCTTTATCATTGCGTTCTAACCTTGATACTCGAACGACTCAAACTGCCGATAATTTAGCCCGAGAGCTTGTGGACAATGTTTCGGTAATCGCCGAATCAGATTGGATTAAAATTTATAACCTTACAAAAACTTCTAATTATTATATAGATTCCAGCCGCCAGATAGTTTCTGCCGGGCCAAGTGATGAAACGATTATTATTGAAAACAGGTCTTATAAGCGTTATTTTTTTGTTGAAAATGTCAATCGCGATTCTTGCGGAATAGGCGATATTACCTCAAATTCGATAAGCGCACCTGATTGCATAATGCAACAGGGAGTTGGCTATATTGCTGAAGATCCGTCCACTCAGAAGATAACCGCCAAAGTTGAGTGGGGAGATGGGCGCTCTATGTCCGTTTTAAAATATATTTCAAAAACTCGTAATTTTTCTTTTACTCAAACCGATTGGGCGGGCGGATCACAGACGCAATTTGGAGTAAACGGAGCACTTGTTTCCAATATAATTGGAAGCGATATAGAGATAATTTATGACATAGCGGTAAGCGATCTTATTTATCCGGTTGGTTCTCAAATGAATGCGTCAGTTAAGTATTTATGGCGAATGGAAGGAAGGGATATATCAGACGGCGGTCTAATTTGGGCGCAAACAGTGGACCCTAATCCCAGTCTTTATGATGAGCCATGGGCTGTTGTTATTGATTCGGATTATATGTATGTTGCTGGTTATGATAAAATTACGACTAATACGGAGTGGCGCATAGAAAAAAGACGCTTAACAGACGGCAGTTTAACAGGCGGATGGCAGCAGGTGAGCAATCCCACCGGGTTTAATGATTATCTTTATGCCATTACTCAAGACAGTGCATATTTGTATTTAGCGGGCAGCGACGGGCCTAATTTTAATCATCAGTGGAGAATAGAAAAAAGAAGAAAATCAGACGGCGACTTGGAGAGGTCTGTGGTGTTTGATCTATCGGGCAATGACGATGAAGCGACTTCAATAATTGTTGATGGTTCTTATATTTATGTGGGTGGGTATGATAAAACGCTTGGCGGCAACAATGCCAGATGGCGAGTTGAAAGAAGAATGACTAGCGACCTGTCTCTTGATACTTCTTGGGCGGCGTCGGGAATATGGCTTAGGGGGGAGGACTTAACCGTTAATGACGATATGATTGAAGGATTAGCTATTGATTCAGGGGGCCTTTACGCAGGGGGAAACAAAAAACCGACACTAACCGATGGAGCGTGGCATATAGTAAAAATAAATCCGACCGGAAACGGTATTATTTGGGAAGCTGAAAGCAATCCGGCCAGTTTTGGAGGCGCCTTAGGAGGTGAAGACGACCAATTAAAAGATATTGCTATTGACAGTAGTGGAATTTACGCTGTTGGATATGATAATTATCCGAGAAATAATAATCCGTCAAACGATGATTATCAATGGAGAGTAGAAAAAAGAAATTTAGCAAACGGAAATTTAATCTGGGAACAGACTGACAATCAGAGTCCTTCTAATGAAAAGGCGCTTGCTGTGGCGGTTGATTCAACTGCTGTTTACGCTGCTGGTTATGAAATGATTGATAGTACTTATGCCGGATGGCGTATTGAGAAAAGAGATTTAGATACCGGATTTTTAGTTTATCCGAAAGTTACTTCGAAGCCATTAAACATATTTGCCACCTCAAGCATTACCATGAATTATCAATCATCAGCCAGTGGAGGAGCTAGTCTTGAAATAATAAATCCAGCAGTTAATAATTCAGCTGATTTAACGTCAATCATTTTTGATGTTTCAAAAAATGACGGGGGAAGTTTAAATACCGTAATGTGGCAAGGCGCTTTAAACAACGGAACAGTGAAATTTCAAATAGCTTCTTCGGATTGTTCTAATGGCGCAACAAACCCACCGGTTTGCGATTCCGGAGATTGGTCTTTTATCGGACCAGACGGGACGAATATATCTTATTACATTCCTCTTACATCAGGCGATCCTTTAGAATTGAACCCGAAATATCACAGCAATGCAAGATTTTTTAGGTATAAGATAATTTTGGAAGCCAGTCCGGCTTTTCTTTCTCCTATAGTTGATGATGTGATTATAAATTACAGTTTATAATGTTAAAAATAAAATTTATAATTTAAAAATTGAATTAATCAGTCATTCAGTTATTCGCAGTTATTGGCTGAAAATTCATGATATAATAATTAATCAGAGTTCGTAAATAATTAAATAATTTATGCAGCTGAGAAAAATGGGCAATGTTAATAAAATTTTAAAATTTTCAGGCAATAATCGCGATGTACGATTTAAAAGAGCGATTGCGGCTTTGCCGATGATGCTTTTAATAGGCGGGATTGTGGCTGAAATAGGGATTGCCAGCGCGTTAATTGCTTATTTTTTCAGCCAAGGCAACATAGGAATCAAAATTTCAGCTGAAACATTGGCAATCGCAAACTCAGGAGTTAACGACGCTTTAATAAAAATTATTCGCAATAAAGATTTTTCCGGAACTTATAATTTGACTGTAAGTGTCGACAAACTCGCCAATATTACGGTTACTAGGGATTTGCCTGCGGTAAATAAATCAAAAATCGTTTCAATCGGAACACTTTTAAATAAAAAGCGCAAATTGGAAGCCGTAGTAAATATCAATCCTTCAAGCGGAGAAGTAAAGATAGAGTCAATAAAAGAAATCGCGATATGAATTACAAATTTTTATTGAATATCTTAAATATAAGGCTTGCAATCGGCGGTTTGGAGATTAATGATGTTGATTTAAAATATGTCCAGCCAAAAAAAGACGGATTATTTTCCGTAACTTTAAAGTTGGAAAAAGACGTTATTAAAGAAGGGAAAATCAATGACAAGGCGAAGTTTTTGGAGAACTTAAAAAAATTACACCATCAAATTAACGGCGGCAAAAATAAGCCTATTTATGCAGTGGTTAATATTCCTGACAATAATGTTTACGCTCAGATAATAAATTTGCCATCAGTTGTTAAAGCGAATTTTAGTGAGGCGGTAAAGCTTAATTTGCAAATGGTTTCTCCTATTGATTTTAATAATGCTTATTATGATTGGCAATTAATCAGTGAAGAAGTTAATAGCGAAGGACAGCTGGAAATTTTTGCGGCTTTTGTCCATAAACAAATCATCGATGATTACGAAGAGGTTTTCAAAAAAGCGGGATTTATTCCGGTTGCTTTTGAATTCTTGGCTCTTTCTTTATCAAGATTGGTTGTTGATTTGGCAAGCGACATTGATGTCAGCAAATCCTATATTCTTCTTCATATAGGAACCAACGGTTTGAGTTTTAATCTTATAAGAAACGGAAATCTGTATTTCAATCACTTTGTCTCTTGGCAATCAGCTTATGCTGACAAACGAGTAGTAGCTTATGAATCGTTTAAAAATCTTGTTATTGAGGAAATTAGAAGGGTTTTAAGCTTTTATGCAAATCATTGGGGCGGGCAGGTGGACAATTTTATTTTGGTTTCTTTGGGCCTTGAGGATGAAATAATGAAGATAGTTTCAGAAAAATTTTCTTTTAATATAAAAAAACTAGTTCTTAAAAAATTCAATAATTTAGACAGAATTTTTTATCCGGTTTTGGGTTCAGTTCTGCGAGGACAAATTTTACGTTCAAAAGATACTCTGATAAGCTTATCTAGCGTTGGTACGGAAAAAGAATTTGAGAAGCAGAGAGTGATTAATTTTGTAAAAGTCTGGAGAAATATTATTTTAGCGACTTTGGCTTCAATGGTAGTTATTTTCGCGGTTACGGAATTATTTTTTACCAAAATCGCCAATTCTTTAGATAATCAGTTGTCGGGCTTGCGCGGCGAATCGGAAATCGGAGAAATAACTGAACTTCAATCAGAGGTAGTGGAAATAAATAAAAAAATAGAACTGGCTTTAAAAGCGGATAATCAACGTTCTCATTGGTCGCAGATTTTTGAGAAAATTATAAATCTCGGCGGGAATGATATTGAATTAACAAGAATTTTTATTCAGTCCGATAACGCGCCAATTGCCATAAATGCTTTAGCTAAAGATGAAGCTGCAGCCTTAGCTTTCAAAACAAGCATTTTGGGAGATTCAGATTTTACCGATATCAGTCTTCCGTTGGATAAAATAGCGCCCAAAAAAAGCGGCGTGGAATTTTTCATTAGTTTTAAAATAAAAAATCTTTAGTTAAAAAATAGTTGAAACAAATTAAGCGGCATAAATGCCGCTTAATTTGTTTTTTAGCTATCCACGTTTTATAATATAATTGCGTTTTAATATGAATTTTCAATCAATAGAGAAAAAGTGGCAAAAAATTTGGGAGAAAAAGGGGATTTATAAAGTTAAAGACAGGGTAAGAGGCAGGCGCAATTTTTATCATTTAATAATGTTTCCTTATCCTTCCGGAGACCTTCATATCGGTCATTGGTATAATTTTGCGCCAGCCGATGTTTTTGCGAGATTTAAAAAAATGACGGGCTATAACGTGCTTTCGCCCATAGGCTTTGACGCTTTTGGCTTGCCGGCGGAAAACGCCGCCATCAAGCGCGGCATTCATCCGAAAGACTGGACTTATAAAAACATTAAAACAATGACCGTTCAGCTTAAAAGTATTGGAGCAATGTATGATTGGTCGCGTCATATTACTACGGCTGATCCGAAATATTACAAATGGACTCAATGGATGTTTTTAAAATTTTTTGAAAACGGTTTGGCGTACAAAACCAAAGCGACTGCCAACTGGTGCCCGAAATGCCATACGGTTTTAGCCAACGAGCAGGTGGTAAACGGCCAGTGCGAACGATGCCAAACAGAAGTTGTTCAACGTGAGATAGAGCAATGGCTTTTAAAAATAACCGATTATGCGGAAAAATTGCTGAAGGGGTTGGAAAATCTTGATTGGCCGGAAAAAACAAAAATAATGCAGAAAAATTGGATAGGAAAATCCGAGGGGGCTATTATTGAGTTTAAAGTTAAAAGTTTAAAGTTTAAAGTTAATGAAAAAATTGAGGTTTTTACGACTCGTTTGGATACCATTTACGGCTGTACTTATCTGGTTATTGCGCCGGAAAATGAATTGATTGAAAAAATAAAATCGCAAATCGCTAATTGGCCAGAGGTTTTGAATTACATTGAGGAGTCAAAGCGCAAACTGGAAAGAGAACGTTTGACGGAAGATAAGCAAAAAACCGGAGTGGAGCTAAAAGGCGTAAAAGCTATTAATCCGTTTAATCAGGAAGAAGTGCCGGTATATGTCGCGGATTATGTTCTGGGTCATTATGGCACTGGTGCGGTTATGGCAGTGCCGGCTCACGATGAGCGGGATTTTGAGTTCACGAAAAAATACAATCTGCCGATTAAGGAAGTTATAATACCAAATAGAATTGATAAAAAAAATCCGCCAGTTTCCGGCAAAATTTCGAAAGAAAGAAAAAATGTTCACGCGCTTGTCAGAAATCCAAAAAATAACAAATTTCTATGTTTAAAATCTAAAAAATTTTTGTGGGTTACTTTTCCGATGGGCGGAGTTGAGGAAAATGAAGACGTGGTTGAAGCGGCAAAAAGAGAAGTAGAAGAAGAAACCGGTTATAAAAATCTCAAGCTGGTTAAAATTTTAGGAGGAGAAGTGCGAGCCGAATATTTTGCTAAGCATAAGGATGAAAACAGGGTTGCATACACAACGGGTGTTTTGTTTGACCTTATTGACGAAGAAAAATCGCCGGTTGATAAAGAATGGGAGGATTCGCATGAAATTATGTGGATCAGCGAAAATGACGTGAATTATGACACATTATGCCATGCGGAGCTGGACGTATGGCTAACAAGACTGAAAAATCATGAGCAGGCATATACAGAAGACGGCATTTTGATAAATTCCGGCCGGTTTACAAAATTGGAATCCAGTGAAGCGCGGGAGAAGATGGCCGAATGGTTGAAAAAAAACAATTCCGGAGAAAAAAGCGTCAAATATCGGCTGCGCGATTGGATTATTTCCAGACAGCGTTATTGGGGAGCGCCGATACCGCTTGTTTATTGCGAAAACTGCGCTGATAAATTAAAAATTAAAAAACTTAAAAATTATAGCAAAGGGGAAATTTTAAATCCCGGGTGGATTGCGGTTCGTGAAAAAGATTTACCCGTTGAATTACCCAATGTTAAAAATTATTTGCCAACCGAAGAAGGAAAATCTCCTTTGGCGCATTCGCAAAAATTTGTTCATGCTAAATGTCCGAAATGCGGCGGGCCTGCAAAAAGAGAAACCGATACCATGGATACTTTTGTTTGTTCTTCCTGGTATTATCTTAGATATGTTGATCCGAAAAACAATAAAAAGTTTGCCGAAGCTAAAAAAATTAAAAATTGGCTGCCGGTTGATGTTTATATCGGCGGAGCCGAGCATGCAGTTCTTCACCTTCTTTATGTAAGATTTTTCACTAAAGTTTTAAATGATTTAAAATATCTAAATTTTAAAGAGCCGTTTTTGACCCTGCGCCATCAAGGAACGATTTTAGGCACAGATGGACAAAAAATGTCGAAATCGCGCGGTAATGTCGTTGATCCCGATAGTTTGGTCAGAAAGTTCGGCAGTGATACGGTTAAGATGCATTTTTGTTTTATGGGCCCTTATGAGCAAGGCGGGCCTTGGAATCCGGGCGGAATTTTGGGTGTTAAAAGATTTTTGGAAAGAGTGCATAATTTTAGCAAAAAACAAGTTAAAAAAGAAGCTAAAAAAAATATTGTTTTAGATAAATTACTGCACAGTACAATAAAAAAAATAACAGAAAATATTGGAAATTTTCGGTTTAATACCGCAGTTTCTTCTTTAATGATTTTGTTTAATGAAATAGAGCGCCAGCCGGCGCTAAGCGTTAAGAATTGGGAAATATTCCTTAAATTATTGGCTCCACTTGCGCCATATTTATCAGAAGAACTTTGGAAAAATATAGGGCATAAGAAAAGCATTCATTTGGAAAATTGGCCTCGCTATAGTTCAAAATTAGCCAAAATAAAAAATTTTGAATTGATTATTCAGATAAACGGAAAATTCCGAGACAAGATTTTAGTTGAATCCGGTATTTCTCAAGAACATTCGGAAAAAGAAGCGTTTGCCAGCGAGAAGATAAAGAATTTTATTGGAGATAAAGAGGTAAAAAAAATAATTTTTGTGCCGGATAAATTAATTAATATAGTTATTTAAAATTTTAAGTTTAAAATGAATTTTTTAAAAATAATAATTTTTTTAATTATTGCCGTAGGACTGGCAATTTATTTCTTAGGCCAAACGCCGACGCTTTTTAGCGATTTGAAGGGTAAAAGATTTACCCCGATTAGTTCTGTATCAGGACCGGCGGCGAAGTACACTGAACCTCAATCAATAACTCCTCAAACGCCGCAGGTTCCGTTTGCCCCGGTTGTTTATTTGCCCGAGGTGCCTGATTATAGGATTCCGGCTGGTTTTAAAAGGGAACAACTTTCTCCTTATTTTGATAAAATCAGAATTTCTTCAGCCAATTATTCTTCCAACGCCGCTTATCCAAGTGAAATCAGGCTTTATTCTTATTTAAGCAGTTCGAATAAGGGCGATTTTATTAATATTAGCGGTTGGAAAATAAGGAATAACTATTCGGAAGTTATCATTCCTCAAGCAGTGGATATTTATGAACCATCGGGCGTAGTCCCTGAAAAAGATATAATACTATCAGCTGAAAATAACGGAAGTTATTATATAATTTTATACAGCAATAAAAGCGCGCTTGGCCGAAACATAAGGCTTAATAAATGCATTGGATACTTGGAAAATTCATATAGTTTTAATCCTGCGCTTTCAAAAAATTGCCCTTCAATTCCAAGGCAGGACATTTCCAATCTTTCCGGAGAATGCCAAAATTATATTTATTCTCTTGGGAGTTGCGGGGCGGTGAATACCAGTTTTTATAATACTTTATCGGGCACCAGCGATGGCAATGCCTGCCGGCAGTTTTTAAACACTATCGGCACCTATGGCAGCTGTTTTTCTAAATATCGTTATGAGAAGGATTTTTTGTCTAATGAATACCGGCTTTGGATTAATCAGGATTTGGGTATAGATCAGTTTCACGATCGATTAAGGCTTTTTGATAGATCCGGTCTTTTGGTAAGCGAGTATATTTATTAGATAAGCAAATAGCGATTAAATTTTTTAATTTTATTTTCTTTCCGCTAAAGAGACTTTCATATCAGATATTTTTTTCCCTCTTAAGACTTTTAGTTTCAAAACATCGCCAACCGCAAGATTTTCCAAAAAGTCGCCGATGGTTTTATCAGACGTGATTTTTTGGTCGTTTATTTCCAAAAGTATGTCTCTTTCTTTAAGGCCGGAAATGTCAGCCGGACTGTTGGGAATAATGGATTCGTTATAGCCGCTTTGCGTAATAATTAACGCGCCATAATCAGTCTGGAGGCTGAATTTATTTTTTACATTCTCATTTATAATCAAATAACGAATTCCTAAAAGCGGTCTTTTGATTCGGCCGTATTTTTTTAAGTCATTAAGGTCGCGCTTAGCGGAATTTATCGGTATTGCCAAGCCGATGTTTTCCGCGCCAAAAACCGTTACGGTGTTTATTCCTATTGCTTCGCCATTGGAATTTATCAATGGCCCTCCGGAATTGCCCGGATTTATCGCCGCGTCAGTTTGAATAAGCCCTCTCATTTCTTGAGTCGGGGAATTAGCGTCTATTCTTGCGGATATTGACCTTAAAAGTCCGGAGACGATTCCTTTAGAGACCGTATTTTTAAAAATTCCCAAGGCGTTTCCAAAAGCCATTGCTTCTTCGCCAATTTCAATTTTTGAAGAATCTCCGAGATTAAGAATAGGGAAGTTATTTTTGGAATCAACTATTTTTAAAATAGCCACGTCATTTATAGGGTCTCTGGTCAATACCTTGGCCTCAAATTTCTCGTTATCATTGGTAATTATTTTATATTTAGCTTCAGGGTCGGCAATAATATGTTTGTTTGTTAAAATAATGCCGTCTTTATCCACGATAAAGCCCGAACCAGAACCGATTTCAATCATGCCCGAAGAATCGGCGACGCTTTTAAGCTTTTTCTTTGCTTTAAGATTTATTGTTTCATTTTCCAGTTTTTCCAGCGCTTCGGAAACAGTAATGGTTACAACGGCCGGCATCACTTTTTTGATAATTTCAACCGAATTTTGTTTTTTATTAAACAATTGATTTAAAAAATAAAAGTTCATAATCAAAGTTTAGCAGAATTTAAAGTTTTAAAAAAGAGGCGATTGTTTTGGTTTATAATTTTTCTAATTGGCGGAAGCGGGAGGATTCGAACCTCCGATGCCGTTTCCGGCATACCGCATTTCGAGTGCGGCCCATTCAACCACTCTGGCACGCTTCCATGCCCCCGGTAGGAATCGAACCTACATTTAGAGTTTAGGAAACTCTCGTCCTATCCATTGAACGACGGGGACAATGATTTTTAATAATAAACTATATTATGAAATTTTCAATAATATATTGAACATTGAAAAGCTCTATGGTACAATAATAATGAATGAAATTTCAATATCACAAATTTAAAATTGATGTGATTAATTTGCGGAAAAATGGGAAAACATATAGTGAAATCAATCGGATAATAGGAAAAACTATTCCAAAAAGCACTTTGTCTAATTGGTGCCGCAGTATCAAGCTTTCAAAAAAACAGCAGCAAAAAATTAAAAAATTAATGGAAAATAATATTAATAAAGGGCGCGAGATAGCATTGGCGGTGAATAAAGAAAAAAGAAGAGCGTATCTAGAATCAGTAAAAAATCGTATAGAGCATTTACAAAATATTGCAGAAAATAAAGATGTTGCAAAAATTATGATAGCAATGCTATATTTAGGCGAAGGATCAAAAACGCGGCGAGGATCGATAATGATAGGCAATTCGGATCCTAAAATTATTAACTTATTTCTGCGTTTATTAAGATATTGTTATTATATTGATGAGAAAAAATTTCGTTGTACCGTGCAATGCAGGGCAGACCAAAATATAAAAAAATTAGAAAAATTTTGGGCAAAAATAACAGGGATTCCTTTGAATCAATTTTATAATGCAAGAGTTGATTCGCGAACTATTGGGCAAAAATCAAGAAACCTTGATTATAAAGGAGTATGTAGAATTGATTATTTTTCAGCTGATATTTTTAATGAGATAATGAAGATTATTGAAATAACCATTTAATAAAAAGGGCCTATAGTATAATGGTAACACGCGACTATGGCATAGTCGAGTTGGGAGTTCGATTCTCCCTAGGTCCACCCCGTTAGAGTTTTACGATGTAATTTGCAATTTGTCCCCGTGAATAAAGAGTTTTAGTTGGTTTCATAATTTTAATTCTGTAATAATTTGGTTCCAGCTAACTCTAACGGGGTCCACCAATATTAAATAAAAAACCCCGAAAATTTTCGGGGTTTTGGGTTATAAGCGATAAAACCTAATTTGTAAATGTCGGCATTTTTTTCGGTTCTTGTTGTTTTTGTATTTTCTCTATCTCTTCAGAAAAAAATGGCTGGATAAAATCCTGTATTTCTTTCGGCAGGCGAGAGATGTAAGAAAGACAGTATTTTTCAAAAGCAGGGACCTTGTTTTTATCCGTATTCCAAAAGGAAAGCTTGAGTATGCCGTTGCCGCTTTTTATCAGACGTATTCTTTGGATTACGCCGTTTGTCGGTTCAAAAGCTGTTATTGTAATTTCGCTTTTGCTGATTTTTTGGATAGCGCAACTGGCAATAGTGTAGTCACCGGTATTAGCGCCATTTAAATCAATTATTGGCGCTGTTTGGCTTTCGGCGCTTGATGCAAAAGGCATAACAACCACCAAGGCTAAAACTAAGGTTATTAATATCTTTTTCATTTTTCGGCTCCTTTTGGTTTGGGGTTTTGGCGCTTTATATAAAGTATTATAAAATTTAAAAGAGCAGTTTCGGAGCGGGTAAGGGGAATCGAACCCCTGGCGCCAGTTTGGAAAACTGGGGTATTACCACTATACGATACCCGCTTTTAAAATAAAAAATCAGTAAGACGGCGTAAAAATCAGCGTCTAAGTATAATATCACCGGAGCTTGATTTTTTCAATAATATTCCATAGACTAATAATTACGAATTAAAACGCGTATTGTAGCGTATTTATCAATGATTCTGATAATAAATGCAATTAACGATTTTTATTCCAAAATTCCCAGGCGAATTAAAATTTTTTTCGCCTTTTTGCTGATAGTTTTGTTGGCGTATTTTTCTGTCAGGTTTTTTATGCCGGAGACTAAAAATATTCCCGACGAGTTTTTAAAAGCCAGACAGCAATCTTCGGTAATTGCCAAAGAAGTTGTTGAGTTATCCGAGCAAACTTCCAATAATCTTAAAGTAATTTCTGATTTGGATAAGGAGAAAAAATATTCCGAAGCTTTGGTTTTAATTTCCAGCGAGCTGGAGCGTTCTCGATCGGCTCGGTCAAAAGCAATCGGATTATCGGTTCAATTGGAAATAATGGCTAAAAATATTTCCGTTATCTCGCCGGCTTCGGCTTCGCAAGCGGCTTTAATGGCGGTGAGCTCGGAAACAACGCTAATCAGCCGATTGATTGCTTATAATGAATATTTAGTTCAGCTTTTAAGCGTTTTGCAAAATAAATTTTTAGGCAAAACAGAAGGCAGTAATGGAAAGATAGCTGAATTGTTGGTAAAAATAAACGAAGAAGCAAGGACCATTAATCAATTAAACGCGAATTTTAACGATTTAATGATTGCTTTTGACGAAAAATAGCCATCATCGATTATTTTAATGAAAAGAACAAATTTATTATTAATAGCGCTTTTTATTTTAGAGATTTTATCCGTGTTTTTTATTTTTCCTAAATTTCCCGAGTCAATTAATTTTGGATCAAAATTTTTGCCCTGGCGCTTGGGACTTGATTTAGTGGGCGGCAGCCATCTTATTTATGAAGTTGATATGAGCCGGATTTCCGATGCCGGCCGCGATTCAGTAATGGCTGGCTTAAGAGATGTAATAGAAAAGAGAGTCAATTTATTCGGAGTGAGCGAGCCGCAGGTTGTTTCCGCTAAAGAAGGCGAGGCTTACCGCTTAATTGTGGAATTAGCCGGCGTAAAAGATATTTCTGCGGCGATAAATCAAATCGGTGAGACGCCATTTTTGGAATTCAGGGAAGTAATTGGCAGCGGCACCTCTACCCAGTTTTTAGCGACCAATTTGACAGGCCGTTATCTTAAGTCGGCTCAGCTTGATTTTAATCAGACAACCGGCGGTCCGTTTTTAAGCATTGAATTTAACGATGAAGGAGCAAAATTATTTGAGGAAGTGACCGAAAAAAATGTGGGCAAACAAATCTGCACATTTGTTGATTATTCGCTTGCTGATTGCGCAACGGTGCAGGAAAAAATTTCCGGCGGCAAAGCGCAGATTACCGGAAAATTTACCGTGGATGAAGTAAAGCAGATGGCTTCAAGATTTAATGCCGGCGCTTTGCCTGCTCCGATAAAACTGATAAGCCAGCAAACAGTGGGCGCAAGTTTGGGCCAGGAGTCGCTTGAAAAAGCGGTTTATGCCGGGGCTATCGGAACTTTGATAATTATTCTGTTTATGATCAGCTATTATCGGAATTTCGGATTTTTCGCTTCTTTAGCGCTTTTAATTTATATTCCTTTAACCTTGGCGGTTTTTAAAATTATTCCGGGTTTTACTATGACTTTGGCGGGCATTGCCGGATTTATTCTTTCTATCGGTATGGCAGTTGACGCCAATGTTTTGATTTTTGAGAGAACAAAGGAGGAAATTAAAAACGGTTTATCAAAAGCTTTGGCTATTGAAGAAGGTTTTAAAAGAGCCTGGCCATCAATCAGAGATTCCAATGCTTCCACTATTATTACATCAGTCATTCTTTATTATTTTGCGTCAAGTTTTGTAAAGGGATTTGCTTTGGCATTGCTTATCGGAGTTTTAGTTTCCATGTTTTCAGCGATAACTATAACAAGAACATTATTAAGGGCATTTATAAAAAATAAAATATAATTATTTAAAATGAATATTATTTTCTATAGAAAATATTTTTTGGGTATTTCCGGAATTTTAATACTAGCGAGTATTGTTTCGGTTTTTGTTTTCGGCCTTAAACCAGGCATTGATTTTGTCGGCGGCACGCTTTGGCAGATTAAGCCAATAGCCGATAGCCAACAGCTGACGATCGGCGATTTTAAAGCATTTCTTGAAAAAGAATTGCTAATTAAAAATTTTTCGGTTTATTCAGAAACGGAATCACAAAGCTTTTTATTGAGAATGAACCATATTTCCGAGAGTGAGCATCAGGATTATTTGGTGAAAGTTAAATTAAGATTTGGCGATGTTGAAGAATTGCGTTATGAAACTATCGGGCCGACTATTGGAAAAGAGCTAAGAACTAAGGCGATTTGGGCGATTATTTTAGTTTTATTCGGCATATCTTTCTATGTTGCTTATGCGTTTCGAAAAGTTTCTTATCCGATTAAGTCTTGGAAATACGGAGCGATTACTTTAATCACTCTTTTTCACGATGTAATTATTCCTACCGGACTTTTGGCTGTGCTGGGCTATTTCAAAGGAGTGGAGCTTAACACCAATTTCATTGTTGCTTTATTGGTTATCGTCGGTTTTTCCGTTCATGATACGATTGTTGTTTTTGACCGAATCAGGGAAAATTTGATAATTAGCCGCGATAAATTGGAATTAAAGGAAATTATAAATCAAAGCATTAATCAGACTTTAGCGCGCTCTATTAACACTTCAGTTACCTTGGTTTTGGTTTTAATGACTCTTTTATTGCTTGGCCCGGAATCGCTTAAGTATTTTATTTTGATAATTTTGGTCGGCGTAATTATCGGAACTTATTCTTCGATATTTATCGCCAGCCCTTCTTTAATTTTAATAAGAGGTAAGAAAGCTTAAAAGATAAAAATTAACCTGAGCCGATTTTAATTCAGCAATGATGCGGGTTTTTAAAGAATCGGCTCAGGCTGATTTTCGAGTGAGCCGATTTAGTCAAGATTAAAAAGAAAGCTCGGGAAACAAGTAGCGTCGGTTGACAAATGACGACTCTTTTTGCTATTCTTTAGACAATGACTTTTTGAGTCATTTTTAATTTTAAAATGCCCACAGTAAATCAATTAATTAAAAAAGGCAGGAAAAAGACAGGTAAGAAATCCAAAACGCCGGCGCTTCGGTTTTATTTTAATACTGTATTAAACAAACCGGTTTATTCCAGTTCGCCTTTTAAGAGAGGAGTTTGCTTAAAAGTTTTTACAACCACACCTAAAAAACCGAACTCAGCTTTAAGAAAAGTTGCCAGAGTCCGGCTTACTAACGGCATGGAAGTATCCGCTTATATTCCTGGTATTGGTCATAATTTACAGGAACACTCAATGGTAATGTTGCGCGGCGGAAGAGTAAAAGATTTGCCTGGCGTAAGATATCACATAGTCCGAGGCGTTTTAGATACGACCGGCACTGAAGGCAGAAAACAGGAGCGGAGTAAATACGGAGTTAAAAAAGCAAAATAATAATCAATAACATTGCAAATTTTATTCAAAATAATGCGAATAAATTAGCGTTATTCAAAATAAAAAATTCATGAGAAGAAAAAGAAAATATAAAAAAGAACATGAGCCTGACACAAGATACAGCAGCATCGCCGCGGCCAGATTTATCAATTATTTGATGGAAAAAGGAAAAAAATCGACAGCGGAAAAAGTTTTTTACGATGCTTTGGAAAATATTAAAAAAGATTCCGAGGGTGATCCAATGCCTATTTTTGAAAAAGCTTTGGAAAATGCTTCTCCCGCCTTGGAAGTGGTTTCTAAAAGAGTGGGTGGCGCTAATTATCAGGTACCCAGAGAAGTTAGGCCGGAGCGCCGGTTTTTTCTGGCTTGTCATTGGATCATTAACGCTTCTAGAAGCAAAAAAGGAAAGCCAATGGCTAAAAAGTTAGCCGAAGAACTAATATTAGCTTCTAAAAACGAAGGCGCGGCTATTAAGAAGAAGCAAGATACTCATAGAATGGCCGAATCCAACAGAGCTTTTGCTCATTTTGCAAGATGATTTGCAATCGGCAATAATGAGCTAATTTTTTATGCGTAAATATCCTTTAGAAAAATTCAGAAACATCGGCATTATTGCCCACATTGACGCAGGAAAGACAACAGTTTCCGAGCGTATTCTTTTTTATACCGGTATTTCTCATAAAATCGGCGAAGTTCATGAGGGAGAAGCTATTATGGATTGGATGGAGCAAGAACGGGAACGGGGCATTACTATTACTGCGGCCGCTACTACTTGTTTTTGGACTCAAGCAAGACGTTTGCTTAATGCTGCTGATGATAAAACAAAACAAGATATCCGGCAGGAATTCGAACATCAAATAAATATTATCGATACTCCGGGCCACGTTGATTTTACAGTGGAGGTGGAGAGGTCTTTAAGAGTGCTTGACGGCGGCGTAGTTGTATTTGACGGCGTGGCTGGCGTTGAACCTCAATCGGAAACAGTTTGGCATCAGGCGGACAAATACCGAGTGCCAAGAATTTGTTTTATTAACAAATTAGATAGAATGGGGGCGAGTTTTGAAAATTCTTTGCGTTCAATTCAGGAGCGTTTAAATTCCAATGCTTATCCGCTCGAACTTCCGATGGGCTTGGAATCAAATTTTGAAGGCGTAATTGATTTAATAAAAATGAAAGCTTACCACTTTGAAGGCGAGCACGGCGAAAAAATCATCGAATCAGATGTGCCGGAAAATTTTAAGGAAGAAGCAAGAAAATATAGAAATATTTTAGTGGAGAAAGTTGCTGAATATAGCGATGAATTAATGGCAAAATATCTTGATGGGCAGGAAATTTCCGAAGAAGAATTAAGAGCGGTTATAAGAAAAGCAACTATTGACAATGAATTTTTTCCCGTATTTTGCGGTTCAGCTTTAAAAAATAAAGGCGTTCAGTTAGTGCTTGACGCGGTTATTGATTATTTACCTTCGCCTCTCGATATAGTTATTTTTAAGCCGATAAAAGGCACTCATCCTAAAACATCGGAAGAAATTATCCGACAACCTGAAGAAAGTGAATCTTTTTCCGGTTTAGCTTTTAAAATTGCCACTGACCCTTATGTGGGCAACTTAACTTATTTTAGGGTTTATTCCGGTGTGCTTAAGCGCGGCAGTTATATTTTAAATTCTACAAAAGGAGAAAGCGAGCGTATTGGAAGAATTGTAAGGATGCATGCCAATAAACGCGAAGAAATAGAAGAAATCGGAGCCGGAGATCTTGGCGCGATTGTCGGACTTAAAGGCACTTCTACCGGCGATACTCTTTGTGATCCTGAAAATCCGATAATTTTAGAAAAAATTGTTTTTCCGGAACCGGTGATTTCTATAAGAATTGAGCCTAAAACCAAAGCTGACCAGGAAAAAATGGGCATGGCGATGAGGCGTTTGGCAGACGAAGATCCGACTTTTAGAATTAGCGGAGATCCTGATACAGGTGAAACGATTATTTCCGGAATGGGCGAACTTCATTTGGAAATTTTAGTGGAAAGAATGAAGCGAGAATTCGGAGTGGAAGCCAATGTGGGCAGGCCGCAAGTGGCTTATAAAGAAACAATTAAAGGCGAAGCCGAAGCTGAGGGAAAATATATCAGACAATCCGGTGGCCGGGGCCAATATGGCCATGTTTGGCTAAGAGTTAAAAGTTTGGAACGAGGCAAAGGGTTTGAATTTTTAGATGAAATAAAAGGAGGAACAATTCCCCAGGAATTTATTTCGTCGGTGGAAAAAGGTGTGAAAGAAGCTTTAGAAAAAGGCGTTTTGGCAGGCTATCCTTTAATCGATATTGAGGTAGCGCTTTATGACGGGTCATTTCACGAAGTTGATTCATCGGAGGCGGCTTTTAAAATTGCCGGTTCAATCGCTTTACAAGAGGCAGCTAGGCGTGCTAAATTGGTTTTACTTGAGCCTGTTATGAAGATTCAAGTGATTATTCCGCCTAATTTTTTGGGTGATATTACGGGAGATATTCAGTCAAAAAGAGGTCGTATTGAAGGCATGGGCGATCGAATAAATATAAAAGTAGTTGACGCTAAAGTGCCGCTTTCAGAAATGTTCGGTTATGCCACAAAGTTGCGTTCCATTACTCAGGGCAGAGGCAGTTTTACTATGGAATTTAATAGTTATGAAGAAGTTCCCCAGAGCGTAGCGCAATTAATAATAGAAGGCAAAAAATAAATTTATTTGAATTTAAATTATGGATTATATAATTGACGCAACCGATAAAAAATTGGGAAGATTGGCTTCGGAAGTAGCCTTGATTTTGCAAGGAAAGAAAAATCCTCAATACGAACCGAGACTGGAGGGCGAAGACAGAGTTATTATTAAAAATATCAGCAAAATTTCAATTAGCGACAAAAAAGCAAAGCAGAAAATTTATTATCGGCATACTACGCAAATTGGCCACTTAAAATCTCAAACTATGGCTATGATGCTTGAGAGCAAAGGGCCGGGAGAAGTTTTAAAAAAGGTTGTCAGGGAAATGCTTCCAGAAAATAAATTAAGGATAAAAAGAATAAAAAAATTAATTATAGAATAATTAATCAATTTTTATGACAGAAAAAGTTTCTAAAATTAAAGAAGAAAAAAAAGAAATAAAAAAAACGGCGCCTGTCGGCAAAGACCGTTATTTTGAGGCGGTAGGCAGAAGAAAAACCGCAATTGCCCGCGTTAGGCTTTATACTAAAAAAGAAGGAATTGTGGTTAATGATAAAGATTATAAGAAATATTTTTCAGTTGAACGCTTTCAAAAAGAAGTTTCCGCTCCTTTGGAAAAAATGAAAATTACGGATAAGCTTGGCGTGGTAGCAAAAGTTAAAGGCAGCGGGCCTTCGTCTCAAGCCGTGGCGGTTCGTCATGGAATCAGCCGAGCGCTGGTGAAATTCAATGTTGAGTTCAGAAAGCGTTTGAGGCGAGCCGGATATCTGACGCGCGACAGCCGGATGGTGGAAAGAAAAAAATACGGCCTTAAAAAAGCCAGGCGCGCTCCTCAATGGAAGAAGAGGTAAAAAACATTTTTTAAGTGGTTTCTTTAAAAACAATTGTAGTTTTTCTAATAACTCTGCTTTTCGTTCATTTTTTTAGCCTTAGTAATTTTTTATATTGGAAAATTTTGTGGTTGGATATGCCTATGCATTTTTTAGGCGGTTTTTTGGCAGCTATGGTTTTTATGTATTTAAGTTCAAAATTTATTTTTTCAGCCAGCGGCCAAAATTTAAAATTTTCATTGAATTTAATCCTTACACTTTCTTTTGTGGCTTTAATCGGAGTTTTTTGGGAATTTTTTGAATTTTTTTATGATGTTCTTATTTCCCTAAGAGGTTATGAGGGATTTATGCAGTTGGGGGCAGGCGATATGCTAAAAGATTTATTTTTTGATTTTCTAGGCGGATTATTTTTGATTATTCTATTGTTTCTTAAAAAAACAAAAGCGATAAAAAGCAATGCTTAATTTTAGCTAATTTATATTTTTACGGAATAAAGCGAGTTATCTTTGATAAAATAAAGAACGTTATTTTGATAATAAGCGCTGTCAAAATCTTTAATTATAAAATGGCGATTGAGCGGTTCTCGATTATCAATTTCTAAAAAATGGATTTCTTTTGAGGCATCATAATATTCTTCGGCGATTAAATGATATGATTCATTTCGCCAAAAAATTTTCTCAATAGGTTTTTGTTCATTGGAGTTAAGACTGATTGATTCACCGGCGTTTTTTATGATATTTTTGCGCCATTCTTCAATGAAATAGACATTTAATTTATTATCGTTGTCAAAAAACGCCAATTTTTTATTATCCGGAGAAAATTTAAAACTTTTTGCATTATGGGCAATTTGTTTTATTTCTTTGTTTTGAATATCAATTAGATGAATATCGCCGGCCGAATTAAGCAGGCCGATTTTACTCAGAGAATCCGAAGCGGCAATTTCATTTATGGAAAAGCCGTAATTATTAATTTCCGACGAAAGCTCTATTATTGGAGAATTTGCTTTGGCTACTAAATTAAAAAATGAGATTTCATATTTTAGTATTTGTTTTTCCCCTGATTTTTTTTCTATATTTTCCGTTGCAATATAAATATTCGGATTTTTTACTGACCAAGCAAGGAGTTTTTTTGAGGTCTGCGGTTTTAGGATTGGATCCAATTTTATGCGCAAAGTGTCCAAAATATAAAGCCCGCCGGCTGATTCTATAATAAATTTGTTTTGTTCATCAAAGGGATGGAAAGCTATTTTTTCAATTAAATAGTTTTTTTTAAGATTATCAAAAGCGGAACTAAGATTTACGGCCGAAGATTGATTGCTAAAATTATGAAGATAATAAATTCCGGTTTTTTTGTTTTTTACGATTATTTTTTTATAATCGCTGTTAATGGCTATTATTTCTTCTCCTCTTAATTTTTGAAGGCTGGCGATGCTTGGAGTTATTTTTTCTGGTATTAAAATTGCATTGATTATTTCGCTGACTAAAGGCGGCTCGATTTTTATTTTTTTAAAATAAGGAAAATAATTTTCTTTTTTGATCTTAACGTTATATGTTTTAGGATTGAGATTGGTTATCAGAGTACCGTTATTGATAAAACTTGACTGATCGGTAAAAAAATTTTCGTCCAGCGAGATTTTTACATCTTGAGGCTCGGTTTCTATATATAGGGCGCCGGTTTGCTTAAAACCTATTTGACAGTTTAATAAATCAGTTAATTGACAGCCATTTTGACTTATTCGCCAGCCTTGAGCAAATAATAATACCCCTAGACTTAAGGGAATAAACAAAATTACAAAGCCCAAAAACAGCAATCGGCGCGTTTGAATAGACATAATTAGTTTTTTAGTATAGCTTTTTAGCTTGAATTTTTCAACGAATTTAATATGATTAAAGTCAATGGCGCAGTTTGTAGTAAATGGAGGAAAACCACTTAATGGAGAGATAGAGGTTAAAGGCTCAAAAAACGCGGCAACCAAAATGATGGTCGCTTCTTTGCTTACTGAAGAGGAATGTGTTTTAGAAAATTTTCCGAAAATAGGCGATATTGCCATAACTTCAGAACTTTGCAAAATAATCGGAAGCGATATAAAAATTGAAGGCTCAACTGCTTCTTTAAAAACGCCGGAGATAAAAAATTATCAGGCAGTTTCTTTAAGCAGGCGCAACAGAATACCTATTTTAGCTTTAGGCCCATTGCTTGCGAGAGTAGGCAAGGCTGAGATTCCCGTATTAGGGGGAGACAAGATCGGACCAAGACCGGTGGATATTCACTTTGACGCTCTTAAGGCTTTAGGCGCTGAAATTGAAGAAAGAAAAGATTCATATTTTGTTTCCGCTCCAAAAGGATTAAAAGGCGCTAAAATTCAACTTCGTTATCCTAGCGTTGGAGCCACGGAGAATGTGATATTAGCCGCGGTGTTGGCCCAAGGCAAGACAACTATAAAAAATTGCGCAGTGGAGCCGGAAGTGATAGATTTGATTAAGATGCTTCAAAATATGGGCGCGATTATCGGCTTGGGCGCAGACCGAATTATTTATATAGAGGGAGTGAAAAAATTAAGAGGTGTAAAACATAAGGTTCTTTCAGACAGAAACGAGGCGGTTTCTTTTGCGGTTTTGGCGGTTGCCAATTTAGATAGTAAGGTTAAGATCAAGGGTGTTCCTCAAGAGCATTTGATAACATTTTTAAATGCTTTGCGCAGAGTGGGCGGAGAATATAAAGTAGAAGACGATGGAATTGTTTTTTGGAGAAACGGCAGTCTTTCGGCAATAGAGCTGGAAACAGATACTCATCCCGGATTTATGACCGATTGGCAGCAACCTTTTACGATATTACTTACGCAAGCTGACGGAGTTTCTGTAATTCATGAAACAGTTTATGAAAATAGATTTGGTTATACGGAGGACTTGAATTTAATGGGCGCAAATATTAAAGTATTTTCAAAGTGCTTAGGCGAGCTGCCTTGCCGGTTTAACGGTGAAGGCTATTATCATAGCGCAATTATCTCCGGCCCGACTCCTTTGCGAAGTATTAATTTAAAAGTGATTGACTTGCGAGCAGGCATGGCTCATTTAATAGCAGCCTTGATTGCTTCAGGCAAATCAATTATCGAAGGAGTGGAGGAAATTGATCGCGGTTATGAAAATATCGACCAAAGATTGAAAGAATTGGGCGCGGATATCAAAAGAATTTAAATAATTTAAGCTTAATTGGTTTAATTGGTTTGTTAGAAATTCGTCACGGGCGGACTAAAAAGCAAAAAACCAAAAAGCAAAAAAACTAAAAGTGTTTATTCGCAAAATAGGAATAGATTTAGGAACCGCTAATACGATTGTTTTTGTACCAAAACAGGGTTTTATTATTAACGAGCCTACAATCGTGGCTTTAGATATTTCAAAAAACGAAGTTTTAGCAGTGGGCAGAGAGGCAAAAGAAATGATTGGCCGAACTCCCGACAATATTAAAGCTTATCAGCCCTTAAAAGACGGCGTGATAGCCGATTATTATATTACCAAAGCGATGCTGAAGTATTTTATCAGCCATGCTATCGGCAATTTGAATTTTTTTAAGCCGGAAGTTGTTATTTCGGTACCAGCCGGTATTACGCAGACCGAACGCCGGGCAGTAATTAATGCCGCCAAAGAAGCGGGCGCTAAAGAAGCTTTTATAGTAAGAGAGCCTATCTTAGCGGCTTTGGGAGCCGGTATTCCGATAAACGCCAATTCGGGAAATATGATTGTAAATATCGGCGGCGGCACAGCGGAGGTAGCGGTGATATCATTAGGCGGCATAGTTTCTTGGGCAAGCTTAAGAATTGCCGGAAATAAATTTGATTCAGCAATCACTAATTATATTAAAAAGAAATATTCTGTTGCTATCGGAGAACAAACCGCCGAGACGATTAAAATTGAAATTGGGTCTGCCTTACCCACTAAAAATAAAATGTCTTATCAGGTAAGAGGCAGAGATTTGATTTCCGGGTTGCCAAAAGATTTTGCGATAACTTCCAATGAAATTGCCGAGGCGCTTAATCCTTATCTTTTGGAAATTGCCTCTTCTATTCAAAAAGTTTTTAACGAAACTCCGCCGGAGTTAGTGGCTGATATTATGGAAAAGGGGATTATTCTTTCCGGGGGTAGCGCTCAAATAAGGAACTTAGCGGATTTTTTTAAAAAAATTTTTAACGTAAACGCATATATTGCCGAAGATCCGCTTTTTTGCGTAGCCAAGGGTTCAGGATTGATTTTAAGCCATTTGGATATTTATAAAAGAGCATTGCTTAATAAATAAACAATGATTGGGCACAAAGATAAAGTCGCTCTTTTTAAAAAATTAGCTGATGGCGATAATTTAAGCCAGGGATATCTTTTTTTTGGCGAACCGCAAATAGGCAAGTTTGTTTTTGCTGAGTCTCTGGCCAATTATCTGGAAAATAATATTTTTGAGCCGCCGAAAAGAATTTTGGAAGAATTGTTGGTGATTAGTCCGGATGAGAAAAATTTAATCGGCATTGAAGCGGCGAGAAATATCGCGCATTTTTTATATCAAAAACCGGTATTTTCAAAACAACGGACTTTGATTGTCAGAGACGCCCAATGTTTAAGCTCGGAAGCGCAAAACGCAATTTTAAAAATCATCGAAGAGTCTCCAAACCAAAGCTTGGTTATTTTTATAGCATCAAGCGAAGAAGATCTTTTGCCAACCATAGTATCGCGCTTGCAAAAGATTTATTTTTTCAGAGTGCCAATTTCTGAAATAGAAGATTTTTTGGTTTTAAATTTTTTAAGTAAAAAAATCAGCCGCGAGAAAATAAAATCGGCAGCTAATGAGTCTTTCGGCCGGCCGGGCAGGGCAATTGATTTATTAACCGGCAAGGATTTTGATAAAATAAAAAAAATAATAAAAAATTTCAAGCTGGAAAATATTGACGATATTATAGACAACGATTTGATTGATAAATTTTTTGAAACGCTTATTATTGAATTATACAAAGATTTGGATAATAATATTGAATCACTCAAAGAAGTTTTTAAGAGATTAGTTTTAATTAAGAGATTTAATGTTAATAAAAAATTGCAATTAAAATGTCTAGAGGGGGCGATGTCATAGTTATAGTAATAATCTGGGGATTTTTCCTTTGGTGGTTTTATAATTACGGGCCGGCGATGTTTGCCGTTGATTTTATCGACGGTTTTTTGGCTTCAATTATCAGTTTTTTATGGTAAAATAAAAGATATTATATGAGCAGTTTAATGCCAGATTTAGAAAAAAGATTAAATGATACAATAAATCATTTTAAGGAACAGCTTTCGGTTATAAGAGGCGGCCGGCCTTCGCCGAAATTAGTGGAGGACATTGCGGTTGATTATTTCGGCCAGAAACTTTTCGTGAAGCAATTGGCGTCTATCGGCGTAATTCCGCCGCGTGAAATTCAAATTTCCGTTTGGGACAAGCAGGCAGTCTCATTAATTGCTAAAGCAATAGAGGTTTCTAATTTGAATGTAAGCGCCAATACTGAAGGAAATTTAATAAGAATCAATTTACCTCCGCTTTCTTCAGAGCGCCGCGAGGAGCTGGTTAAAATTGCCAAAAAAGAGTCCGAGGAAATAAAGATAAAGATTAGAACAATTAGAGATGAGATGAATAAGAAAATTGTCCATCAAGAAGAGGAGGGAAAAATCAACGAGGACGAAAAATTCAAACTAAAGGAACAGGTTCAAAAATCAGTGGATAAGACTAACAAAGAAATAGAAAATATTTTAGGAAATAAGATAAAAGAAATAGAGGAGTAGTTTTAATTGGTTTTGCATTATGCTAATCGGCATTGTTTTTGTCATAATCTTTCTTTCGATTTTAATTTTAGTTCATGAACTTGGCCATTTTTTTTCCGCTAAAAAATTCGGGCTTTTAATCGAAGAGTTTGGTTTTGGTTTGCCGCCGAAAATTTGGGGTAAAAAAATCGGCGAAACAAATTATAGTATTAATACGCTTCCTTTTGGCGGTTTTGTAAAAATTTTTGGAGAAAATCGGGAAGAAAATAGCGGAGTTTTGCCTGAACGAAGTTTTGGTAATTTAAAAATTTGGCAAAGAGCGGTGATTATCTCAAGTGGAGTAATAATGAATTTTTTACTTGGCTGGATTTCTATTTCAATTGTTTTTGCCATTGGCATTCCTCAGGCAGTTATTATTACAAACATTCAAGAAAATAGTCCGGCAGAAATTATCGGACTGCAAGGGGGCGATAAAATTGTAGGATTCAATAAGACAGTTGATTTTATTGAATATACCAATTCTAACCGTGGGAAAACTATTAATTTAAAAATTGAGCGGGCCGGAGAAATTTTGGAATTTCAGGTAATACCCAGAATTGATCCGCCAATAGGTCAAGGCGCTTTAGGCATAAATTTGACTGAAGCCGGATTGCCAAAGCAAAATATCATAATGAGTTTTTGGGAGGGCTTAAAGGCGTCTGTTGAAATAGTTAAAACGATATTTACTTCACTTTTTGATTTAATTGTTAAAGCTTTTATTGGTAAAGCTTCGTTTGAATCTGTTGCCGGACCAATTGGAATAGTGAAATTAACCGCTCAAGCAAGCAACTTAGGATTGATTTATCTGCTTCAGCTCTTGGGGCTTATTTCTTTAAATCTAGCCGTGATTAATATTTTTCCTTTTCCGGCTTTGGACGGCGGAAGATTAGTGTTTTTGGCAATTGAAAAAATAAAAGGTTCGCCAACTAACCATAAATTTGAAAGAATAGTCAATTCATTGGGCTTAGCGCTTCTTATTTTTTTGATGATTGTTATTACTATTAAAGACATACTAAGGTTTTAGGTTTTTAATCTAAAACAATAAACCTGTGGATAACACTGTATTAAAACAGTAAAAAAAATGATAAAATAGAAATAAATGAGAAAAACATCGAAATACTTAATTCTGGCATCAATTTTTTTTATTTTTCTTTCAATTTCCTCAAACGCTCTTGCCGCCACTTCTAATTTTTATTCCGCGCCAGGAGACGGTTATTTGGAAAACGGCTATAACAGCCTTTGGACTGCTGTCCGCGACGCAATATCAGCCACTGGAGCGGATTATACAGCTACAGTAGGGTTAGACACAGGCTCATTTTTCGACCCAACAGACAATTACAAGATAATGAGAGGTTTTATTCCCGTAGACACTGCTAGTCTGCCTGATGACGCGGTGATAACCTCCGCTTCTTTGAAATTATTTATTGCCAGCAAAAACAATAACGATAATGACGGCGATGACTTTATTTCAGTAGTCGGCCCTACTACTCAAGCTTCCACTGCTTCCTTGTTAAATGCGGATTACAATAAAACATCTTCTCAAGAGCTTTCCAATAGATTTGATATCACAACTATAACAACTAACGCTTACAATTCTTTTACTTTGAATGCCGCAGGCCTTTTGGCTATCAACAAAACCGGTTTTACCATGCTTGGAATCAGAGAAGGCCATGACTTACTTAATACAGCTATTGATCCAACTACCGCAACCGGTTATGGAGGAAACAGAATTGCATTCTATATCAGTCAAGCCGCAGGCACGAGCCAAGACCCTTATCTTGAAGTAGTTTATACATCAGGCGGCGGAACAACTGACACTCAAGTTCCATCAATTCCCACTGGCTTATCCGCCACTGCCATCTCTTCAACTCAGATCAATCTCTCTTGGTCTGCTTCTACTGATAATGTCGGAGTAACCGGCTATCGTATATATCGAGGAGGCATTCAAATTGCCACTACAGCTAGCACTAATTATTCAAATACCGGCTTATCTCCCATCACAACATATTCTTATACTGTTTCTGCTTATGACGCGGCCGGCAATGCATCGAATCAATCAATAAGCGCAAGCGCGACAACTCAATCGACAGTTCCTCCGCCAACGTCAAATCTTTTATGGAGTACTACATTTAACTGTCCTGACTGGAACCAGTCGATGGGGATTTATAATGTGAATTGTGATGGACTATCAGGGGAAGGGAATTGGTATTGCGTTGATTCTTATGGAAGTTGGGGCGAACAAATAACTTCTGCTGCCAATTATTCGAGTGGTCTTGGCGGAAAGGGTAAAAGACATTGGGAAGGCGACGGTAAAAATTCAAATAGCGGCAGCTTGATACATGCTTTTTCTTCCCCTCAAAAAGAAATATGGCTTAGATGGTATCAAAGATGGCCATTGGGTTATAAATGGGGCTCTGAAGAAGGGGCAAAAATGCTTTTCTTTGACGTGAATGTCGGAGATCCCGATAGTTTTTGGATGGGTCATACTGGAAATAGAGTAAGAGCATACGTATATACTCCTTCTCAGCTTTTTGAGGGAGCTCAATCCAGCGGTTGGACAAGTTGGATGAATGGAGGCTTAGGTGATGGTCAATGGCATCTTTTTGAAGTTCATATAAAAGAAGATACAAACGGCGCAAACGGAATTATTGAATTTTGGGAGAACGAGAATCTGATATTATCTAATAATTCAGTAAATTTTAATGCACAATCTGGCTGGAGTACGATTTTGTTAGATAGCAATCAGGGAAGCCCTAATAATGGCAGATGTGTTCCTGTCGATATGGATGACGTTGCAGTTTCGACAACAGGCTATATCGGGCCTATTTCGGGCGTTGTTCCTCCGCCAACTGATACCACTGCTCCTTCAGTTCCCACCGGCTTATCCGCCACTGCTATCTCTTCAAGCCAAATCAATTTATCTTGGTCTGCTTCTACTGACAATACAGGAGTTGTTGGTTATCTTATCAGACGAGGCGGATCAGTAATTGCCGCAGTTACCAGTACTACTTATCAAGATACAGGACTTTCTGCAAGCACAGCTTATACCTACACAGTTTCCGCTTATGACGCGGCAAGCAATAATTCTACGCAGTCAACAAATGCCAACGCGACAACACAAGCAGTTAGTGTGCCGCCGCCTACCGGTTCAGGCATTTCAGCCAGTTATCCGAGAGATATCGGCATTGCCAACGATTCAAGAGTTGTTTTTGCAGAAAATTTTGAGGAGTCATCAATTGCTAATCTTTTATCAAAGTGGGAATATAATAATAATTCGGCTAGAATGTCATTTAGCTCTGATAAGCCTGTTTTATCAGGCGGTTCTCAATCAACTTTATTTAGCGGCAGCGCTGATTTATATACTCGTCTTCTTCCGGGGTACGATAAACTTTATGTACGATATTACGCAAAAATAGATCCTGTTTGTAATAATATACATCATTGGCCTTTTTTGGGAGGACACAATCCTTCAACAGCTTGGCCATGGCCTAGGGCAGGAGAAAAACCTGTTGGAAATGAAAGATGGTCTACTGCAGTTGAATCAATGGGATCCAGTTGGGCATGGGATTTTTATACTTATTGGATGAATATGAGATCAGATCCGTCCGGAAATTACTGGGGTAATACATTTAATGGAAGACCGTCGCCGTTTGCTGTGAAAAAAGGGGAATGGTTTTCTGTAGAAATGATGGTTCAAATGAATAATCCCGTAACTGCTTATAATGGAGAACAGGCATTTTGGATTAATGGCCAAAAACTTTCTCATTTAGGCCAGGGATTTTCAACGGGCAACTGGGTTTGGGATGGATTTTATCCAAGTCCTACCGGCAGTCTTTTTGAAGGATTCCAGTGGAGAAGTAATTCTGCTTTAAACATTAATTATTTTTGGCTTGAAAACTATGTAGATACCGATCCTTCTTGCAAAGTATTATTTGACGATGTGGTTATTGCCACTGATTACATCGGTCCTCTTTCCGGCAGTGTTCCTCCGCCAACTGACACCACTGCTCCGTCAATTCCCACCGGCTTATCCGCCACTGCTATCTCTTCAAGTCAAATCAATTTATCTTGGTCTGCTTCTACCGACAACGTCGGAGTAACCGGCTATCGTATATATAGAGCAGGCACACAAATAGGAACTTCTAACACCACGACTTATTCAGACTCTGGTTTATCTCCCAGCACATCATATTCTTACACAGTTTCCGCTTATGATGCAGCTGGAAACATATCAAGCCAATCAACTTCAGCCTCAGCCACCACTCAAGCTGCTTTGCCGTCGCCTCCAACAACTACCTCCAATGTTTCTTTCAGCCTATCTCTTGAAAGAAACACTACTATTAACTCCAACAGCTTTACCATCTCTATCTATAATCCGGGCTCTTCAACCGCAATATACACCGCAACTCAAAACCCGACTGCCAACTCAATAACTTTAGCTTCAATAACCATTGCCCCGGGCACTTACGACGTCAAAGTATCATCACCTTATTACTTATCCAAAAAACAAACTAATATCACTCTTGCCAATAACTCAAGCATCACTATTCCAACTCTACCAGCCGGAGACCTTAACCAAGACAATGTCATCAATTCTCTTGATTACTCCATGTTATCTTCCAAATGGTTTTTATCCGACCCAATCTCCGACATCAACAAAGACACTATAGTTAATTCCATAGATTTCTCCATTATGAACAGGAATTGGCTGAAGACAGGGGAGTAAAACAAATAATAAGATTTTGCGCTTGACTTTTTAGTTTTTTCGATATATACTTATATTAGTGAGTGTGGATTTTCCTTATCCTTATCTGTTTTTTAGACAGGGAAATTTAAGGAAAATTTATCCAATTTTCCCCCCACCGCCTTACCCGCTATAATTAATATTATAGTTGGCAAAGTGGTGGGGGGTTTTGTTTTTGAGCATAAAAATGAATATATTGCTATTAATTCAGCAATTTATGATCTATAATTTTTTGGATTTTTTTGGATACTTATGATTGTCGTAAAACAAAGTTGATTCTAAATTTTATAATAGTATAATTATTAACGGGATCGTTTTAATAAAATATTTTTATTTTGAGCCGCAAAAGCGGCTACAAAATAGAGCACTCACTAAACAAAAAAATTGGAGGTCACCATTTGTAGCCGCTTTTACGGCTTTCAACTTCTTCCTCAAAATAGAAGGAAGAAATTTTTTTAATAAATTATTACAAGCGATCCCGACGATAATATTGATATAATTATATTTATTTAATATGTTTGACCAAAATGTTTTTTTAAATCAAGTTAGCCATTATAAAATCGGCGGTAAAGCCAAATATTTTTTTGAAGCTAAAAATTCAGAAGAAATTATCACGGCAATCAATCAAGCTAAAAAAGCCAACGCGCCGGTTTTTGTTTTGGCCGGAGGAAGCAATGTTTTAATTAGCGACGAGGGATTTGACGGATTAGTCTTAAGGCCGGCTATAAAATTTATGGAATTTTTGGAACATGGAATAAGAGTCGGCGCCGGCGTTTCTGTAAGCGATGTACTTCAATTTGCTTTAGAAAACGATTTTAAGGGTTTAGAATGGGCCGCGGGTTTGCCCGGAACAATAGGCGGAGCCATCAGAGGCAATGCCGGAGCTTTTGGCGGAGAAATAAAAGATATCGTTAAAAGTGTGACGAGTGTGGATGTGTCGCTAAAAAATCCAAAAATTATAAAAAGAAGCGGCAAGGAATGTTTTTTCGATTATAGGACAAGTATTTTTAAAAAAGAGAAGGGAAAAGAAATAATTACTGAAGCGGTTTTGAATTTAATCAAAGGCAATCATAAAGAAATAGAAGAAGAAATAAAAAAAAATATTGATTATCGCTTAATGCGCCATCCCATGGAATATCCGAGTTTAGGCAGCACTTTTAAAAATATCGCTGTTAATAAAATTAATCAGAGTAATATTGATATCAGCGCTTTTCCAGTAAAAAATGATCCATTTCCGATTTTGCCGGTTGCTTATTTGATTTCCGAAGCAGGACTTAAGGGAGTTTCTTACGGCGGAGCGATGATTTCACCGAAACATCCGAATTTTATCGTTAATGTCCTCGAAGCTACTGCCAAAGATGTTGAAAATTTGATTGCGCTCACAAAAAGTGAAGTAAAAAAGAAATATAACCTTGATTTAGAAGAAGAAATTGAGTATTTAAATTAAAAGTATAATTTTAATAATGTAAAATAAAAAAATAAAATAGAAAATTTTCAATTTTTGGCGAACTTGAGTTATCCACAGATTTTTTTGTTGCATTTAGCTTATTATTTTATTAAAATTATAATATAGAGACGAACGATAAAAAGTTTTGACAAACAAAAGTTCAGCGTGGTTGATTGGTCGGCAATCAACGTTGACTTAAAAAAAATAAATTTGATTAATTTCTTGTCCGAGATCAGAGAAACTAATTAAATAAAATCGTCACATGGCAGCAAAGAAAAAAGCAGCAAAAAAGAAAAAAGCTTCTAAGAAAGGAAAGAGGAGATAAAATTATCTCAAAAAGCCGCTCTTTACAGGGCGGCTTTTTATTTAGTATAATAATTTTTATGAAGATTATAATAAAATCAGCCAAGCTGGATCTAACTCCGGCAATTAGTGAATATATCGAAGAAAAAATCGGTTCGCTCAAAAGATTTTTGGGAAAATTTGAAAAAGAAGGCGAAGTAAGGGCAGAAGTGGAAATAGCAAGAACAACTAGACACCACCGCCAAGGAGATGTTTTTTATGCCGAAGCTAACATCTACCTTCCGAAGAAAAAGATAAGAGCTGAGCATTCTGATTGGGATATTAGAGTGGCGATTGATAATATCAATAAAAAATTAGGCCAAGAAATTAAAAAATATAAAGGCATCAGCGGAGCTAAAATTAGAGTTAAGAAAAAAAATAAATCATGATAGGTATTTTTAAAAAGATTTTTGGAAAAGAAAATTTTAAGCTTAAAATAGAAGAAATTAATAATTTAGAATCAGACTTTGCAAAATTGAAAAGCGAAGAACTGAAATCCAAAAGCCTTGATTTAAAAAAAATAATCGCATCTGGAGCAAGCCTCGATAGCATTATGGTCGAGGCTTTTGCTTTGGTAAGAGAGGCGGCTCGGCGAACATTAGGTCAGCGTCATTACGATGTTCAACTGACGGCCGGTGCGGCGTTACATCAAGGGAAAATTGTTGAAATGATGACTGGCGAAGGAAAAACTTTGGCGGCTACTGCGCCGGCTTATTTAAACTCGCTTAGCGGTAAAGGCGTTCATGTTATAACAGTGAATGATTATTTGGCCAGCCGCGATGCGGTTTGGATGGGCCAAATTTATTATGCGTTAGGATTATCAGTCGGTTGTTTGACGCATGATTCTGCATATATATACGATCCGAATTATAAAATTGAAAAACCGCTTGAAGATGAAAATAAATTGGATAAAGAAAGGGATATTTTGGGCAGTTTTAAAGTGGTCCATGAATATTTGCGGCCAATTTCAAGAAAAGAAGCTTATGCTTGCGATATTCTTTATGGAACTAATCATGAATTCGGCTTTGATTATCTTAGAGATAATTTAACTTATAGCTTGAATCAGCAAGTTCAAAGAAAGCATTATTTTGCGATTATTGACGAGGTTGACAGCATTTTAATTGATGAGGCGAGAACTCCTTTAATTATTGCCGCGCCAGACGCAGAATCAAGCGAATATTATAAGATTTTTTCTAAAATAGCCGGTCAATTGAAAAAAGAAGAAGATTATTTTGTTGATGAAAAGTTAAAATCAGTGAGTATTTCTGAGCTTGGAATTGATAATGTGGAGAAAGCTTTGAGAATTAAAAATATTTATGCGCCGGAAAATTTGAGATTGGTTCATTATTTGGAGGAATCTTTAAGAGCTTACGCTCTATTTGAAAAAGATAAAAATTACGTTGTTAAAAATGGCGAAATTATAATTGTTGACGAATTTACCGGACGATTAATGCACGGGCGAAGATATTCCGGCGGTCTGCATCAGGCAATTGAGGCTAAGGAAGGAGTGCAAATCAAACAAGAATCGCGCACTTTTGCCAAAATCACAATTCAAAATTATTTCCGCCTTTATGAAAAAATTGCCGGCATGACCGGCACGGCTCAAACTTCAGCTGAAGAGTTTCACAAGGTTTATAATCTGGAAGTGGTGAGTATTCTGCCGAATAAGCCGATGATAAGGCGGGATTTGGCGGATGCGATTTATAAAAACACTTCCGCCAAATACAAAGCAGCGGCTGAAGAGATAAAAAAAAGGCATATAAATGGCCAGCCGGTTTTGGTTGGCACCGCTTCGATAAATCATAATGAAATTCTATCGAATTTATTAAAGCAGTTTGGCATTCCTCACGAAGTTTTAAATGCGAAAAATCACGAGCGTGAGGGAGCGATTATCGCGCAAGCGGGAAAATCAGGCGCGGTAACTGTTGCCACAAATATGGCAGGCCGAGGCGTTGATATAATTTTAGGCGGTAATCCGCCGGATAAAGATGAAACTCAGAAAATAAAAGAACTGGGAGGTTTATGCGTTATCGGAACAGAAAGGCATGAAGCGCGCAGAATAGACAATCAGTTAAGAGGTCGAAGCGGACGCCAAGGCGATCCCGGGGCATCGCAATTTATTCTTTCTTTGGAAGATGATTTACTAAGGATTTTCGGAGGCGAGAAAATCAAATCATTGATGGAAAGTTTTAATTTGCCCGAGGATCAGCCTATTGAATCGCGTTTGGTTTCCAAGGTAATTAACGAAGCTCAGAAAAAAGTGGAAGGTTTTAATTTTGACAGCCGCAAGCATTTGCTTGATTACGATGATGTCTTAAACAAACAAAGAAAAGCCATTTACGCCAAAAGGCAGGAGATATTGGAAGTAATTGACGAAGAAAATAAAGAAAAAAATTTATCAGATGCCATAAAAGATATTGTTGCCGACATTGCGGAAGAAAAAATAAATAAACTAAAAGTTTTAGATAAAGATTTTAAAAAACAGATTAGCTTTGCGCTGTTATCTGTTTTAGACGCGCTTTGGATGAGTCATTTGGAAAACATGGAGGCATTGACTGAATCAGTAAGGCTTCGCGCTTACGGCCAGCATGACCCTTTGGTGGAATATCGCCGGGAAGGGCACAAATTATTCAAAGAATTATTTATAAATTTTGAAAATTATATCAGAGATAATATTGATAATATGATTCAGACAAGTCAAGGCAATATAAGGGAAATTAAAACAGAAAATCAAAATCATGCTATTTCTCAAAGCTCATCTTTTGCTAATGTCGGCCGAAATGATCCATGCCCGTGCGGTAGCGGCAAAAAATATAAAAAATGCCACGGGGAGTGACATTTTTTATTTTTTACTCTGTTAAATAAAATAATTATAAACTAAGGGCAGGTAATTAGAGTGGTGCTAAGCGCGCCGGTATTATCCACTCTAAGCCGATAGCAATTTGCTCCGTCAGTTGCCTTGAGGACAAGGCCGTTTCCTTGGGTAGTTATTGCGGCATCACCTCCGCTAATATGTAATTTAGCGGTTGGATTATCAATCCCAATACCGATATTACCATTTGCATTAATAGTCATTCTTTCATTGCTGTTTGTGACGAAGCCTAGAACATTAGTACCAGGACTGAACAATCCGGTGCCAAGATTGTCGTCAAAAGTATAAGACGGGCTTGCGGAGCCGCCGTTATCAACGATGATTTTCTTCCATGGCGAACCAGTTTGACCGATATTCCAATTATAAGGCGGGCCGCCGGGTATTAAATCAGAGTCAAAAGTAGCGGCAGAAACCCGGCTAATTGCTGATTGAATAGATTTGGTAAATTGGGAACCGGGGTTTTGAGTGTTATAAGAAAGCTGAACATTCAGTGATACAGTGTCATGACCTGGATATTGGCTGTTTTTTGTAAAATTAAACTGGTCAACAATAACTCGGTTGCTGGTTAGACGATTAATTCTTGTATTAAAATTCATGCCTTCTTCGATTGTTATGCCGTTAGCTCCGTCGTTCCAGATAGTAATCGGGTCCCGGTCAGTTACGCCGCCTGAGGAGTCTTTCATTCTTAAAACGAGATAAGGCTGATTAGGGCCGGGAGTGTCATTATGAACATTACCGTTGTTGTTGACTATTATGGCCGATGATTCTTTGACCAGGCGATTTATGGTTTGTATTACAAAATTAAGCTGGGAGGTAACTTCAACAGAAGCTGATTCTTTTTGGTTTATTTTAAGAATGGTTATGAGAATGCCGGTTATCAATCCCGCAGAAACAGCGAAAATACCGATATAAATTAAAAACTCTATAAGAGTAAACCCCGTTAGAAGCTTGCGCGGGGCATTAAGGGCATTAGATTCAGCGCGAGCTTTAATTGACCGGCATTTATTTTTACGGCAATCCGCGGGGCGTTTTGCTTCTAACGGGGTAAAGGCTTTTTTGGAATTCATACTGTAATTATACAGCATATTACTTTTCAAGCAAATAAGTTTTTGGGGATAATTAATTTTTATTGGATCATTTTTTTAAAAATGTCGGAAGGAATTTTTACTTTGGCCATAGAAAGCAGTTTTTTCTTGCCTTCTTTTTGTTTTTTCCATAATTTCATTTTTCTGGTTCGGTCTCCGCCGTAAAGATAGCCAGTGACGTCTTTTTTCATTGCCGTAATAGTTTCTCGGGCGATAATGTGACCGCCTGACACTGCCTGAATCGCCTGAATAAATTGCTGAGCGGGTAAAACATTTTTGAGTTTTCCTACAATTTTGCGCGCTTCTCTTTCTATGTTTTTTTGGGGCACAACTCTGGTTAATCCGGCAACTTGGTTTCCGGCAACCAAGACCTCCAATTTTCTCAAATCAGATTTTTTATAATCTTTAATTTCATAGCTAAAGGAAGCAAAACCTCCGGAAACCGATTTTAATTTGTCGTCAAATTCCGAAATCAGTTCAAGAAGCGGCATTTGGGCGATTATTAGAATTCTTTCTCCCAAATTTTTAGTTTGGATATTTTCCATTCTAAAATTTTCTTTTAATTGCAGAATACTGCCTAGATATTCTACGGGCGTAATAATTTCCAGGTTTATCATCGGTTCCCATATATCCCTAACTTCATCAGGCAAATCAGCCGGATTCTCTATAGTAATAGTATTTGACTCAGAGAAATGATTGTCATCTATTAAACTGCTAGATTTTTTTATTTTTAGGGCAACCGAAGGAAAACTGTTGACGGTTTTTAAACCAAATTCTTTTTCTAATCTTTCGGCGGTTATCTCAAAATGCAATTTCCCCAAAAAACCTCCCTTAAATCCTCGGCCTAAAACTTCGTTAAAATCCGGTTCAAAATTTAAAGCCGAATCATTAAGCTTTAATTTTTGAAGGGCTTTTTTTAAATCTTCATACTCATCTGTTTCATCAGGATAAAAAGAAACAAAAACCACTGGCTTTGGCTCGGAATATCCCGGCAATGCTAAAGATTTGGAATTTGAAATTTTTAATTTGGAATTTTGGATGATAGTGTCGCCAATTTTTATTTTTTCAGGATTTTTCAGGCCAGTGGCAATATAACCGATTTCTCCGCAAAACAAATTTTTTGTCGGATTAAGGCGAGGGTTAAAAGTTCCCAATTCTTTTATTTTAAATTTCTCTTTTGCAGTAATAAGCTCCGCCTCGCTTTCCGAATTAAATTTACCGTCAAAAACTCTGACTGAAGCGATAACGCCTTTGTGGTCATCGTAAAAAGAATCAAAAATCAAAGCTCGTCCGAAATCAATTATTTGGTGCTTTGGAGCAGATACTTTCTTGATTACTGATTTGAGCAATTCTTCTACGCCTTCTCCGGTTTTGCCGGAAATTTTATGAATTTCTTCAATTGGGCAATTTAAGAGATTAGCAGTTTCCGCTAAAATACTTGGAAGCTGGAGCGGATTAAGATCAATTTTATTGACAGCTCCGATAATTTTTAAGCCAACTTTTTTAGCTAAATGATAATTTGCCAGAGTTTGAGCCTGAATGCCCTGGCTGACGTCAACTAAAAGAATAGCTCCTTCAACCGCGGCTAAAGCTCTTGATACTTCGTAAGAAAAATCGTGATGACCCGGAGTATCTATTAAATTTAAGGTATAAGAGATATCGTTTAGAGTGTAAGTCATCCGTACGGGCGCCATTTTTATGGTGATACCTCTTTCTCTTTCGGATTCCAGCTGGTCAAGGAATTGCTCTTTCATTTGACGCTTTTCCACTGTCTTGGTAATTTCCAAGAAGCGGTCTGCCAGAGTTGATTTTCCGTGGTCAATATGGCTGATGATGACGAAGTTTCTGATATTGTTCATAAAATCTAATATATTATAATAGAATTGATGAAAACGGCAATTGTAGGAATTTTATTGATAATTTTAATGGCTGTCTGGTTACAGGCTTATTTCATTTTAAAAGAAAACAATAATTTGAAGGCCAGTTTTTTGAATTTAAGCGCCAAAGCTCAATTTTTAACCGAGGAAAATGAAAAACTTGGTTCAGAAATTGAATATTTTTCCAGGCCGGAAAATCTGGAAAAAGAATTAAGGTCAAAATTCAATTATAAAAAACCAGGCGAGAAAATGATAATTGTTGTTCCATAAAATGTACTGGAGAGTAATTATTTTTGTGTTTTTAGCGGCGCTTTTGGGAGGCGGTTTTTATTTTATAATTACGGATTCTTATCCGATTATTTTTGTCGGTTCAAAATATATTTCTGCCAATAATTTCAATAAAAATTACGAGGCTGCTCTTAATTATTATAAAAACGCACTTGAGATTTCAAAAAACGATAGTTTTGAGGTTTTAAATTCAGGAGAGGCAAAAATCGAGATTCAGCGGGCAGTTCTTAATAATTTAATAGAAGATGAGTTAATTGCCAAAGCGCTAAGGAAAGAATTAAAACCGGAAGAAATTAAAATGAAGGTGAGGCAAAAAATTGAAGAAGTTTTGGCTGATAAAGATTTGCAAAAGGCAGCGGAAAAATTATACGGTTTTTCTTTGGATGATTTTATACTCAGAGTTTTAGAGCCCCAAGCAAGGCGGGAGCTTCTGGAAGGCAGGCTGATTTTAAAAAATGTTGATTTTAATGAATGGTTTAAAACTGAAAAAGCGAGCGTTAAAATCATAATTTTAGCGCCTGGTTTTTCATGGGACGGCGATAGTGTTATAATTAAGGAGTAATCGCGAACCCTTCGGCGCGGCTCAGGGCAAGTCCCTTGCGCGGCTCAGCGGCTTAGGGCAAGTCCTTTGGTAGGGCTCAAGATGGCGAGCTTGCCGAACTATAATAATGCGAATTTAAATTAAAATAATGCAAATAAAAGAGCTTACATTTTTAGAATGCTCTGCGGGATTAGTATAGTGGCAGTACATTAGCTTCCCAAGCTGAAGGCGCGAGTTCGATTCTCGTATCCCGCTATGTTTAAATTTATTAGGCCGGAATTTTTTGACATTTTTGGAATATTTGTTTTTAGTTTTATAGTTTTTATTAGTAGTTGGGCATCGAAAACGGGAGAATTTATTCCAAGATGGGCAATAATAAATAATTTTATTTATTAATGACGGTGTTATTGTTTATATTACTTATTTTAAAAGAAAATGAAATTTTTATCATCTTTATCTAAAAATGACATATTCGACAAAACCTGTCTTTTAAGGGTTGATTTAAATATTGAAGACGAAGCGTTGAGAAATTTTAAAAAAAATGAAATTCCTCTTAGATTAATGGCGATTTTTCCCACTATCAAATTTTTAATCGAGAGAGGCGCCAAAGTTTTGATTTTAAGCCATCGGGGGAGACAGAAGCAAATTTGTTTGAAAAAAGACGAAAAATCATGCAAGAATGAATTTTCTCTGGAGCCATATTCAGAAATAATTTCTAAAAAAATCGGTCAAGGAGTTCATTTTATCGGATTTAAATCAAGCGATCTTAATGAGTTATTTTTTAAAAATCTTTCTGAATTTGTGAAAAAATCGCCAAATGGCGAGGTTTTTATTTTGGAAAATTTAAGGTTTTCTCCGGAAGAAGAAGAAAACAGCAGTCAATTTGCGAGAAAATTGGCGGCTCTCGGGAATTTTTACGTAAACGACGCGTTTTCCGTAAGCCATAGAAAAAACGCTTCGGTTACCGCGATTACGAAATTCTTGCCTTCTTATGCTGGAATGATTTTAGAAAAAGAAATTAAAATGCTATCAAACGCGCTGAAAAAACCGAAAAAACCATTGGTTATTATTTTGGGCGGCGGAAAAGTTCCGGATAAAATGGGCTTGATAGAAAATTTTTTGGATAAAGCTGATTATTTTCTGGTTGGCGGAGGCATTGCCAATACGTTTTTAGCGGCTCAGGATTTACCGGTGGGCGATTCTTTGTATGAAAGCAAAATGATTCCGATTGCAAAAAAGTTTCTTGAGTCGGGTAAGATTATCTTACCTGCTGATGTTGCTATCAGTGGAAGAAAAATTTTAGATATTGGCCCTCAAACTATTAAAGATTATTCAAAAATTATTAGCAAGGCAAAAACTATAATCTGGAACGGGCCCTTGGGCTATTTTGAAGATGAGCGGTATGCAAAGGGTTCGAAAGCGATTGCTAAGGCGATTATTAAGAGCAAAGCACATTCGATAATAGGCGGCGGAGAAACAACTACTTTGTTGGGAAAAATTAATAAAAAATCAACCAAGGTATTTCTTTCTACGGGCGGGGGAGCTATGTTAGAATATTTAGCTGGCAAGAAATTGCCTGGAATTGAAGTATTAAAATAGTATAGAAAAATGAAATCTATTGTAATTTTATATCACAAAAATTGTTTTGACGGATTTGGAGCGGCGTATGCGGCTTGGAAAAAATTTAAAAATAAAGCGGATTATATTGGCGTAGAGCATCAAGCGCCGCCGCCAAAAAATTTAAAAAATAAGGAAGTATATATGGTTGATTTCTCTTATCCGCTCGAACAAATGAAACAAATAAGCAAGCAGGCGATTCTTACGGTTATTGACCATCATATCAGCGCGGAAGCGTCGGCAAAATGCGGACAAAATTATTTATATGATTTGAATCATTCCGGCGCGGTTTTAAGCTGGCAATATTTTCATGCTAAAAAATCAGTGCCTCGGCTTTTGAGGCATATTGAAGATATCGACCTTTGGAAATTCAAAATTCCCAATACGAAAAAATTAATGGCGGCTTTGGATATTTACGATTTCAGTTTTGAAATATATGATAAAATTGCCAAAGATTTCGAGAACGCTAAAAAGCGCAAAAAATATATTGAGGCTGGAGACGTTCTTTTGAAATATCGGCAGAAATTGATAGATAAACTGGCTTCACAGGCTGACAAAGTTAAAATAAAGAATTTTTCCGGTTTAGCGGTAAATTCTCCGGTTCTTCAATCTGAAATTGGCCATGCTTTGGTAGAAAAAGGCGCGCCGGTGGGCATTATTTGGTCGCAAAGAAACGGCAAAAGACGTTTTTCTTTGAGGTCAAATCACGGCGTTGATGTTTCTGAATTAGCGGGATATTTCGGAGGCGGAGGGCACAAGTCGGCTTCAGGATTTTCGCTTGACGCCGATGAGCCATTACCGTGGAAATTTATTAAATAATAATTTTAGAATCATTGAAATAAAATATTTATGGATATAATTATCGCTTATTGCGACGGAGGGAGTAGGGGAAATCCCGGGCTAGCGGCGATTGGTATTGTAATATCGGGAATAGGGAATAAGGAATCAGGAATCAGGGAATATAGTAAATTTTTAGGCGAAGCGACCAATAATGAAGCAGAATATCAAGCTGTAGTTTTTGCGCTAAAAAAAATAAAGCAACTAATAGGCAGCAAGAAATCAGGAGAATCTGAAGTTGAAATAAGAATTGACAGCGAACTTGTTGCCAAACAATTAAATGGAGAATATAAAATTAAAGAAGAAAGGTTAACATCTTTTTTTATTGAGATTTGGAATTTAAAACAGGATTTTTTAAAAGTTAAATTCAAGCAGATTCCACGAGAGGAAAATAAGCAAGCCGACTATTTGGTAAACAGAGAGCTGGACAGTCAAAATAGCTTATTTTAAACTTTGACATTTTTTAATTTGGGAGTATAATATAATAAATCGGCAAGCCAAGCGACAGCTCTGATGAAAAATCAGGGAGGAAAGTCCGGACACCCGGTTCTGCAATATGCAGGGCAATTGTACGGGTTAACGACCCGCCGCAGTAATGCGAGAGGTGCGAGCAGAAACGCTCCGCTGCGAAAGTTCGCGGAGAAGCCCGATCCCGACGTAGAAGGCTTAACTCTGCTATAGGGATAAGAAAGCAGAGATGAAACGGCTAAATCCTTACTGGGTGCAAGGCCGAGCCCCCGCAATGCGGGGGAGTGCCGCAAGAATCCGAGAGCAATCGAGGATCCAGATAAATTGTCGCAACCCCGCTTAGCGGGGAACAGAATCCGGCTTATGGCTTGCCGGTTTTTTGTTTTTATTTTTTAGTACCATTTTTATAAGACAATAAAATTATAAGCTATTTTTGATTGACAAAATTAAGGCAAATGATATTCTAAAACGAGTTTTTTCAAAAAATCTATTGATTTAAATAAGGGAGGAGAGAAATGAAGAAAGCGTTTGGATGGTGGAAAGCTACTGGTTTTAATTTTAAGACAGCTTTCTTTATAGTAACTGCAATTATGGTTGTCATTTTGTCATTCGGTCCATTTTATTTTTACGACTTTACCCATAATAATCCTAAGTCATGCGTAATGTGCCATATTATGCAGTCAGCTTATGATAAGTGGAAGGTTTCTGTACATAAGGATATAAAGTGCGGTGAATGCCATATAGAAAGCCTTGCTGGACAAGTCAGGCTTTTAGGGATAACCGTATTTAATAATCCCGATGCGGTTTCGCCAAGAAATGGAAAAGTCATTGTGCCCAATGAGATTTGTATGAAATGCCACTATGAAGGGGAAGATTTAAATATCAAGAAGATAAATAAATCATACGGCCATGCAAAGCATGTTTTTATGGAGAAAATCCAATGCGTAAAATGTCATGCAAAAAATCTTCATGAGTTTAAGCCTAGTGAAAGATTTTGCCTTGATTGCCATAAAGAAAAACTGGTACATGGTTTCGGCATGGAAAATCTTGCGTGTTTGGATTGCCATACTTATAAGGTTGACGCTAAAATGGGACAACGGCGGGATCTTCTTCCCACTAAAGCAAAGTGTCTTGAGTGTCATGGAAGAAAATCAAGCGAAAATTTTCCAAAAAACGGCGCAATGCAGTTCGACTGTTTTATTTGCCATAAGCCTCATCAAAAAGCGGAATTAAAGCCGAAAACAAGCGATTGCCTTGCCTGTCATGCTAAGATTTCAAATATACCCAGGCATAAACTTCATATTGATAAAGTTGGCATGGGATGCGCGGAGTGCCATGAGCCTCATAGCTGGCGGGTAAACATAAAAGCAATTGAACAGGAAAAATGCGTAAAATGCCACAAGTCCAAAAATCAGATTACGTAATAACAGATTTTAATGTTTTAATTAAAATCCCCGATTTTTTTTTCGGGGATTTTTTTTAGCATATATTATAAATAATAATTTTTAGTGTTATATTTAGTTATAATAATGATTAATATTTCAGCCAAATTGTCTTTCAGAAACAGAATAATTTTTCTCCAGTTCCGATGCTTTGGTCGGAATCCCGATTTTACGTCGGGACGGCAAAATTTTCTTCCCCCTCGTCCAGCCCTTTTTGTGAAAAGAGCTGGACTGCGGGATGTTCTTCAAGACAATTTGGCTGAAATATAAAATAATAACTGTATATGGAAAAAACGAAATATCCCATGAGGATAAATAAATATCTGGCTTTTAAAAAATATTCCACGCGCCGCGGCGGAGACGAACTTGTTTCTTTAGGAAGCGTGTTTATTAACGGGAAAAAAGCTAAATTAGGCGATCGGGTATATGAAGATGATGTAGTTGATGTCCGGCAAGGTTCAAATTTAAAGAGTTATCATTATTTCGCTTATCATAAGCCCAAGGGAATTATTACTCATTCTCCGCAAGAAGGGGAGATTGACATTAAGAGTTCCATTTCTCTGGACGATGTTTTTCCGGTGGGCCGATTGGATAAAAATTCGCATGGTTTGATAATTTTGACTAATGACGGCCGCGTAACTGACCGTATGCTGAATCCGAAATATGCTCATGAAAAAGAATATGCGGTTATGACTACTACGAGATTATTTTCAAACTTTAAGTCAAAAATGGAGTCAGGCGTTAATATTGAAGGTTATATTACTAAAAAATGCCGCGTTTTTATAACCGGCGAAAATAAATTTAATATCACGCTTACTGAAGGGAAAAAGCACCAAATAAGGCGGATGTGTTCGGCGTTAAAATATGATGTGATTGATTTGAAACGCGTAAGAATTATGAATATCCGTCTCGGTAATCTACCGGTGGGACAATACCGCGCCATAGAAGGCGAAGAGTTAAAGGAGTTTCTCAACAAACTGGAGCTTTGAGATATAAACTTTTACTATTTTTAAGATAAAGATTATTTATTTTTTCCTGATTTTCTTGCCGCTTTTGGATATATAAGTATCTCCTTTTTTAATTGCGCCTTTTCCTCCGTGAGTATCAGATGTGCGATAGATAAATTCATTTAAGGCGTTTTGAGTATCTATATTTTTGATGCTTTTAGCGCGGCGTCCGGTTGTTAATCGCATTTTTTCTTGGCCGAATTCTTTACTGGAAAATTGGTCGCCCCTAGGGTCAATTCCGGTTTTTTCTTTTTCTTCCAATATCCTTTGTTTTTTCTTGGAAAGGGCATTCTCCTCATTTTTAGATTCTTTAGATTCTTTGGGCTTTTCAGATTCTTTTTGGTAACTGGATAAAATTTCTTCTATTTCTTCTTTTTCAATCAATCCATCAGTTAATCTTTCCAATAATTTTTGGATAATATCTTCCTGTTCTTTGATAGTATTTAATTTTTTTTCAGCCTGCCAATAATTTTTTTCTTTATCCATTGAATCTGCATCGGATTTTTTATTATTTAAAGCGTCATATAAAGTTTTCGATTTTTCTTCCAATTCAATTCTATTACTGCTTAATTCTTCGGCTTTTTGCCATAAAGCGCTTTCATAACGAGTTTTTTCCGATTCGGATATTTCAGTTTGATTATTATTTAAAAATTCAGGACTTTTCATCATTTAAATATTATCATCTAAAATTTCTACCGAATTGATAGTTGCCTGGCCTTGGGGATTGTCATTTTCAAATGTTTTTAGATTTTCAATTTTATCAACAATTTCCATGCCTTCAATAACTTTGCCGAAAGCCGTGTGTCGGCCGTCGAGCCAAGGGGTTTGTTCGGCAGTAACAATAAAAAATTGGCTGCCATTGGTGTTTGGTCCGGAATTAGCCATGGCCAGAATTCCTCGGACTAATTTGTGATTATTTATCTCGTCTTCAAATTCATAGCCCGGTCCGCCTGTTCCGTCATCGAACCAATTATTGTTACGGCTGTTTGGGTCTCCGCCTTGGATCATAAAATCTTTAATAATTCGGTGAAATCTTGTGTTGTCATAAAATCCGCTTTCAGAAAGTTTTATAAAATTAGCGGTTGTTTTGGGCGCGTCAGCTTCAAAAAGCTCAAGCTTAATATTGCCCAGGTCTGTTTTTAAAAGAATGATTTTATTTTTTTCCATAGATTTATTATTAATATTTTGTTCCATAACCGGTATTTTTTCAACAGATTTTGCTTTATAAATTCCGAAATACCAACCGCCAAAAGCAAGAATCAATGCTATTAGCAGCATCAAAATAAAATTTATTTTATTCATTATAATATTGTATAAAATTTTTATATTTTATTAAAGCGGCTGGCTGATTGGTTTTGGCTTAGTTTGGTCGAATTTTTCCGTTTTAATTTTATTTAGAATAGTTTTTACAGTTTCAAGACTTTTGTCGTCGTAAATAGAGATAGCGATTGCTTTTGGGTTTATTTTTTTTACAATCGCGATTCCTTTTTTTAATTCTTCGGGCGAAACAGCGTCGCTTTTTGAAAGAAAAAGATATTCAGGTTTCTTAAGAAGAGATTTTTTATATAAGCCAAGCTCTTTGCGGATTATCTTGTAATCTCGTTTTGGGTCCGGTGATTCGGCGGAAATAAAATGAAAAATAATTTTCGTGCGTTCAATATGGCGCAAAAATTTGATACCCAGGCCTTTTCCGGTTGACGAGCCTTCAATGAGTCCCGGAATATCGGCAAGCATAAGCTCGTAATAGACGCCGAGATTTGGTTCAAGAGTTGTGAAAGGATAGTTTGCCACTTTACTGGTGGCATTAGTGAGCTCATTTAAAAGGCTTGATTTTCCTACATTGGGAAGTCCTACAAAACCAACATCGGCGATAAGTTTTAATTCCAAGCGAAAATCAAATTCTTCGCCCGGCAAACCCGGTTGGAATTTTTTTGGAGAAGTATTCTTTGAAGACCTAAAGAGAAAATTTCCTTTTCCGCCTTTTCCGCCATTAGCCAAAAGCGCAGATTCTCCGATTTTTGTAATTTCAAATTCTGTTTTATTTGTCAGGTTGTGAATCACGGTTCCAACCGGAAGTTTTAAGATTAAATCTTGGCCGTCATGGCCGTCTCTGAATTGGTCTCGTCCGTCGCGGCCATTTTCCGCTGATAATTGTTTTTTATACCGGAATTGGCCTAAGGCGCTTAAATCAGAAACGCCTTGGGCAATTACATTTCCGCCTTTACCGCCGCTTCCTCCAACTGGCCCAAGACTCATCATATTTTTATTAAAAGCCACTGCGCCGGCGCCGCCATGGCCTGATGTGACTTTAATGATAACGTCGTCGATTAACATAAGAATAGTTTATTTTGATTGTTGATTAATTAGCTATGTGCTTTGATTTAAAACCACTATCAGATAAAAACTATTAATAAGTTTTTTATGGCCGATTTTGGAGATTAGACGACCAGTTTCGGTTTTTATGATATTTCGATGTTTTTATTTTTTTTAAAAAATTTTTAGCAATAAAAATAAAGAAGACGCTTGATATAGATGTCTTATGATCCGATAACTTTTCCGGTTTTTGCATCCAATTTAATAGTTATATTGGAAGAATTTTTAACGCCGTATATTTGCCAAATTTCATTTTCCAGCAGTTTTATCGAAATCACGCTATCAAGGTATTTGCCGCCGATAGCAATTTCAATTGCTCGCGCCGCGCTTGTTGCAAGTTTTTCTTCGGTTAAATAGTACGGCCGAAGTTTAATGACATTTCCGATAAATTCAATGTCGGTAAGGGGATCTATCGAGTAGTTTTCCGCGACATCGCCGTTTTCATTCGTGCCCACCTTAATGCGAGATGATGTGGTGCCGCTTGAGAATGTGAATTTATTATTGCCCAGCATTTTGGCATATATTGAGTTTTGGATAGACGTCTCTATAACCGGCAATAAGAGATAAGAGTTGTCAGCCGTGATATACAGAGATTTTTCAATATCAAAATCAAAGGCAATTGCCATAGTCTCTCCTTTTACCACTTTTGAGAATGCGGGGAAGCGGATATTTTGAGATGGAAGTTTGACGGTTAGGGTGGTGCCGTCAAGTTTTAGTATGCTCACTTTAGTTATCGTCAGCCAAAGCTGGTTGTATAAATCGGCTTCCAGATAAGCATCGCCCAAAATGCCGAGCAAGCCGGATTTTTTAATTTCCAGCAAATCAAATTCTTTCGCGCTATTGGGAATCGTAATCCAGCCTTTAGTTGGATGATGGATTTTTACCGAGGCAGTAGTCAGAAAAATTGAGCGAATATCATCAACATTTGCCGCTTTATCTTTTATCGCAAAAATTACGCGGCCGTTATTTATTGAAGGTATTGCCGGGGCTATGTTTTGATATGGCACTGGAGTTTTTGTTGCTGGTGCTGGATTTTTTGTTGAAGAAGTTTCTTCCGGGGCTTTTGGCGTTTCTTCATTTACTTGAGCAGTATCGGGTGTTTTATTATCTGCTGGAGCGCTGGATTCCTTGGGCGTGTAATTTTTACTGGCATAAATAATTACCAAAATTATAATAAGCGAAACCGCTCCCCAGATAAGGTTTTTTTTGTTGTTCATGTTATTAAATTATAAAAGATTTATAACAGCAAAGCAAAGCGTTGAGGTGACTTTTCCTTATTGGCTGCGGGACAGGGAATCCCTTCTCCTCCATAATTTTTCGTGCTATTTAGCTTAGCACAAGGAAAATTATTTCTCCGAAGATCTGGCTACTTTTAATCTTAGTTTCAACGCTTTTTGGATGTGTAACTATATTATACGATTTAAACTTATAAAAATATCCTTGGCTAACTGTAATATGGGTTTCCAATTAATTATTGCTAGTGTGGCTAAAAGCCAAAAAATAAGACCCTTTGTCCGACTATGGTGTTTTAAAAACATTTCAATAAATCCAAGCCAGGTGGTAAATTTTCTTCCCTCGGCTGTTACAAGTAAGCTTTCTTTGTCCTCATCGTAAGCAGCATAATATTTTATCCTTTCTTTTCTATCTGCCAAAGATGGTGCTATACAATCACCAAAAGTATTGTTAATTCTATTTTCATATTCGATATTACTATCGGATCTATAAAAAAAATTATGTCTATGATATTGACTCACATACTTAATAAATGCTTCGCGAGTAGGGGCTTTATTCTTTCTGTTGTATTTGTTAAGTATTTTAATCAACTTAAATTGTAGCAGTAGTTCCATCATATATTTTAAATCATATACTCCTCGGTATCCGAACCATAATTAAATTGGTTAGTCTTATAGGACTATATTAGTACTCAAATTGTTCAATAATTCATCTGATTTCATTTTTGTTGTGCTCGCAAATTCAGAAAGAGTATTAACTTGGTTAACCCTTGCTTCTAATGCTTTTTGTGATGTTGGTTCAATTGGTAGGCGCATTAAATCAATAAGGTCATTTACTGAATTAGCAAAATTAATATATTTTAAAATGTCGTTGCGAACAAATTTATTTTGATAAAAGGAAAGCAATTCTCTTAAATTCTGGTATTGAAATTTTTCGAGTGGCACATTATAGCCCGTTTTCAATGAAATTTGATTTTCGATATTCAAAAATCTTAAGGAGAGATCTAAGTTATTTAATAATTCTTCCCGTGCGTTTTCCAAATACAGTATTTGATTTTGTTTTTTCATTTCTTCTTCTTTTCGTATTATATTGGCTTGATAATTTATCTGTTCATAGAAGCTATATATTGTAAAAGCGAAGGAGAATATAGTGATAATAGATACGGCTAGAGCAAAATCTTCAAAATAATTTTTTGCTTTAGGGAACTTTCTCAAAATAATTAATATCAGAAATATTACAAAAGAAATTATTAAAATTCCAAGTAAAAGTATATTTGTCATAATCTAATTATTTTACTTTAAAAATTTTACAAAAGCAAAAGTTTTTTCCTTATAAAGTATTTTTAAACAAGCCTTTTGTTTTAATCATTTTGATTTTCATAATTTAATAAATCGCACTATTTTTTCCAATGTTTTTTCTTTCGATTTTATTATTTCATGTTCCCAAACTTTTAAAACTTTCCAGCCTTGCTTCTTAATTAGTCCGCGATTGCGCCTGTCTCTTAAAATATTATTTTCTATCTTTTTTAACCAGTATTTTATCGGCAATGAATCCTTTCTTTTATTAAATTGATAGCCATGCCAAAAGTCTCCATCAATAAACACCGCAATTTTTTTGCTTGGAATTGCAACATCCGGACAGCCTGCGCATTTTTTATAATGTTTTTGAAAATAAATTTTTCTTTTTTTAAGCTCTCGAAACACCAAAAGCTCCGCTTTTGTGTTTTTAGAGTGTATTTTTGACATTATTTCGCTTCTTTTTGCTTTTGTGAATACATCCATTTCTTTATTTTTATGCCTGTGGATAATTATAGCTTTGAATTTCGGTTTTTATTCGGGTATAATGAAATTGTAGCGCAAATAACTTTTTATAGCAATATGAAGCCAATAACAAAAAAACAAAAACAGGTTTTTGATTTTATAAATACTTACCGGCTTGAAAATGGCATATCGCCGACTATTGAAGAATTAAGAAAGAAACTTAAGCTTAAGGCTGTTTCAACGGTTCATGAGCATATCAATGCGCTTAAGGATAAGGGCTATCTCGCAAAGGCTGAAAATTCTGCTCGGAACATGACGCCAAAAAAAGAAATAAAAACAATAATAGAAATTCCAATAATAGGAACAATAGCGGCTGGAATGCCCATCGAGGCGATAGAGGATTTTAAAGAAACAATCGCTGTTTCTAATCCGGCTATTAAAAATTCAAAAGATTACTATGCCTTGCGGGTTTTCGGCGATAGCATGATTGATGAAGGAATTTTTGACGGCGATCTTGTAATAATAAAAAAGCAATCTGTCGCTGAAAACGGACAGACTGTTGTCGCGATTATAGATGACAATCAAGCTACTCTTAAGAAATTATACAGAGAAAAAAATAAATTCCGTCTCCAGCCACGAAATCCGAATATGAAGCCTCTTTTCAGGACGGAAGTTGAAGTTAGGGGGGTTGTTATTCAAGTAGTCAGGAATATATCAGACGAGCCGGAAAAGATTATTTCAAATAAAGCAAAACGCGAATTTAAAACCCTCGATTTGTTCGCGGGAATTGGAGGAATCAGAATCGGCTTTGAAAGAGCCGGATTTAAGACCGTTTTCGCAAATGATTTCGACAAGCATTGCAAAAATACATATGATTTAAATTTTCCGACTTCAAAACTTATTATTGAAGATATTAGAAAAATAGGAATAGACGATCTTCCTAAATTCGATTTTCTGCTCGGCGGTTTTCCATGCCAAGCTTTTTCTATTGCAGGATATAGGCAAGGATTCAATGATGAAAAGGGACGGGGAAACTTATTTTTTGATATTGCAAGAATTCTTGACGCACGAAAGCCCGATGGCCTTCTGCTTGAAAATGTAAAAAACTTAAAAAGCCATGACGGAGGTAAAACTTTTAGAATTATCCAAGAGACACTAGAAAATCTTGGTTATTATTTGAAAACAAAAGTTTTAAATAGTATGGAGTATGGGAATATCCCACAAAATAGAGAGCGTGTTTACATGGTTGGTTTTAGGAATAAAGACTACTCTGAAAAATTTGAGTTTCCTAATCCGGTAAAATTAACTGTGAAAATTACTGACTTACTGGAGAAAAATGTACCAGAAAAATACTATTACAATGGCAAGCCATTGTTTGAAAAAC
>ERZ1292625.610-Hain-H41-01um-R1-610-length-51294-cov-10_pt1 | contig 51294 bp, 51 predicted proteins | sample MGYA00564400_ERZ1292625 | MGnify/ENA primary metagenome ERZ1292625 (study PRJEB36523, sample SAMEA6512639) | groundwater metagenome | collected 2019-01-08 | study: AquaDiva: Metagenomics assemblies of 32 groundwater samples | reverse complement strand
TTAACCATATAAACGCCTTCTTTCTTATAGCCTAATTTCCGGTAATATTCTTTCGCGCCAATTCCAGAAATAACCACCGTCTTATTTTTACCTGCAGCCACAGCTAGCTCTTCTGCTTTCTGCATTAATTTTTTTCCCCAGCCATGATGCTGCACTGCTCCCTCTTCTCCCAAGGCAGTTGCTGTTCCGTAAACATGCAGCTCCCGAATTAAAGCACTCTTAGCCGTAATTTCTTTTCTCAACGATTCGGCTGGAAAGCGCAGCCGACAGAAACCGATTAAAGTGTCGTCTGCTTCGGCAGAAATAAAGAATTCTGTGCCTTCGGAAGCGGCATATTCATTAACTTTTATCTCTGCTTTCTTCCAATTAATCTTTCCGCCTTTGGGTTCTCGGCAGCGAATACATCGGCAGGTTACCGTAAATTTATTATGCATATATTGCCTTAAATTAGTCATTTCTACCCCCGCTTCTATTTGGTAGGTAGGGATATCTCGCTGCACTCTTTGCACCCGGCAGTATTCGGGAATAAATTTCTTAAATTCAACAATTAACTTGGCCGCTTCTTCAGCAGTTAGTGGTTTAAATTTTCCTTTTTTATATTCTTTATACAGCTGAGTTCCCTTGACGACCATGCAAGGGTATAATTTTAACATATCTGGTTTATAATCAGCATCTTCAAACAACGATTTCATCCCTTGTAAATCTCGATTATAGTCTACTCCCGGCAGACCGGGCATGTAATGTCCGGCTACTTTAAATCCCAAATCTTTTAAAATTCTAATCGACTTTTTAGTATCTGCAGCAGTGTGTCCTCTTTTTATTTTTTTTAGAACATCGTCGTAAACGCTCTGTATTCCTAATTCTACCCGGGTACAACCCAGTTTTAACATTTGGTTGCCTTGTTCTAAAAATCCATAATCTGGCCGGGTTTCAATGCACAAAGCCACACAGCGGATTTTTGCGATTTCATTTCTGGTCTGTTCGGTTTTTAAAGTTGTTTTAGTTTTATTTTTTAGTTTAAATAAGCGTTCATGGATTCGTTTAATCCGTTCTTGATCGTGTAAATCTTGTGCAGGCAATTCAAAGAATTCTTTAAATTTTAAATAATTAAATCCAGTTTTATTTTTCTGGTCGTAAAATAATTCTGAAAAATCATTCAAAGCTTTGAAGGCAAACTTTACAAATTCTTCTTGGTACTCCACAGGATAACTGGGAAAAGTTCCCCCCATTAAAATTACTTCTGCTTTCTCACAGTTCTGTCCTAACAGAACGTATTGCTCTAAACGGTTGAATATTTGCAGGTAAGCATCATAATTATTTCTGATGCCCCGCATGGTCGCGGGTTCTTTTCCAGTATAGGATTGAGGAACCTCGCCAAATTCGCTATTAGGCCCCCCAGGACACATAATACAAGGCCCTCCAGACTGGGCATGGGGGCAGGGAAAAGGTTTAGTCATGATAGCTAAAGGGGCTACTCCCGAAATAGTTCTGGTAGGCTTAGTAATCAGGATAGTTTTGAATTGTTTAATTTTATTTTTTGGCAAGGATAATAAAATTTCGATATTAGTAGGAATAGTTTTTAGGCGGTAATTTTTAGCTAAATCTCGTTTAACCTCATTTAAGGCCTTTTGAGTACTAATTTTTTTCCTTTTAATTTCAGTAAGGATCTGTTGGTAAAAGTTCATATTATCCAGATTATTATCCCTTTTTATTAGGTTTTTGTAGAAATCTTTATAAATCAACCACAACTCTAGCGTTTCTATGGTAGATCGCTGCGGTACTTGTCAAAGAAAAACTAGACACAAATACTTAAAACATTATCGGGAAAAAGGTAAACTTTCTCTTAGTAAGTATTTTCAAGAATTTGAAATTGGAGATAAAGTTAACCTAAAAACCGATTCAGCTATGGACAAAGGGCGCTTTTTTCCTCGTTTTTATGGTTTAACCGGTTCTATTGCGGGTAAAAAAGGCTTCTGTTATTTAGTTAAAATTATGGACGGCAATAAAGAAAAAACTTTGTTTGTTCATCCTATTCACTTAACGAGGCAATAAAATGGCAGCTCCACAATTTCTAGAAGAGAAACCTTTATCTTTAGTAGACGTGAAAACAGCTATCGAAATTATTGAAAAGAGAGACACTACCCTGAATTTTCTTGCTAATAAAACTAAAGAATATTTAGCTACTTTTGTGACTCTTTCTGAGAAAAGAAAAGAGGAATTGCATAAAAAACTTCTAAGTTTAAATCTTACCCGTATTAAAGAAGAACAGGTTTGTAAGATAATCGATATTTTGCCTAAGACTGTGGACGAATTAAAAGTTATTATTCTATCGTACCACCTAAGCCTGTCTAAAAAAGACCAGGATGCAATTATTGCGGCAGTCAAAGAATTTACTTAAAAAATACTTAAAAAAACGCAATTTTTATTAATTTTGAAAAAATACTTACTAAATAAGGCTTTAAAATGATAATTTCCGAACCAAAAGCAGTAAAAGAAGAGAACGCCATAGTATTAGACTATTTGGAACACGGTTATCCTATGGAGCAAGGAAGCATGCAAACACCAATTGTTCAAGCATTGGGAATAGAGCATCTGACTTTGCTAGAACTCATTCCTAAAAAAGGTGTTTTTTTACAGCCGCACAAAGTGGTGTATATCGGGGAAGGGAAAAGAGACGAAATTCATCATATTAAAGGAAAAATTTCCATAGACAAATTAACTTTAACTGCTCGTAACGAATTAAAGCCGATTATTGAAGGCATTGTTCGAAAAGAAGAAAAAAAGTTTATTGAATTTTTTAATAAGGCTCAACCTTTAAGCATGCGCATGCATCAATTAGAATTATTGCCTGGATTAGGAAAAAAACATATGTGGGAAATAATTAATGCCCGAAAAGTAAAGCCTTTTGAAAGTTTTGAAGATTTAAAAAACCGAGTTAAATTACTGCCAGATCCATTAAATCTAGTAGTAAAAAGGATTCTTTCTGAAATCGAAGGAAACGAGAAATACCGGTTATTTACTCAGCGACTGTTTTCTACAGAAAGGTTTAAATGATGCATTTGTTTTCACTGTAGAATGGTAGAACAAACAAATTCCTCTAAAATCCTTGTTGGTATAGGTGATATACATGGGCATTTTCCAGCTTTAGACGCCTTACTTAATGGTCTAGAACAACAATACGAAGTGTTTCAAGACCAGAGCAAATTAAAGCTTAAAGATGATATATCTCTTGTTTTTACGGGCGATTATATCGATCGGGGTGAACAAAACCTTCAAGTTCTTGCCACACTTATGGAATTAGCAGAAAAAAATCCTACTAATGTCCATCAATTGTTTGGAAATCATGAATTATTAGCACTGGCCGGATTACAAAGGGCAGAAGAAGCAAGAAAAAGGCATAGTGGTAATCAAATAAATCTCGCCTATGGAACCGTTGCACCTCATGGATATAATGGGGGAATTTCTTGTATTGCTGAATTTGGTAATACTCCCGAGGCTGCTTTTGAAGCATGGGTAAGAAGACTTTCCAGAGAAGGAGATATAGGGTCTTGGATGCGCAAACTGAAACCTTATTATCTAACCTCCATTGATGAAAAATCTGTTCTTTTTGTCCACGGGGGAATCCCTCATAATCTTAAAAATAAAACTGATTTAGAGAGTTATCTTATTTCTTTTGAATCACATATGGCCGAAAAAAGTGGGTCTTTTGGAAGAACCAGCCAGAAGTTTCTTCATGATGAGAAAGTCGGAAGCCACAGTATATTTTGGGATAGAAAAATTTCAAGTATGAGTGATCCCGAGATCCGTCAAATAGCAAATTATCTGGGAGTAGATTATATTGTAATTGGCCATACCCCTCAAAAGGAAATTAAAAATTATGCTGGCCGAGCATTTAACATTGACGTAGGAATGACTCCAAGATATGGAGAAAACGAACCGGCGGCAATCGTGTTTAAATCAGAAGGTGTTTTTGCGTTTTATGTGAAAAAAGGAGAAATTAATTTGGGCAGGCTTTAGTAATATTTATATAAACAGTAATCCTGTTAATTAGTATATGATAAAAAGTAATGACAAAAATATTGCAAAAAAGATATTTGAAACGATGGAGAAAGAAAACTGTCGGCAAATCACTTTCCATTATGATCCTAAAACAAAACTAAAACTAATTTGGGTTATTGATTCTATCCCTGAAAAAAGAGATAAAAATAGAAAGTTAACACAAGAAGTTTCTGCATCTGGAGGGACAAGATTTGCCCACAAAAATGCAGATGTCGCTTTACAAGATGCATTGAAATTAGCAAGAGCGATGACCAGAAAAGCAAATGTTCTTGGAGTTAAAGAGGGCGGGTGCAAAGCAGTTATTTTGGCAAACCAAAAGAAGAATAAACAACTTTTACATTCCGTAGGAGATTTCATTCAAATTCACAAAGGGTTATTCAAAACGGCCATTGATTTGGGGTTTGTTATGGAAGATGGAAAACAAATAGCATCAAGAGCAGATTATGTTGATTCTTTATCTCATTTGGAAAAAGGTTTAGGAAGCACTGGTGAAAATACTGCAGAAGGTATGATTTATGGTTTTGAAGTAATTTGTGAGGAAATCCTTAACAAACCATTACAAGAGTGCAGTATTGCGATACAAGGGTTGGGTGCAGTTGGTTTTCCTCTCGCAGAAAAACTTCTTGCAAGGGGTTGTCAAGTCATTGGAACCGATGTTATAAAATTAAATTGTGAAAAAGCTAAACAGATTGGTGTAAAAATTGTTTCTCCTAATAAAATCTTGTTTCAGAAAGTTGATATTCTTTCTCCGTGTGCTTTAGGCGCGGCAATCAACAAAAAAACAATACCTAAACTTAAATGTAAAATTATTGCTGGTGGAGCAAATAATCCTCTTGAAAATGAATTTGAAGATGAAAGATCTTTATTAAAGAAGAAGATAATTTATGTTCCTGATTTTATTTTGAATTGTGGGGGATTTTTGCAAGCTTTAGTTGAAAGAAAAGGTGGAACAATTGAAGAAGCAAGAAAAAAATCAACGATTATCAGAGATAGATTAAAAGAAGTCATTAATCACTCAAAAAAAAATAAACTTACCTTGTTAGAGTCGGCAATAAAAATATTTGATGGATATTTTAAAGCCCGTCCCCTGAATAAAAAATTATAACAGATTTACAGCATCTCTGGGAACTCTATATAACCTAATCAATCCTATTTTACCACTGAAACTGCCATTTGTGGTCTTTCTTTTTTTCAGTAATAATATTTTTAAGGCCGGCAGCAGCAGCTCTTTTTAAGAATTCTTGAGCAATCATCTTTACCCTTAAGCCATTTATGTCTGCATCATTCTGGAAACCTTCGTAATGCTGCAATATTTCATCCAGAAGTTTGGCTTGAGTTTCTAAATTGATGGGGATAAGGCTGGGTTTAGCAACCAGAAATTCTTTTTCTAATTCTTCCAATTTATTTAATTTTTCCACTAATCCTTTAGTGTCATCATTAATTTCGCTTAAAAATTCAGTAATTGCTTCCGTGTTTTTAAGAACATCTACTTTAGTCTTGGGTTCTTTTTTTGAAAATAATTTTTTCCACCACTTTTTTTCATATACAGGCATAAGATAAGACAAATAGTTTATAAATATAAAACTTTTCTTTTTTTGGCACAATTCGAAAAGTGAGTGATTTTGCTCGTTTTTGTAATTAGCTTTGGCGAGTAGTTAAGAAATATTCTTGTTTTAAGCTCCTCTCTACTGCATTTCTTGTAAGTCCAAAAATAGAACTAAGAAAAAAGTGAGTGATTTGAGAAATGTATCACTCATAAAACGGATAGTGCCCTTTTTTTAATTGCGGATAAAAGTAAATTATTAGTATTTCCGCATTAAAGTTTGAAAGACACATATTAATATATTACTTGTGTCTTTCATTATTTCTCTATGCGTCGCTTCCCTAAAAGAAAGGATTACGGGTCTTACAAAACCGCAAAATGCCCTTTCTGTTATCGAACTGGGACCTTCAAGAATTCTCAAGGATTAGATGTTTGTAAACAGCACCAAGAGAGCATTCTGGAAGAAATTAGATGCACCTGTAAAGGGTGGCTTGAACCAAGATCGGGTAAATTTGGCCCTTATTTTCACTGTGAAAATTGTGGAAATGTCAATTACGATAAAGGGATGAAGATTAAAGAAATGACTACACCCATTAAATTAGACGAACCTGAAAGCAAGCCAATTAATTCTGTTGGCAACTCTAATTCTTCTTTTCCGCAGAAGACGTCTTTTCCTCAAAAGACTTCTTTTTCCCAAAAGAAATCTGCGCTTATCAAACCCGACCCAAAAGAAATTACCATTACTTCTAATGATGTTGAATATTTTGACTAAATGGTTTTTTATCTTTTATTTTTTTTTTTTATGCACAAAAATTTTGTCAGAAATTTTTAGCATCTTTTCAACTAGCGAAATCAATATAAGCCACTTATTTTTCTTAATGATATGAATAATCCGATTGATATGCGCAATCTAAAACCGTTTGATGTTGATCAACTGGTTACTATTCCTAGCAATTACAAAGACGATCTAAAAGAAATTTTAATCCCCCATGGCTTAATTGAAGACCGCATTTCTAAATTATCTGAAGAGATTGGAAATAAAAATCTCGTAACTAGTAAGAATTTGAATGAAATGTATTTTGCTATTTGTATTCTTCGAGGCGCATCACGCTTTTTTCATGATTTAATCAAATGGCCTTTAGAGGCAGAAGTAGATTATTGGCCGGCAGGAAGTTATAGTGGAACTACTTCTACTGGAACCGTTAAACTGGGTAATTTTGATTTAACTAAAATTTCCGGAAGAAAAGTGTTGTTAGTTGAAGATATTATCGACACGGGCAGAACTTTAAATAAAATACGAAACGAAATTTTATCTCAAAATCCGAGAAGTTTAGATATCGTTTGTTTGCTGGACAAGCCCAGTTGCAGAAAAGTTGACGTTCCAGTAAATTATGTTGGTTTTATTATTCCAGATGAATTTGTAGTTGGGTATGGTTTAGATTTTAATGAACGCTATCGCGATTTAAACCATATTGGTGTTTTGAAAGAAGAAGTTTACCGAAAGTAACATAGTAAATCATAAAATAATAAAATAAGATTTTTAAATAAAAATCATCAGAAATTAAAGATTAAGTTCTTTGTAAACGCCCGCACCTGCAATCCAAAGTAGGCCCCCAGGTACATAAACAGATTCTAAAGTGGGATAAAAAAAGTTTCCGCTTCTAGTCGATTTAACTAAAATAGTTTTAAGCCCCCTAGTTTTTTGACCTTTGCTTTGTTGGGAATAATCTTTTACTTCATCAATATTAAGCGGAGGAGTATAGGCAGTTGTTTCATATGGTATTGCTTTATTAAATTCTTCATATTCCAAAAGTGCATGCCCTTCCATCCCATTTAATCCCGCAATAATGCTCACTTTTCCATTTAAGTCTGTTCGATGGTTTAAGTTGATTAAATCTTGATAGACATCATAAGTTCTCGTTGCAAAATCTTTACAATCGCTTTTTTGGGATAATTTTTTTTCTTGTAATTCAGATTCAACCAGAGAATTAGCTAAATTTAAGTAATCTAAGGTACTAAAATCTTCTGGAAGGCGATCATATCTATTTAATTTTCGCTCATTAAGAATAAGTTTATCTGAAACTAAGCGGTATTCTTGCATGCCTGCCGGGAAGCAAATAGCTACCAAACCCTGGTTTAACGCAGTTAATCCTAGGGCAAGTTTAAGTCCTTCTTTGACGGTTTTTACTAGATTCATAAGGCCTTAAATTAGCCTATTATTTATAAAAATAATGCCTATAAATTTGATTTTAACTGAAACGTTTTTAAAAAAGATAAAGAAAAAAAGATAAAGAAAAAAAGACAAGGAAAAAAAGCAAGGTCGGCTTTAATTTTTTACGGAGGCACAGATATTCCTAGCTTTTCGCAGATCTTTTTTTGATTTTCAGTTAACTTTCGGTGATTCTTAAAAACAAATTCTTCAAATTCCAGATCAATGTTTTTGGTCATAAGTAACACCCCTTCTTAATGCTCTTCTCATTGAGTAAAACTAACAAAATGAAGATTAATGTAAATCGTAATGATTTATAAAACTTATTTATTTTTTTAAGAAGTGATTTTTTTTTGTCATTTTTTAGGTAAAAAAATTCTTTTAAAAAATGAGCTTCTTCCTGAAAACGGAGAGAATTTTTGCGTTTTCAGTCATTTTTTGGTTTTTTTAATAAATGTTTTTTTATGTTTCTATCTTTTTATCTGTGATAAATTCGGCTATTTTTTTCTGCGTACTTTTTTGATTATGCAGCAATTTGCTTTCTTGCAGCAATAAATTTAATTCAAATCCAAATTTATTTTTTAATAAAGTTTTAGCATATTCTAGCAGTAATTCTTTAGAGCCAAAATTAATTGGCTTGGTTTGTAAAGCTTTACGTGCAGCTTCCCGGCAAACCCATACGCCCAAAGGCAAAGTATATTCAGGAGTTATGAACCTTAACGCCAAACAGCTTCCCTGGCGCTTTAATTCTTTCATTCTTTCCAGCAAACTTAAGCGGCAGGCGTAATAACCACCGGCACATTCTTCAGCATAACTTTTTCTTCCTTGATAGTCTTCATAATCAGTAGAATAAAAATTTCCCGCTTTGCTCCAAGGGTTAATTTGATGTTCAAGATAAGTTTCAAACAGCTCGTAACTCCACGCTTCTGGAAAAAATAAGAATAAGTAATAATTTCCCCAACTCCCACCAAAATAAGCTAGGTATTCGCCGACAGGGCAATCTTTTATCTCTTTAATCAATTGTTTTCCAATCGTGTCATCAACAGCGGTTATTGACCAGCGGGTCGGCACTAATTTTCTATTTTTCTGTAACCCTAAATTTCCGGTGGAAATAAGTTTATTCAAAATATTTTCTTCAAATCCTTTTTGATACAAACTGATAATTGCCGGCGCAGCATTTAATCCTGTGTCTGAAACAACTTTTTCAACTTGAGCATCTACTTTGGTGTTGGCAGTAATTCTGGCTTTGTTGATTTGCGCCTGTGGTCCAAAAGGAATGATCTCCGTTTCCGGCTTGAACTGCAATTGGGGCTTTTGTTTAAGATTTATTTCTAGTTCTGCTGCAGTTTTAGCCATGCCCACTTCCTGAACAATTTGTAAAAATTTTTCTCCCTTGCCTACCGCTTTAACTTGTGCACAGCTTCTAGAATTAACTAAGCCATACCGTAAACCAGCAATTCGGTTGATGGCAAAATTTCCTTTACTCCATAATTTAGGGGAATCATAATAAGAAGTATCTCCGGAAAATTGGGGGCTTAAAATACCGATATTCACTTTTGGATAACCATATCTGCCAATGAAAGGCGCGGGAGAACTGCCAAAGAAATCACTTTTAAAAGTTTTATTTAAAGCCAGTTTAGGAATTTGTTCTATTTCTTTATATTTTACCCGCTGGAGAACCATGAACCAGTTTAGGATTATTTATGCTTTTAACGATTGTGGTGATGAAAGTGGCTTGTCCAAAATTGAAAACATTTGTATACTGGGGCACGGCGCGATTATAAATTTACTTCGTAAATTTATGCGCCTCCATTGGCACCAGTATACAAATTAATGTTATTCTGGACACGCCTGATGAAAGCAAAGATTTATAAAAATTAAATGTATGATAACCTTATTGCTTGTTTAGGATATTTGTATCTAAAAGAGGTGAAAGAATGATATCGGAAAGAAAAGAAATTTTTATGAGAATTTTGGTGTGCATAGTTACCGGAATAATGTTAAGTTTTTGGAAAATGTTAATAAAAGTATTGGCGTTAGTTCACTGGGTTTATGTTTTGTTTACTGGAAAACGATCTAAGGACTTAGCTGTTTTTTCTGAAATTTGGAATTCGCAATTGTATAAATTTGTTAAATATTTGACTTTTGTTACCAATGAACGGCCGTTTCCTTTCAATAAATTAGGTAATAATCTGTCTAATTTTGATGCGAAACTGAATAAATAGTTTTTATTATCTTTTTTATTATTTTTTCTCCCCTCTTCAGTTGATAAATAAGTTTATAAATAACCAAAAGGTTAAATGTACTGGGGTGATGTGATGTCAGAAATTCGTTATCTTTGTGCTGGCAATTGCCGTACGATGGTTTCAATTAAAGAATTCAAAGAAGGAAAAAGAACATGTCCGGTTGAAAGCTGTACTAAGTATAATCAATCCTTAGAAAGAGGAGAATATTGTTCTCACTGTAATACTTGCTTTGAAGAAGGTGAGGATCACATCTGTATTTGAAATAAAAATAAAATTTAAAATAAAAATAAACGCTCTTTAATACAATATAATGCAATATAATATAACTCAGCACAACATAATATAAATTTAAAATGGTTAAATATAAATTATCTTCTTGGGACTTATCTGAGATTAAGCCTGTCGATTTAAATAGTTTATTTAATCAGATTGAAAAAAAAGTTTCTTCATTTCAAGAAAAAAGAAAACTTCTGACTAAAGATATTTCTCCCCAACAGTTTATGCTCCTGGTTAAAGAATTAGAGCAATTAAGGATTATTACTGGTAAATTAGGAACGTATCCTCAACTTAAATTTGCCGAAAATTCAAGTGATCAGCAGGCCGCAGCATTAAGTTCTAGGGTGGAAACTTTTTTGACCAAACAAGGCAACCAGTTAATTTTCTTTAATTTGTGGTTTAAATCTCTTCCGGAACATAAAGCTAACGAATTAATTCGAGCCAGCGGCAAATATCATTACTTCTTAGAAAATTTAAGACGTACTGCGCCTTATACTCTTAAAGAAAATGAAGAAAAAATCATTAATATCAAAGATATGGCGGGAGTTTCAGCTTTGAATAGTGTTTATGATATCTTAACTTCTCAGTTTGAATATGAATTCGAGGGCAAAAAATTAACTCAGGATGCTTTATTAGTTTATGCCCGCAATCCTTCTTCCAAAAAAAGGGAAGAAGCATATAAATGTTTATTAGCAAGATATCTACGCCATCGCGATGTAATTGGTGAGATTTATAAAAATATTATCAATAATTGGAGAGAAGAATCTATCGGGTTAAGAGGATATAAAAGTCCCCTCAATGTTCGAAATATCGCTAATAATATTCCTGATAAAGCAGTTGAATCTTTATTAAAAGTATGTGAAAAAAATCAGCAGCTCTTTCATCGTTTTTTTGAAATAAAAAGAAAAAAGCTAGGATTAAAACAAATGCGCCGGTTTGATTTATATGCTCCTCTGCAAAAAAAAGAAGAACAAAAACTTTCTTATGATAATGCAGTAAAATTAGTTTTAGATACGTTTAAAGATTTTTCTCCCGAATTTCACCAAGAGGCGTTAACTATAATTAATAAAAAACAAGTTCATTCCTGTCTGCAGAAAAATAAATCTACTGGAGCCTTTTGCTGCAGTGTAACTGCTCAGCTTAATCCGTATGTTCTGTTGAATTATGCAGGCACCTTAAGGGATGTTTCTACTTTAGCACATGAATTAGGGCATGGTATTCATCATAATCTGGCGCGGAATCAGACTGAGTTTACTTCCCAAGCAGCTTTGCCTTTAGCAGAAACAGCATCTATTTTTTCAGAAATGCTTCTCTCCGAACGCCTGCAGGAAAAATATCCTGCTAAGTCCAAAGAATTACTTTATGTTAAGCTTGATGAAATCTATGCCTCTATTATCCGGCAGGCAGGTTTTGTTAATTTTGAAATTAAAGCACACCAATTGATGGAAGAAGGAAAAACTATTGAAGAGATGAGTAAAGTTTATTTAACCGATCTACGCCAGCAATTAGGTTCAAAAGTTAAAGTTGATGATATTTTCGCTAATGAATGGTGTTATATCCCCCATATTTTTCATTCTCCTTTTTACTGTTATGCTTATGCTTTTGGCAATCTCTTAACTTTGGCTTTATATGAAATGTATAAAGAGCGAGGCAGAGAATTTACTCCCAAGATTATCGAATTACTTTCTAAAGGGGGCAGTGAATCGCCTCAACAGATTACTAAAGCCATCGGAGTAGATATTACTTCTGAAGCTTTCTGGCAGAAAGGTTTTGATGTCATTAAGAAGATGATTGATAAGGTTGAGAAAGATTAAGTTAGATACTGAGATTTCCCGATAATAATATAAACTAATTTCATTTATTAAGATGAATGAATAAAAGGGAATTAGAAAGCGGTTTATTAAAAATTAAGAAGGACGTTAGCGAATATTTAATTCCTAATTCTAATTTAATTTATCAAAAAACTATTCATGAATTAATTAAGCCATTCGAAAAATTAAAAATAAATAAGGTGGTTGCTATAGATATGAAAGGTTTATTATATGGTCCAGTTATCGCTAATAAACTAAAGGTTCCTTTTGTTCCAATTTTGAAAGGAGGAAAGATAAAAAATAAAAAAAAGATTTTATCGAAATCATTTATTGATTATTCCGGGCAAAAAAAGAAAATCGAACTTTTAAGAAATTCAATCAATTTTAAAGATAAGATATTATTGGTTGACGATTGGTTTGATTCTGGAAATACCGGTAAAGCCGCAATAAAACTAATTGAAGAATCGAGAGGAGTAGTTAAAGGAATTTCAGTTATTTTTAATCAATTAAAAAAAAGTGAAGAAGATTATTTTAAAAAGTATAATTATCATTTTTTAGTTCGCTTGAAGCCAAAAGAGAGTCAAAAGCGTTAATTGGTTCTTTTGAAGTTATCTTGTTCCTTACTCATTTAAACAGTAAACTTATCATTTCTTTACAACTTTCCTCGCCTGGCTTGTCCAGAATGGAAAACCTTTGTATACTGGGGCACGGCGCGATTATAAATTCACTTCGTAAATTTATGCGCCTCCATTGGCACCAGTATACAAATTAATGTTATTCTGGACCAGCCTTCCTCACCCCAACCTTTTTAAACTACCTGGCACTTCTAGGGTTAATGCTTACTGCAAAACAAATTGACTTTTTAAGAGAAGAATTGAAAACCGCGGCAAATCCGCTGTTTCTCTTTGATGCTGATGGAGATGGTTTGGCTTCTTTCCTGTTACTCTACCGAATCAATCGGGAGGGGAAGGGTATTCGGGTAGCTACTACCTCTAGGATTGATGTTCAATTTATGAGAAAAGTAGAAGAGCTGAATCCGGATAAAATCTTTGTGTTAGACCTTCCTTTAATGGATCAAGAATTTGTCGACAAAGCTAATCGGCCCGTATTTTGGATAGATCACCATCAGCCACAAGAACTTAAAAAAGTTCATTATTTTAATCCTCGAATAAAGAACCCAGACGATTATATTCCGGTAACTAGAATGGCTTACCAGGTTTCTGGTAATAAAGAAGATTTATGGATTGCTGCTGCCGGATGTTTAGCGGATTGGTATATGCCTGATTTTATAGATGAGTTTATTCAGCTGTATCCAGAATTGCTGCCAGAAAAAAGCGATTTATCTACCACTGTCTTTAAACAGCCAGTAGGCAAATTAATCAAGTTATTCTTTTTTATGCAGAAAGGCCCCAATTCCGAAGTAAGAAAATCAATCAAGATTCTTTCCAGAATTAAATCGCCCCAGGAAATTTTTAATCAGGAAACTTCTGCCGGGAAATTTTTGTATCATCGTTTTGACAAAATTAATACTAAATATGAAAGCGTTTTAAAATTGGCTAAGAAAAAAGCCAGCGGAAGCAAGCTGCTTTTGTTTATGTATAATTCTGACCAATGGTCCTTTACCGCTAATTTAGCTAATGAACTAACTTCAATGTATCCCAAGAAAGTTATTATTATTGCCCGTAATAAATCCGGAGAAGTAAAATGCAGTCTGCGGGCACAATTTCCCATTGCCGGATGTTTAGAAAAAGCTTTAGTTGGCATCAATGGTAGTGGCGGCGGGCATCCTAACGCCTGTGGAGCTGTAATCAAAGAGCCAGATTGGGAAGCTTTCTTAAAAAAATTCAAAGAAGAATTAAAAAAAGCGTAAGAAGAAAAAATGGAACCTTTCAATGAATTGTTATTGCCTTTAGTTTCATTAACTGGATTATTATTCGGAATTATTCTATCTTTTATTGCCCCGGAAGAACTTACTTCAGGAAAAAAATATTTTATGTTATTTAAGCAATCTTTATTTGTAATCATTTCCGGAATAATAATTTTTTCTTTCCTACAAAGCCGGCAATTTTATCTGGTGTTATTGTTCGCTTTATCAGCAGCAGCTTTATTCTTTTTAGATCTCAAACTAAAAAAGAAAAAATACAGGAGGTATTATGTCCTGCATTATTTCCTGTTTCTTTTACCTTATTTCTTAAATCATAATGTTTCCTTCCGTTTGATTTTAATCTCGTTAATTTTCTTGTATGGTTTTCCATTAGGTACTTTGTTAAAGATGGGATCATCAAAATAAAATAAATATAAAACTAAATAATCAAGTATATCAGCTACAACAATAATAACAACAACAGTAATAATAATAATAATAATAATAATAAAAAATAAATACATTTATAAGATTGCAAAATGAAATTTAAAAAAAATCTTGAAGATACTCTTCGAGAAAAAGTATTGGGTTTATTGGAAGAAACCATGGAAAAAAGTTGGGGAATAACCATTCCTCAAGTAGAATCAAATATTGCCGATAAATTGAAAAATTCTTCTCTGCCCATTTACATCTCTTCAGATTTGCCCTTTCAGGAAGCTAAACAAAAGTTTAAAGAAGAATTTTTTAGGAACGAATTGCGCCTGCATAAAGGGAATATTTCTCAGCTGGCAAAACAATTAGGTTTAGATCGAAGAAGTATTCATCGTGCAGTCAAAAAAACAAATATTGATTTAGAAATCATTCGCGGCCAAGAGCATTTTCCTGAAAGTCAGCAGGAAAAGATGGTCGATCAGGCTATTCGGTCTGCTTTGGTCGAATATAAAGAGATTATTCAGCCGCAGAAGATGGAGAAAATTTATGAAGAAGTTCCTCAACTTTCTAGAAATATTGCCAGAATCTTGCCCCGCCAACATTTAACCTGGAAAGAGGCAGAAGAAGAATTCGAAAAACAGTTCTTGTCTAAATCTTTAAAAGAGCTAAATGGAAATGTTGCCCAAGCTGCAGATAAGATGGGCATTAGGGTGGAAACTTTACACCGGAAAATTAAGAAATTGGGATTGAAGAAATAAGTCTTATTCTTGACAGGGTTAGTCTTCACCACAAAATATATAAACTGCAATATGCCTATTTAAACTGTGGTAAAAAAGAGGAAACATATTAACAATAGATTTGCTTATAATAATGGAACTTCTCATGCTAAACATCCTTTGTTTAGGCAGAAATTAACTTTTGGCCAGAAAGCTTCTGATGTTCTGGCGCGGTTTGGGGGAAGTTGGGCTTTTATTTTTTTCTTCATAGTTGTCATTATCAGTTGGGTGTTTTTAAACGGATGGTATCTGATAAACAACGGCCTTGGTCCCATAGACCCTTTTCCTTTTACTCTCCTTAACTTACTGCTCTCTAGTCTAGCTGCATTCCAAGCACCGATAATTTTAATGGCCCAGAACCGGCAGGCGGAACGCGATCGGATTGATGCAAAATATGATCACCAGGTTAATCGGAAAGCGGAACGGGAAATCCAATTGGTTCAAAAGGATTTGAAAGATATTAAACAGTTAATAAATAAGTTACAGAAGAAGAAAAAGTAAGTAAATAACTTTGTTATACAATCTTAATGGGTTGCAACAAATATGTCTGATTATTCTTTGCAGTTTAGAAAACATACCCTTAAATTTATATACTCTTTGTAATAATTTAGAGTTATGTCATTTATAGATATAATTGGTTATGCTGCGGGATTTTTAATACTAATATCTATAATCCCTCAAATTATAAAAAGTTGGAAAACAAAATCAACTAAAGATATATCTTTATTGAGATATTTAATCTATGCTGCGGGCGTTGTACTTTGGTTAGTGTATGGAATTGTGCTTTATAATGGACCAATGATGGTCGTGAATGGAATAAATTTAATCTTGGCAAGTTCTATATTATATTTAAAATTTAAGTATGGGTAATAATCATTATTTTTATGTTTTTTATATTTTTATTTATTTTATATATCACTAAATATATGCCCCTATATTTTACTCCTGTGGTTCAATAATGCTTATATACTAATTAAATTTGCATTTATTTTCGTAAATAGTTTTAGAAGCAATATTAACCAAAATATTAAAACAAGGTGAGGTATAAATAAAATGAAACATAATGGAAATTTATTAGCGGGAATGTTAGTGGGAGCAATAGGAGCAGGAACCTATTTGGTTGGTGGCTGTTCTGATGAACCTGATAACACTATTAAAGATGCGACTGCAAATACGGGTGGTGCAGGCGGCATGAGTGGTGTAGGCGGCGCTACTGGTGTTGGTGGCAGTGATGCTGGTGTTGGTGGCAGTGGCGGAGTAATTGTTCCTGGAAATTATCCTAAATATTTTGAAACGGAAAACTTACCTCCTACTTCTGAAAAAAACATGAAAATAGTGGAGTGCTTAGTTGAAAAAAACGCTCTTGCCAAAATTGGAACCGAGGAAACCCGGGTTGGAATGTATATGGTTGGTGCGGAATGGTGTAGTTTTTGCGCAGTTGAACGTAAAGAGTGGGGCAAAGAAGCCATGGAAAAATTATTTGACCATGGAATGTATGTTGATTGCGAATTAAGTGATAAAAGCATGGAAACCTGTTGGACTTTAGGGGTTTGGTATATCCCTTCAAATAACTTGGTGCTGGAAGAACTTTTTAATAACGGGACTGTTCTTAATACCTTAGGTTTAACGCAGTACAAAGTAGAAGGAGTAACTTCTCCGTCCGCTTTTGCAACTATGTTTGCTCCAGAATGTGCGCCAGAAGTTCCTGCTAAAACAACTGAGTTTGGCGGTTATGTTGAATCTTTAAAGCGAGGCAACCCTGCTGGTTACCAATCTGTTTCTAAGGAAGAAAGAGAAAATTTAGAAAAACAGCTTGGAAAAGAATTTAGAACCGGCGTTTACAAACATTAGGTTAATTTTTATATTTTATTTTTTTATTTTTTTAAATCTATATCCGTTTCAAATCAATTTAAATTAATAAGAAAGGAGGTTAAAAAATGAAACAATCTTTAGCAACAATCTTAGCTGGAGCATCAGTTATTTTTTATTGTGGTTGTTCTTCAGAGAATGACTCTAATCAATTAGTTCCTACTGATGCTGGTGCTGGCGGTTATGGTGCGGGCGGCAATACTTCTGTTGGTGGAAATGGCGGAGGAGCAGGCGGAACAGGAGGGAATACGGGAGGATATCCTAAAGGAGTAGATTCAATTAAAACCCATACTTCTCCAGAAATCATGGATTTAGTTGATTGCATAATCGGGAAGCACAAGGAATTAAGGGCATATGAAGTTGAACATCCGCTTGAGTATGGCTTCGACCTCCGAACAGGAATACTAATGATGGGCGCTGTAAATTGCGGTGAGTGCCAACAGGAACGTGAAGAAATTGGCATCGAAGGAATAAAAAAATTAGTAGACAATGGTATTTACATAGACCCTTTCTTTGATTATGAATCTAACATGAGAGCCATAGACATCGGTTTTGAGGTTATTCCGTCAATAAATATCGTTAAAGTTGATCTTTTGCCAACAACAGAATTTCCGGAGGGCCATCCAACAATGCTAACGCGGCGATGGGAAGCATTTATTTCCCTGCCAACTTTAGCAGAGCTAACCGGATGTACTTACAAAGGGAAGCAAAGCAGATAGTGAAAACTATTTTTTTATTTTTTTAGTTAAATTTTAATCACTATTCAGTAACGAAACATTTATAAATAAGGGGACATTTTAACTTAAAAAAGCCTTTTTATGAGGTGAAATCACATGAAAAATATGCTTAAAATTAAACATTCATTAACTGCTTTATTGTTAGGAACCTCTTTGGGTTGTGCAGGAGCTGATGATAGCCAAGATTATACTGCCGGAGCAGGCGGTAATAATGAAGATCCAATCCAAATCGTAGCTAAACCGGCATCGGCAGAAGTTTTACTTGCTCAATGTTTAGTCAATGCAGGCGTACAGATATATGGCGCCAAATGGTGCGGGGCTTGTAAAACACAGAAAGACTTATTTGGCAAAGAAGCTTGGGGAGTAATGGAACAAAATTATGTTGATTGCAGTCCTGAAGATAATCCTCATAGTGCAGGTATATCTAAATATTGCGAAGATTTAAACATCGAATCACTTCCTACAATTATTTTTCCAGATTATGCCTTAAAAGAACCATTTGTAGAAGGGGTTTTACATCTTAATGAATTCCAACAGTGGCTGCCTGAATGCGAATATGGGGTTGGGGTTAAGATTCCCGGTACTGGTTTTCCAGATATGTAAGATTAACGGGTTGTTAGGACTAAAATTTATAAATAATTCTCTTTTTCTGAGGGTTTATGGCTTTAGTAACTTTAATCGGAACCTTTCATATGGAGCTTGCTGGAGAAGAGCTAATAAATAAAGCCTTACAGCAATTGAATCCAGATCTACTTGTAGCAGAAAGTAATGACGCATTAGATATCAAAGCAACCAGAAGGCAGGACTTGTGGTCTGGGCTATTTGATTACTTAGCTATTTCACCAGAATTACGAAAGAAATTTTTTGCTTGCCAACCTTATAAAGAGCATCTTCTTTCAAAATCATATGCACGAGAGAAAAAAATTCCTTTAATTATAGTCGATCTGCCTGAAGAAATAGATGATCTTTTTGTTGAAGCATATTCAGGAAAGGATTTAGTTAAGTCTTATAGAGAAGATTTAGATCTTAAAACAGCAAGGCAATTTGTGATTGAAAGTATAGAAAGAGAATATGAACGGCATTTTTTAGCTCAAGGACCACAGTTACCCAATCCTATTTTTTATGATGGTTCAAGAATAACTTCTCGTTCAATTGATCATGTTGGTGAAAGGGATGTTTATATGGCCCAGCAAATTAAAGAGGTTTTAATAAAACACTCTGGTAAAAGAATTTGCGGATTTTTTGGTATGCTCCATTTAGTCGATCCTAATAGCAAGAGAATTACCGATTTGTTTGAGGGGAAGTTTAAAAATTTAAGATATTATTTAGGTGAAGAGAATATTACCTATGCTAGTTTGATTGATTTTGTTTGATTATAATCCTGTGCTCTGGTACCTTACTTCTTGTATTCAACAATCTTTATATACTTTAATTTTAATCAGATAAATAATGAAGAAATCTTTACTTGCGCTTCTAAGTGTTCCAGTTTTTTTAATGTCCTGTTCTTCTGTACCTAAGCAAGTTAATCTTTACAATAAACATCCAGAAGATCCGCGAATCGATTTTGCCCAATGTTTGGTCGATAAAAAAGCGACCCTTTATTCGATTGATTATTGTCCTTATTGCGAAGACCAGGAAAAATTATTTGGAGAAAAAGCCTGGAAAGTTTTACAGCCTAATGTGGTCGATTGTGGATATCTGTTAGGCGTACTTAATGGAGAACAAGCTCCAATTTGTAATGAAAGGAAAATATTCAGTTACCCCACTTGGGTTTTTGGCGACGGAAAAAAGGTTAATGGTTATTTAGACTTTAAACAATTAGAGTATTGTTCTGGCTGCGAGTATAATGGTCGGTAAGTAACCTAATCAGCAAGCAACCATAATTAACAGGCAATGGCTTAAGCGCCACAATTCTTATATACATAAAGGTTATTTAGTTTTTAATGAAAAGATCTTGGTGTGCACTTTTGGGTGCTGTTGCGATTTCTTCTTTAGGTTGTGCAGAAGATCCTCAAATTGCTTTTGCGGAATGTTTGGTTGATAAAAAAGCAGAACTTTATACTGCTGCTGGTTGTTCTTATTGCGAGAAGCAGAAAGATTTATTTGAAGAGGAAGCCTGGGAGATTTTGCAGCCAAATGTCATCGATTGTGGAAGTCTCAAAGATATCTTTGTTGGAAAGCAAGCACAGAAATGTATCGACCAAAGAATCATTGGTTTTCCCACTTGGGTTTTTGGCGACGGAAAAAAAGCCATGGGTTATTTAGACTTTGAGCAGTTGGAAAAGTATTCCGGCTGCAAGTACGAACCTTAACTTTTGAGATTATTATTATTATTATTCAACTACAAGAATTTTCTTCTTCTGCCGGATAGTTAAATAGGGTTTATTTAATCGCTTTTTTAATTCTACATCTTGGGTTAGGATCAAATAATCTTTTTTAGAATACGCTACTAATAAATCATCGGCATTTCCGATTTCATTAATAATTTCTATTTTTTTATCGTTGATCAATCCTAACGATAGTAATGCGGCTTGTTTAAATCTTCCTCTTTGTTCGCTAATGATTTTTTTTAATTCATCAAGGGTTGCCTGCAAAACATAAACTTTGTATGAGAAATCTAAGCTTTCTCTTAAAGCGGTCAATAAATCTAAATTAAATTCGTATACAGCCATCCAGGCATTAGTGTCAATAATTATTTTTTTGATCATTTTATGATTAACTATTAACCAGTTTTATTTACAACTATTGTGTTGCTAATCCTTTGCTAATTCTTGTAAGCAAGCTACCCAGAAAATTCGGGTAATCACCATAACTACTACCAACAGCAATCCTGCTAATAATAAGAACCATAGCGATTTTTCATAGTTTATGGAAGCGAAAATAATTAATAGGCTTAGGAAAAGTAAACAACTGTTTATCAATAATACCAGTGCGCTTTTATGAATCTTTTTGATTGCACAGACAAAAAACTTTTGTATAAATTCTTTCCAAGAGTAATGGATTAAAGCGCAGGCAGTAATAAGCAGGTAATAAAATAAAGCGTAAACCAGAAGGAGGCCGATAATAGCTATTGAAAAAACATTCAAGGAAACTTCTAACCGCAATAGGCAAATTAATAGACCATAAGATATACTAAAAAATACGCCCATTATTACAATCAAAGAAACGATAAATCTGGCTAACATTTGTATTTCTTCTTTTAACTTTACTTTCTTAAATAATTGTTGAGTCAATAACCACACTCTTCCATTAAGGACCACAAATAGCAGTAATAACCAACCTAACAAGGCAAAGATATTTTTGGTCATAGATTGGTAATTTTCATAAATAGAACTGATCTCTTGGGTAAAAGGTTCTCCTTGTTTGATGCTTTCAGAATCGTAATTGGCATTCTGCAGCGGCTCAATAATGCCCCGGGCATTTTCCATGATCTTCACTTGATAAAAAGTTCCAATAAATACTCCAGAAACTAAACAGATTGCTTGGAGCAATAGCAGGATTAAGAATAGCTTCCAGTGTTTTTTAATTAGTTTACTGGTTAGCTTTAATCCGCTTCTTAAATAATTCATATACAGAATAAAATAAATTAGTTTAAAGACTTTTCTGTTTGGGTGGTTTTTTCCAAGGGGTTTTAAATAAATCAAAATATTTAAATAAAATAGAACCCTTTCAAGTTTAAAGAATGACCAAAAAGGAAGTAAAGAAATTAAGCAAGGATTTAGTTCTGGCTATTGACTGGGCCGCTGCTGAGTATAAATATTTGAAAGAATTAAAAAAAGAGTTAGAAAAAATAAAGCTAGAGAAAGATGTTCAAAAAAAAGTTAAAGAGATTACTAACGCGATTCGTATCCTGAGGTATATTGGAGATGCAGAAAGAAGAGCAGCTAAATATGAAGAGGTCGTTGAAGATAAATTTGAGTTTAAGCCGAATGAGAAAGTTAAAGATGAATTAAATGAGACAATTGCCGGTAAATTGTTCCTCAAGCTAAATAAAGAATTAAGAAAAACTCTTCAACAGTTGAATATTGAACATAATGTTTTAGTTGAATATGCTTCTATGTATGAAGGTTTGTTAAAAGAAGAATTACACAAAGCTGCATATGAAAGTGAAGCGGAAGCAAAATTTTTAATGAAATATTATATTGCAGAAAAATTAGAATTCTGCGGTGTAAGAGCAGCAGAAGCAAAGAAGAAAGCCCATCAAATTCAAGCTTATGTGTTTAATTTAATTGAAAAAATACAGTTACAGGTTGAAGATGCAGAAAAATGGATTGGGGCTTTGGAAGCAACTTTGAAGAGGATTCAGGAGTTAAAAAATTTAAATGACGAATTATATGAAAGATTATCTATTTTGTATAAATATGGTTGGCCTTTTCCGGAAGATGATATAACTACGATATTTCTTGTCCAACATCCGGCTGATTTGGCGAAGATGGCCCAAGCTGCTGGAGAATATTCAATTTTTCTTTTCCGCGACGGCCTTTCTGAATCTAAAGATTTAATCAATGAACAAACCTGGCCGGGAATGGTTAATATGGTTCAAGCTGCTGGAAAGAAGTCATATATTCTTTTCCGTTATGGTCTTCCTGCAGTTAAAGATTTAATCAATGAACAAACCTGGCCGGGAATGGTTAAGATGGTTCAAGCTATTGGAGAGAATTCCGGGTCTTTTTTCCAATACAGTCTTTTTGAATCTAAAGATTTAATCAATGAACAAACCTGGCCGGAAATAGTCCAACTGGTTTTAGAAAATAAAGATAAAATAAATTTAAATCCAGCTTTATATCACGGTCAACGGCTAACTTTTTTTAAAGGGCTTAACGATAAATTAGGCATAAAACGAGGAAAATTAAGCAAGACCGGATCTGAAACGATTGTTTTGGGCGGTCCTTTAATTGGAAAAGCTATTATCCGAATCATAACTGATCAAGCTTTTCAAGCTTGGAAAAAAGCTTTTGAAGCGGAAGATTTCTGGAAAAGCATTGGGTTTGATTATATTCCTATCGAACCAATTTTGCGTAAGAATGGAAAATTAAGGGCTTATAAAACTAAAGAAGGATTTTGGAGGGTTTCTACTAAAGTGTTAGGTCCTTCTTTAGATGCATTTTTATCAAAAAACGAAAACCAAGCTGATGAAATAGAACTCACTGAAACCCGGAATAGAATAATAGTTGGTTTAGATGCTTTAAAAGTTGAACACGGGCATTTACATGGAGGTAATTTTTGTATTGATTTTTACAACGGAAAAAAAAGATTATATGCAATCGATTTTGACCAGGCCGTAAGTTAGATTTACTTTTTATATTCGTTTTATAGAGAAATTGCTTAATTTTTAAACATTATTAAAGCAATTTCTAATATAGTTCACGTTCGATAATATCTCCCGTTCACCATAATTACAAATATTCATCTTCCAAATCAGTACCTTTAAAGAATTTTCTTAGGTGTTCTACTGGAGCCATGCCTTTTAAACCATCGCTACCATAGGATCCTTGAAGAACCCCGGCTAAGAACATTTTATTGCCTTGAAAGACGTATACGCCCGCACCAGAACTGCCTTTATCAACATGTCCTTCAAAAACCGTGCGAACTTCATTAATTAATACGCCGTTTGTTTCGCGGTCTCTGGCAGCAATATGTCCTTTAAATAAAGTTTCAAAGAGATTTTGAGGAAAGGATGCACCAGCTACAATTTCTCCAATTTCTACTTGTTCAGCAATTTTTCCATTAAAGTAAGGCAAATTTTTTGTGTATAATTTTAGTAAAGCCAAATCATAATCACTATTTTTTTTGACTACCTCTGCACTAAACTCATCAATAATAATATTCCTGCCTAAAACTTCCTTTCCTTCAAATGATCCTTCGGGTGGACAACAATGTTCGGCAGTTAACACATAATTTTGTTCAGTTTGTTGATCATACAGGACTGTTCCAGAACAGGTGCCAGAATAAACTGTTGCCGTTTCTTCATCTATAGTTACAGCAAATGCCATCTCTAATTTGACCGAAGCATCTAAGATATTCTCAATTGTTTCGTTAGGCAAAATAGTATCGTGGTTAGCATTACTTCTTGATTGTGTTGAAGCACACCCGGATAACGCTGTTGCTAAAGCTAAAACAGGGATAAGCTTATTTTTGTTGGCCATTTTTTTCACCTAATAATTCATCGCTAATCGGCGTATCGTTTACAAATCCCTCTAAGACCAAGGGATGAGTAATTCCGCTAAGCCCGTCTTTTCTAGTATATTTTACATGTAGTAACCCTGCTAACTTAGGTTGGCCATTTTCAAACACATATACGCCTCCGCCAGAATTTCCAGGAGTAATATGGCTGTCTATTACTGTATATTGGGAAATACCAAAAATGTCGTAAAGATCATTTACTAAAGTATATTCTTTCTTAGCATCTTCATTTCTTTTTATGTATCCTTTTAAGTCTTCATCAAGGTCCTGGCCAGCAATATGTCCAGCATGAATAGCTTTGAATGCTCCATTAGGATAGCCTGCACCAACAATAAGATCGCCTAGCTGTACACTTTTAGCCAACTGACCCGTATAATGGTGTTTTAAGACATTTCCGTTTAACACGACTAATCCTAAATCAAAAGTTTCATTTATTTTATAGATTGTTGCAGGATGATTTTCTATAGTTATGCTAGTTTGGGTTACTTTCATACCCATCAACTCTGTTTCGGTTGGTAAAACGTGACCGGCAGTAAGAACATACATTTTTTTGGTCTGTTCATCAAGAACGGCAATGCCAGAACCGGCAGTATGGGCAAATCTAGGTACAGTAATGTCGCCCAGTTGTTGTTCTAAAACATATTCTACTTCTAATTTTACAGCGCTATTTAGAATGGAATCTCTTGCTGCTGAACTAATACCTCCAACCAGATCATTATTTTTTTCTTTTGGTGCTGTGGGTAAAGATTTTGTTTCGGCTTTAGTTTGGCTCGCATGTTCTACTGGCGCTTGTGCTGTTTTGGTACAAGCTACTCCGCCCCCTAAGGCAGCCACTAACGCTAAATAAATAAATTCATTTTTGTAATCCATATTAACCAACCCCGTTATCTATCTTATTTTATCTAAAGAACCATTCCACCTTTTAGTATAGTTTTACTATTATTGATACTAAACTCTTCATTTTTTTCATAATATACTAAAAATTCTTAGATTTTAAACATAAATCTAAGAATTTTGGTATATCCCAAAGGAATTAGGTTTTAAACCCAATTCCTTTCGATATATTTAAATATAAATATATTCCCCTAATGTAATATATCCCGGTATATCAGAATTAATGAGGTATATGTTTAAATAGTAGTACCTGATAACTAAGGGTTAATAGTGTAGGTTGGATATTAAAATATATTAAAAATGGAATTTAGAAAAATAATCTCTTTTGGAAAAAGCAGTTTTGTAGTTTCTTTACCTAAAGTATGGATTAATCAAAATAAATTAAAAAAAGGAGATTTGATCTATCTAGAAGAAAACGGCCCCAAATTACTGCTCAGCAAAAAAGAAGATGAAACCAAGAAAGAAGAAAAAGAAAAGATTATTTACATTGATGGAAAAACTACTTTTGCCATCGGTCGAGAAGTCTGTGCTACTTACATTCAGAATTATCCCCGCATTATTTTAAAAGGGAAAGATATCAAAAACAAAGTAAAAGAATTACAGGGGGTAATTCAGTCACTGATTGCTTTAGAGATTATGGAGCAAACTTCTGATACTATTATTGCTAAAGATTTCTTAAACATGGATACAGTTTCTGTAGAAGAATTAATCCGGAAAATGGATGTAGTTACCCGAACGATGATGAAAGAAGCCTGTACTATCTTTACCGAAGATACTTATGAAAGCTTAAATGAGCGGGACCACGATGTTAATCGTTTATATTTCTTATTTTATAGGACTATTTTATACAATTTAGAAAACCCTTTAAGAGCCCTTAAGAATCTCAAACTTAGCGGAGTGGAACTTTTGCGCATTAAATACATTGGTTTTTATATAGAAGAAATTGCTGATGAAATCAGGAGAACAGCACGGTATGCACATCTATTAAAAGTTTCTCCACAGAAGCAAAAGCAAATCAGCGATTTCCTGCTAAAGATGAACTCTTATTATACTGAAACTATGAAAGCTGCTTATAACAAAGATATTGATCTTGCATTTAGGCTGTCAGATCATAAAAAACAATATGACCAAGAATTAGAGCTGTTGGAAACCGATATGGCTAAAGTTCCTGATTTTAGCAGAGTAATCAATCGGTTGCAGCGCATGACTGGTTTAATTCACAATTTAGGAAGAGTTCTGTATACTATTAATTAAGAACTAGTTAGATGGAGATTTTTATGAAATCTGTTTGGTGCATTCTTTCAAATTTATAATGAATACGTATTTAGTTGCGTTCTTGGTGAGCAGGGCACGGCGCGATTACGGCATCAAGGGTTATACTTAATTTTTGGATGCCGTGCGCCTCCATTGGCGCTGCTCACGCACTTAACTAAATATATACTATAATGAATATACTGTATATAGTAAAAGAATATATGGTTTAATTCATTCTTAACCATTATATTGAAACAATCAATTTCTCAAGCCTGGAAAGGTTTGTTTATAGCTATTTTTAATAATCGGCTTGGGGTTAGTTATTTTTTAAAATCAGTTAAGATTTTGCTAGTTTAGAACAACAATATAAATAAATACTAAATAAATAATACCTAAAAATAAAAAAGATGATAAACAAAGTTTTAACAAAACGGCTAAAGTTAATAAAAGGGGTGAGTGCGTGCAGACGCAATTAAAATGGGTGAAAAAAAACTTTCTAAAAGTAAAAAAGTTGATATTGCTGATAAAATCAGTAATGCTGAAACAGGTTGCGGTAATTGTAAAAATACTTGTAGTGGAGGCAAGTGTGGTGCTTGTCCTAAATCGGCTACGGTAGCCACTAAAACCGCTGGCCGGACTAAAAAAAGTACTGGAAAATCTCTGGACGACTTAGTTGGAAATTCATCGGCAGTTTATTTTATCAGCGAAGTTGCTTATGATGCCCATTATTTTAACCTAGCCGCTTATGAAAATCTATTAACTTACATTGCTCAAGACTCTTCCGTTTCTGGAATTGTGGTTGATGGGGCCCTTACGCGCTTAGATCGGCCCGAATTTCTTAGCGACGCTTTGACTTATTGGGTTAAATCTTCAGATGAATGTGCTGAAGAAACTAAAAAAACACCTTATCAAATGCAGTATTTATCTATGCGCGATAAACAGATGGCTGTTTTAGATGAAAAATTAAGAGAATTGCGGGTAAAAGTACCCAATGCTGAATTAGTACTATCAATGGATTCTGATGACTTGCAATTTACTGCTTCAGCTATGTTAAATGAGTTGTTAGTCAGAAGGCAGGAAGAATTTAATGAAAATTTATCCCGCTTAGGGCGGAAAATTAAAGGGCCGCAGAAAGAGTATAAAGATTTAGAAAAAAAGCATGAACGGGCAGAACGGGCCGGAAAAAAGGACGAATGTGGTAATTTATTGAGAGGTATGGTCGAACGTGAGAAAGTAATCGGTTCCATCAAAGAAGAGATAACTGCTCTTAAAGAAGATCGTGAACTCTTTTACCGTGTTAAAAAGAGCCGCCCTATGCACCAAAATGTTACTGCTAATTTTGTTGCCGACATTTATGCAACTTACCAGTCCATCTGTGATCAAGTAGGAGTAAAGCTGGTAACTAAAGATGCTATTTTACAGTTTGGTAATTTGACGATTGATTATGGCCATAATCGCCATTTTACTCAGGCAGTAATCAAAAGAAGAGATAAAGCTTTATTAGAAATGACCCATGGTAAAATGACCGAATGGCAAAAAAAAGCTATGGAGCAAATGAAAAAGGCAAAAGGTTTAGATGCTATCGTGGAAAGCGGGCATGCAGGTATAGGATATAAACAACTGCAGAAAACTCATGATGACCCTGCAGAAACTAATTTTAAGAACCAGGAATATGATCCTAAAATTGCTAACGGGCATATTACTGTGGCCATGGTTCTGCCTTTTGAAGATCAAACCAAGATTAGGCAGTTTATAAACGGAAATGAACCGGTGCGTATGAGTGTTGGTAAGCCAGTTGGCACTAGAAGACATGCTCCAGTTGACCGTTTAAAAAATGGCGGGGTTTCTGGAATAACGGTTATTCGGAAAAATAGCGAAGGGGTAATAGGAACAGAATGGAAGCAGTACCAAGATTTTATTGATGGTGCTATAACTGAATCAGCAACTTATGCTTGTATCTATGCTTCGTCAGATGAGCATATTGGTGCAGCTGAATCTAATTGGACGGTTCAAGACGGCCTATTAGAATTGTATAAAGCTGGACTAAAAGAACCAACTACTACTTTTAGAGGTAAACCGGTTTTTGCACGCGGGTTTATCAGCGGCGGAGATACTGGAGAAGCAAATTCCAAAAAATGGGATCATCGCTATCAATTTAAAATAAGTCCTCGAAAAGCACTTGAGGAAAATGTAGAGCTACTAAGTAACTTTAACCCTAAATCAGTTGAAGATGTACGCAAGTTAATTTTAAAAATGACTAGTGATGCTATGGGTGGCAGTGTGGAAAGCATGGCGGTAATCTTGGATTGGGTTGCAGATCATTACGAATCTTATTTCACAAATACATTACAGCATAGTAATCTTAAGCATGCCCATGTTTCCGTACCGGGAAACCATGCCGACAATGTTCTTCGTGATTTGGGAATAAGAGAATGGGATTTCTTTAAGCAGCGATTAAAAGGGAAAGGTATGTCTGTGTATGAGGTTGGAAAACCAGGTTATATTGATGATGGTGCAGAACAAGCCCGAGTTTATCTAGGTGGATATAGTAATGCTCGGATTATCAATATTCCTGATTATGGCGTAAGCGTAGAAGGAGAACCTTTGTTTGGCCCAATTAATTTAGTGGTTCAACACGACCCTAAAGGAAGCGGATTTAGCGGAGTAGTTGGAGAAGGCCGAAACGTTGATGCGGATTTAGCTCTAGCCGGACATACCCACGAAACTTGGTTAAAATTGTACAGCACCGGCGATAATAAGTTTAGTGTTGCTTATCGTTTAGCTGCTTTGCAAGGAGTTTCGCCAACCGAAAAATTATATGCGCAAAGTGTACCTAGAACTCAGGCGGGACATAGATTTATTATGCCCAAACCGGGACATTTCTTTGAAGAAGCGTTACCCGGAGCATATCTGCGTAAAAAAGGGCAGGATGCTTTAACGGCCGAAATTACGGAAGCGTTTAAGCTGTCTAAAAAGTAATCAATTTTTTATTTTTTTATTTTTTTAATTGTATATATTTTTTAGGTCTTTTTGGCACTATCCGTTTTATGAGTGATACATTTCTCAAATCACTCACTTTTTTCTTAGTTCTATTTTTGGACTTACAAGAAATGCAGTAGAGAGGAGCTTAAAACAAGAATATTTCTTAACTACTCGCCAAAGCTAATTACAAAAACGAGCAAAATCACTCACTTTTCGAATTGTGCCGTCTTTTTAATCTTTCTAAATTTGTTAAACTTTAAAAAAGAAGATTTATAAATAAGCTCTTTATTTTTATTCAAACCCACTAAACAAAAGACACCTGCGCTAGACTTGCTGAAGAATGGATGCAAAAGGAAACTTTTGTGTGCTGCTCGCGGGGGTAGCAAAGTCTGGTCAAATGCGCAGGACTTAAGTTGGCTTAGTTAAATCAAAGCGGTTCATAAGTTATCCTGTCTCTTAGTGGGTTCGAGGGTTCAAAGGCCAGTAATTTAATGAAAAAGATTACTGCTGAAAGTCCCTTCCCCCGCACCATATGCCCCTGTGGCCTAGCGGTACTTTGCGTAAGCAAAGGTTTACGTGTAGCGCAAAATGGCGTTACCTTGGTATGTTTGTGATAAGTTTGTAACAAACAACAGAAAGGTAAAGGTCGTGAGTTCAAATCTCACCAGGGGCTTATTTTTTAATTATTTTTTTTATCTTCTTGGGAATATAAAGATTAATAATCTCTTTCTTTTAAAATAAAGTTTATGCTTCCGGAAATTTCCCGTCACCTACGAGAAAAATTAAAAGTTTTTTTCCTGACAGATAATCTGATTTTAAATAATAAAGTTATTCCTGTTATTCGGGAGAATTTTCAGGAAGTAAACAGTTCTGCGGAAGAAAAGACGATAGCTTTTGTTGACGGCGGACAGGCAGAAATTCTTTCCGGTGGAAATCTTAGCTTAAGTTTTATTCGTGTTTTTGCCCAGGTGATGAAAAGCTCTAAGAAATTAGATTCATTTAAGCATGAATTCTATGTTTTGACAACAGCCGTTTACCGGAATGGAGAAATTTGGTATGAAGGAAAAGTCTTTGGAAGTGATTTAATAGAGGAAGCAGATCTACTTGTTTCTTCTTATGATTCATCTATCAAATCAGGAAATGAACGCGGGCCAATATCTAAAGTGGCCGGCATGGCCAGAAGATTTGCAGAATTAAAATTGGCTCAGAAGATTAAAACCGATTATGTCTTGCTTGACGGAACTTTAGAGATTACTTTAAAAAATGAGGAGAAATATATGGCTGGCTTAGGGAAAAACGTTGCTGCTTTAGCTAAAACTTGTTCTTTGTTTACGACCTGCGGCAATAATCCTGCGGTTCTTTTACAGAAATTAAGTTCTTTTCAGCAGGCTTGGAGCTATCTTGCAGACAACAATAATTCTTTTGTCAAGCTGCATCCTCGGGCTAAGCATGTTTTCAGATTTCAGGGCAATTTAGAAATCTTACCTTTTTTAGTCAACGGCAGTTCCGATCCTTTATTTTTGGGCTATCCTTACGGGCTGATTCTTGCAGATAAGCTGGCCAGAGTAAGCGAGGAAGAGAGGAAGTCGTTAAAAATGCAGCTGTTATTGAATAAGGAAAATAGGGAATTTACAGAGTATTTAAGTACAACTAATGCACACGAGATTTTAGATAATTTGGGGTGAATTATACTGGGTATAAGATTTATTAAGCGATCTTAACCTTGTGCTTCCATTCTTAGTAATTCAAATTCTTTCAAATATCTGTTAGCAATTTCTTTATCTTTAATGATTAAAATATTTTCATCATTACTGGTGTCACCACCGCCAGTAGGGTTAAAAGAACCAGTAATTATCGTTTCTTCATCGACGATAAACACCTTATGGTGCATATTATTTTTGTTCATGTCTTTAATTACATTTATGTTATTGTTTAGCAGCCGTTCAAACTGCGAATATTCACTTATTTGCCGCGCTTCCATAACTCCTTGGATAAAAATTCCATCAAGATTTTTTAATAACAGGACATTAGCAATCCCTTCATTGGTAAACGAAAAAGTCATAAAATAAATTGATTTCTCTGCTTTTTTTAATTCTTCTTCAACACGGTAAGCACAATGGTCTTCCGGGCAGAAATAATTTTGAACGAGGATGCTGCCTAAGAGCAGTTTGGGAGTTGTAACTGGTTCGCCTTTCTTAAATTGACCATTCCACATCTCCTGAAACTCCCGTTCATAATTTTGTGTCAGAAGGTTTGAATCTATCAGCAGTAAATTATTATTGTTTTTATTTGCACAGTTATCGGTTGGATTCATCGAACCAGTAGAGATTTTCTTTCCATCAATTATGCAGAATTTATTGTGCATTAATCCACCAGAATCCGCTTTAACAAAAGGATAATCAAACTTTTTTAAATATTGGTCGTCAGTAACAATTTGCACTTCCAACGATTCCTGTTCTGCTTTTTCCAATAATTTTTTCTGTACGGAATCTAAACCGACGTCAAATAAAGCGCAATGAATGGATGTTTCTGCTGAATCTAGGAATTTTACAAAAGCGGTTTCACAATTTTCTCTGGGACAGAAAAAGATTTGAATGTTTCCTTCGTCTATAATATAATCATTTATATTTGAAAGTTTATCATTGCCGGAAATCATTCCTGTAAACAGATCTAATTCCAAGTTGCTCAAGCAAAGAAAAGCAAGCGACAGAGCGATAATAGCTGTTAAAATCAGAAAAAAGTATTTTTTCATTATTGGGTGCATGAATTTGGGTTATTTATTAACTTAACTGGCTAGCCAAGAGTATTTACCACCAGATAGTAAGAAATAAGCAAAAGGTTTTTAAATAAAGAAGCAAATTAATAGTAAAAATGGTTACTAAAAAAGAATTAATCTTATTAGGCGGATTGGCGCTCGCTTCAGCAAACTGTTATGCTACAGCAGCTAATACCCCTAATTTAATAGCTACGGACGTTGCCTCTCAATCCGCAGAGCAAAAACCCAAGTCTAATTTAAATAAAATTGGTCTAGATTCAGATAAAGCTAGAATAGGCAACTCAGTATTATCACCTACATTTGATACTTCTGGTACTCCTAGTTTTAACAGAAACGGGAAAAAAACCAGTTTTCTTAATAATGGTAAGCCTTTGCAAGATTTAATTGATGCACACTGTCAAAATAAAGAACAACGAAAAATAGTCGCGTATAAATCGGCTAGGTTTGCCCGCCTTTACTGCGATGACGTTCCTCTGAAAGAATACCAAATTGCTTTAGGTACAAATCCAGTTGGACCTAAATTAGAAGTAGGCGACGGGAAGATGCCGGAAGGAGAATATTTTGTAAAACTTAAATATCAGAGTCGTTTTCATAAATCACTTAGGTTAGCTTATCCAAATTTGCATGATGCAGAGCAAGGACTTAACTCTGGTTTACTTAGTAATCAGCAGTATTATTCTATTTTAGCTTCAATTAAACAATGCAGAGAGCCAGACCAAAACACCCGCTTAGGTGGATTAGTGGAGTTACATGGCGGCGGCGCTAATCGGCGTGATTGGACCCTCGGTTGCATTGCTTTTAATAATGATGCAATTGACGAAATTTTTGATTTTTATAAAACCGGATGTAATAATAAAATACCAAATACAACCATAACAATTAAACCTTAACCTTGAGGAGCTGAAACTGCTGAAGAGGCAGTGCTGGACATTGATGATAATTTGATATTTTTTCCTCTTCCATTAGTCCACCACCAAGAACAATAAGAGCCATATTCACAAGAAGGATAGTACCAACTTCTTTCTCCCTTGCCGCCATAAGGTAATTCTTTACTGCTTAGGCTCCCCGTTGCTTGCTTAGCTCTTTCTTCTGAAGTCTCTGGTAAACTTTTAATTCCTTCTTTAAAAATAGCTTGGCCGTTCCACCCTTGAATGCTGTTTAAGTTTTTATATTTCTCTTGAAGTTTTTCAAATCCATTATAACCTTCGGGAACTGCGGTGTTACAGGCACTAAATGCAATTTTTCTTATGGGGTTATTTGGGTCTTCTTTTGGCAAAGAATCAAAAGGGGAGCTATATGGACGATCGCCAAAATAAAGTATATCTATGGGCTGGTGGTCTCCAAAAACTTCTTCTGGATCCCTCCATACATAATCCGTATCTTTGAAATGGTGCCCAGTTATTATTAAATTTGAACTTGTCGTAGTTGGGGGAGTGTCTCTGCTATTTACAATGTAGCAGCCTTCCGTTTTGCAATAATTAATTAGGCTTTTTGGTGTATAAGCATTATCACCACCAACTATAACGGTGGTGGATGGTTTTTTAGATGGGTCTTTAGGAGCGATTACAACGCCAAAAGCTTTAGCAAATTCTTCTTCACAATCTTCCGCTGCACAAGTTACAAAGTGGTCTCTGGGTTTATAAAAATAGGATTTATCTTTCTGAAATTTATTTGAAGACCAATGATGTACAACAGTTTCTTTCTTGCAGTCTGAATCCTGGCAAGTTTCAATATCTAACATCACATCAAATCTTCCTGTTTTAATATTTTCAAGTTTACCACCAGTTAATTTTGGGCTGTGTCCCCCTTCTGCAACAACCTCGGCATTTAATTTACCTTGGTTATCTACAGATTGAAAGGTAACGAGTCCGTTTTGCTGGTCGATTACCTCAACGTGATTAAAGTAAACTGGGGTTTTAACTAAAATTTTATCATTATCTTGGACATTTATGAACGCTAACCGATCTCTATATCCCGCGCCATGCAGAAGGGATGACGTCGTTGGAGTATTAACAACACAACTATACTCCCGTTTACAAAACGAAGCTGCGCTGCGGCTTAATTTTTCGGTGTAATAAGTTTTTTCCGCTTCAACTGAAATGAAAGTTCCATCCGTTTTGATTATTTTGGTGTTTCCAACAAAGATCATTTCGTTTGAAGAAAATTCTTGTTGTTGAAAGATCGCTCCTTCAACTTTCATCGAAGAAACGGTAATCGGATTTAACTGGTCATCCATCATTTTTGTATTTACAACCTGGCGGGTAAATGTTCCTTGAACTAAGGACCCGATCTCATAATCTTGATATTCGAATGGTCCTATCTGTTTAAAATTTAAATTATATTCCGGCGCGTATGAAAATGAACCGGCGTAAATAATAAGCATGTTTTTTTTGATTATTTTAACTTCTCCTTCTTTTACATTAAACGGAATAATTTCTTTTTCTGCGGCGTCTTGGTTTAACAACACCGTTCCTCCTTGGACCTCATATCCTGCTACAAGGTCTCCTTCTTTTTTTTGGGAAAAACCGGTGGTGCCGCTGATTATAGCATTTTTTATTACCAGTGAACCATCCTGCAATACTTTAGCTCCAGATACCCCTTCAAGAGCAAAAGTGGTGCTTTTGGGTCCTGAAGTTTTTACGTTAATTCCGTCAAAATTTTCTATTCCTGCCCCTTCATCGGTAATGCTATAATGGCCAAACCATTCTTTTTTTATTTCTGTATGTTCATTAAGAATTGCCGGGCTGTTTTGCGTTCTTTTGTTTAATTCATCAAGCACATTTGAATTTTTATCAATCAAAGATAATTTATTACTAAGAGCAGCAACCAGGTTTTGGTCATTCACGACGGACAAATCTTTAATTTTTCCCTGTTCAATTGCGGTAATTAAATCCTGCGGACTTAATCCGTTGACCGCAGCTGGATCAGTATAATCCATTTCGGTGTTTTTTTCTAGTTGTTCTTCATCTGGCGCCTGACCGAATACTGAAATAAATATTAACATTAAAATAAATCCGGCAACGATAATCTTTTTTCTCATTTTGTTATTTTACCACTTCTAATTCCCAGCGTTGCCAGGTTCTCCCATATTCATTTTCAACATCTACTCTCACAGTATGAACACCAAGATCTGTTGCAATAGGCATAAATTTAATCTCTCCTGTTTTTTTATCAATCTGAAACAAATAAGTTTCGCTGGCGAATAAAAATAATTCATGTTTATTGTTTAAAAGGTTTACTTTATAATAAAAGTCTTGTCCAACTTTAACAGTTTGTTTTTCTATGGGCTCAATAACCGGCAATCTTCCATCGTTTGCATTAAGATTGATAAACAAAGGCCTCATTACCGACTGGTTAAATTTATCTGAAACTTTAACATAATAAATATATTCATCATTGAGGAAGTCAGCAGTATTTAGGGTAATCATTCCGGTTCGCGGATCGATGGGCAGACTAGCTGAATCAGTTTCAAAAATTAGCCCTTCTCCTGCTGCGTTTACCTGATAAGTATAAATTCCCGGTTCGGCAATATTCCAATCAGGCATCTCCATTAGCTGAAAAGAAGGTTCACTTATTTCTGGCGATTCTTCAGTTCTAGGTATCCAACCATAAAACAATGCAAAATTATACAATAAAGGTTCTTCTTTTAATTTTTCGTCGTACGACAACTCAACTAATATTTCAGAACCGGCATCTCCACTCTGCTTAAACCCAAAATTAAAATCTTTTTCATAAGCAAGAAAAGAAAGTTCTCCCATTAAGAATGATTTTGGATCTTTTTCCTGCTCCCGAAGATAATTATTTACCATTTCATATTTTTCTTTAAAATTAAATGGAATAACTACTGAAAATTGTTTTATTTCCGATTTTTCTTCTCCTTTTACAATGGCAAGAGGATATATTAAATTTATCGTCGTTCTATCAGTAAATCTTACTTCTATTGTAGGCTGCTGCTTTACACTAATGATATATCCTTGCTTTTCAAAACTTTTAAATTGTCCAGTACAGTTAAGCAACTCTTGTTCGGTCGCTTTAGCTACTTCTTTTTCTATAATCTCTAATGCCGGCAGGTATGCTTTTTCATTTTGGAAATATACTGGCACTTGTAATTTTTCATCTTCTTCTGTAAATTCAAATATTTGTACATCCACCGGGAATTCATAATAACCTCCTTGCGCAAATACTTGATACATTCCTTCTACGGTACTTCTTTCCAGACAATTTTCTACATACGATTTAAGATAACTTATTTCCGGTTGTTTTTGTGGTTTAATCGTGTTAAGCTGACTATAATAAACTGCTACAAAGATTGTAGCTAAAATAAGTATACCTACTATTACAAAAACAGTTATCTGTCCTCTTTTTGGCATGATTAAATATAAATAGAAATCTTTATTTAAATGTTACTTGTTTATTGCTTTTAAAGTAGTTCTTAAGCTCTTTTTAAGAGTGAGCTCATTCTTTTTCTTTATTTTTTTATCCTATACTATAACTAACGCCCATCTTTCCGCCAGAAAAGGTTTGGTAATAAATATCATAAATAGTAATAGTTATGCCGTTACCAAATCTAAAACTTCCTTTCTCGCTTATCCAATCACTTTTTTGGGTATTTAATCTTATTTTTACCTGGTCTGCTTCTAAGACAGAAATAGCTAAATCGTATTTAAGACCGCCGATAGTAACTTCTTGAACTTCGCTTAATTTTAGCTCGGGATGAGTCACAACTGCTCCGGCAACCGGAGTTGCTGCTGCTGTTGAAGATGCAGCAGTTTCAGCCGTTGTTGAAGCAGCTGAAGCATTTGCTAAGCTGGAAATACACACATTATTTTCACAACCATAATCACAATTAACTCGGTTAGTCCAAGAACAGTCTTCCTGCTGGAATCCTTTAGTACGCACATCTATACATTTAATTCCAGTGGTACAAACATTTCCGGCTACACAATCGTTATCAGCACATCTTAAGGTGCATCTTTTTCTTTCTCCGAAAGTGCAATCCGCATTTAGATAGGCTTTATATTCTGAACTAATACATTTCCAGCCAGGAGTACAGGATCCGGTAATAATCGCTTCGGTCGGGGTTGGTTCTTCGCCAGTAATTTCAGTTTTCGGCGCTTCCGCAGCAGTTCCAGCGGTTTCATCTTTAGGAGTACCGGCACTATCGTCACCTAAACTAACTCCAACACCAGTCAAATTATTTTCTCCAAGATTATCTTTTTCGATAGGAGTACACCCACATAATACGATTAAAAGTGCCAACAGCACAACAAAATTAATTATTTGTATTTTCATTTTTTACCATCCCCTCATTTTATAGTGATCTGTTTTATTTTTTCAATTAGTTCTGGCTGAACGTAATGGTTTATAGTTACAGTATAATTATCTTTCCAAAGGTGTTCTTTTTTAACAAATTTTTTATGCCCCAGTTCTGCAGCAATGGATAAAAATAATTTTTCCACTTCTGCTTTGTGTATTTTTCTTTTTCCTTTAAGAAACTCTTTAACTTTAGTGGTCGCAAAATGGGAACGGACAATGTGGGGGTAAAATTCCCGACCGCAATAAGTCTTAAATGCTTTTTTAAAATGTTCTTCTCTTAAAGGATGCCCTGAAGGGCCTTTTTGATTAGCAGTAAAAACAAAATCGGTCTGTTTTAAAGGCTGAAGTATTTTTTTTAGGCGCTGAACATAAATCTTAGGAAACGGCAAGGTTATAATTCTGGGTACGCCGTCTTTAGCGATATAATTAAAAGTTACTTTATTTCCTGAAATAGTAATATCTTTTTTCTTAAGTGTAGTTAACCCTTTGTGCCCATGAGTTTTATAATATATTTCATTTCCTACGCGCATATATGTTTTAAGCAAGGTGTACATAGGCACAGCTAGATTATCTTTTTCATCTTTAAGAGCCAAATCGACCTTTCGGGTAAGCAGAGGATAACATTTATCAAATTCTTTTACGGTTTGGTATTTTTTATTCCGATGTAATCTTTTCTTTTCTAAATCATAACAATAAGAATAAGTTCCGCCTTTATTTTTATACAATACATCCCAGTGGTCTTCAGTATCCTGATCGTGAATAGTAAGGTCTTCAGCAAACAGAGAATAAGCCTTGTCGATTATTTTTCCGTCGGGAAGAATATTGATTCGTGCTCCTTGCGGCTGGCCTTCTGGAGAAAGCTGCCCTTTTAAAAAAGCAGGATTTTTTTTGTCAATCAATACTTTAAACTTTTTATTTGCTTTGAATAATTTAACTACGGTTTGTAGGCGGGGGAAAGCTTTGTTTGTTTTTTTCCAAGAAGTAGCAGTTTTTTCATAGGTTTGAAGATCACCAGTTTTTATTCTAATAATCCCGATAGAACTGTCTAACGTGCTTTTCTTAAGTTTGGTTTGATATGTTTTCATAAATTTTTAAAATAATCTTAAGTTATCTGCCAATCGTGAACGGCTGGTTTAGAATCCATTTCAACCTTCCCGTCAGTTAAACTCCAACTTTCATCTTCCTGTTTAACTAGCCAAGCCCGTCTGTTCTTACCCCATTCCCTAGCTTGTTGTCTTCTTTCTTCTTCGGTTGTAGGAATAGTCAATATATCTTCATTTATTGGAGCTTTTCCGTAAGCCCCTTGGATAGATTTTGTCTGGGGATATTTTTTAGAAAGGGCTTTAGTAACCGCGTTTTCTCCCGAAAGAGCTGTATTACAAGCACTGAAAGTAATAGTTTCTACTGGTTTTTCTTGATTTTGTTCTGGCAGACAACCAAAAGGCGAAAAACCAGTTTCACAATTAAATTCAATTTCATCCATCTTTCCGGTATTGCTTACCCCATTTCGGTATAAATGCGTATCGAATGGTCCATGGTGTCCAGTTATAACTATATTTTTACTGTCGGTGGTTGGAGGGACATCTCTACTATTAAAAATATAACAGCCCCCTTTTGTTCTGCAATAAGTTTGAAGTGAACGGGCAGTATAGGTATTGTCACCAGCTACAATTACAGTTGTAGAAACAGTTTTTGCATTTGGCGGAATGATTCTGCCAAAATTTTCTGCAAATTGTCTTTCGCAGTCTACTCCAACAGTACAAGTTAAAAAATGATCCGTTGGTTTATTAAAATAAGTTTGATCTGCTAAGTAATGATTAGAAGACCAATGGTGCAAGGTCTGTTCGCAATGAGTATAATCGCCCTCTTCACAGGTTTTATAAGTTACATCAAACCGCCCGGCTTTAGTAGATTGCATTTTGCCTTCAAGGACAATATCTCCGCCGGCAAATAAGGTAGTTTTACTTAGTGTTTTTCCAGTCGATTTGTCTACGGAAGAAATAGAAACCTCTCCGTTTTTTTGATCTAAGACTTCTAGGTGATCATAATAAACTGGCGTTTTTACATCAATTTTATCTTCCTTTTGAACATTTAAAAAGGCCAATCTTTTATTGAATTCTGGATTTCCTGAACTTCCAGGATTATTTACTATGCAACTAAAAGCACTATTACAAAAATTTGCGATTGGTAAACCGGTATTTTCAGTATAATAGACTCCTTCTGGTGAATTTATTGTTAAACTCACCCCATTAGTTTTTTTAAAAGTAGTTTCTTTTTCCCCACTTAAAAGAATAAAATTTTTAGTAGATTCTTTTTTGGGCTGGAACACTATTCCATCTACCTCTCCAATAGATTCACCTCTTGCATTAGTTCCATCGGGACGAATATGATTTTCGTAACTACTAAATTTTCCTTCGATCAATAATCCTTCTTCCAATCCCACAAATTTTTCTAAGGTAGTAGATTTAACCGTAAAAGTTCCTTCATAAACAGAATGGCCGTTTTTATATATATTTGGAACAGCTACTTTTCCTTCTTTAACTTCTATCTTGGGAACCTCGCCTTTTACAGTAGCTATCCCCTTGGTTAAAACCATTACTTCTTTGCCGGTTTCATCTTTTTTTACTGCAAAATCTTCTGCTCCAGTAATAACGGTTTCGGTTTGTATCGATTTATCTTCTGATATTTTTTTTATCCGTAATGAACCATCTTCTAATAATTCAGCATTAGGAACTGCACCAAGAGTAAAAGTGGTGCTTTTTTCTGGTGGCACCCCTTCTGTAGTCACTTTTACTTTGCCTAAATCGGGTGTTTCTCCTCTAGCTATAGCTTCCAATACTTCCGGAGGACCTAAATGATTAATTTTTCCGCCACTGTCTGTAACAGTAAAAGTACTAAAAAATTTCTCTTTAACTTCGGGATGATTATTTAAGATATTAGCATCTTTTCCAGTTCGGATAACTACCTCTTTAGCAATGTCAAAACTTTTGTCCATTAAAGTTAGATCTGAAGTTAAAGCTCTGGCCAGATCATTATCGGGAAGTTTAGGAAGGACTAGCGCAGGATTTTTTCCTAAAGCAGCGGCTAGCTGGTTATCATTTACGATAGATAAATCAGTTATCTTACCTTCAGCAATCGCCGTAACTAAATCTTCTACATTTAAACTATTAACCGCAGCAGGATCAGTATAATCAAAATCTTCTGGAAGAGGCTGCTGGGAAGGAGATTCCGGTTCTTGGGCAAGAAGGTTAATCGTAAGTAAGATTATAGAAACCATTACTATTCCCACAAAAATTATTTTTTTCCTCATTTTATTATTTGTTCCTTAGTTTATTTTATTATTTTTTTTATTATTTCTTTTCAAGTCTATTTTACCACTTCTAATTCCCATCTCTGCCAGGTTCTTCCAAATTCATTTTCTACATCTATTCTAATAGTGTGAACGCCCAGATCATCTTGAGTGGGTTTAAATTTAATTTCTCCGGTTTTTTCATCAATACTAAATAAATAAGTTTGGCTGGTAAAGTGCAATAAATTTCCTGTGTTTAATACATTGACTTTATATTGGAATTCTTCTCCAACCTTGATGGTTTGTTTTTCAATGGGTTCTATTACTGGCAGCAACCCATTATTTACATTCACATTGATTATTAAAGAACTAGTGGTCTCCCGCCCATATCCATCACTAACTTTAATAAAATAAATATATTCGTCATTAGGAAAATCAGCGGTGTTTACAGTGATTATTCCGGTTCGCGGGTCGATGGGCAGACTAGCTGAATCAGTTTCAAATAATAAAGATTCTCCAATCGCTTCTACTTGGAGAGCGTGGATTCCGGGAGCATTAATATTCCATTCGGATAAGGGTTTTAATTGGAAGGTTGGTTCCTCAGTTTTAAGACCAGCTAATCCTAATCCTTCCTGTTCTTGACTTAAATCTGCCCAATCAAAATTTAAGGCAAAACTATATACTATTGGCTCATCTGTGTATTTTGTATCATAAATTAAATCGACTAATACTTCTGAACCAGTTTCTCCCAGTTGTTTAAAGCCAAAGGCATCTTCTTGTTCATAAACAGCAGAAGAAAGTTTTCCAATTTGGAACGCAGCCGGATTTTGTTTTTGCTCAGCAAGATATTCTTCCATAATTTTATATTTTTCTTTGAAATTAAATGAAAGAGTAGCTGAGAATGAGGTTAATTTAGTTTCTTTTCCGTCTTTTTTAATCGTGAGAGGAAATTCTGAAGTTACTAACGTTTTATCTGAAAATTGCACTTTTATTGTTGGAGCATAAGCATCAATGGCATAACCTTGTTCCTGAAAACTTTTAAAATCTCCAACACAATCCAACAGTGCGGTTTCAGTTGCTTTGGCAACTTCTGTTTCAATAAAATTTAACGAAGGGTATGCTGTTTTTTCATTTTGAAAATATACTGGTATCTGCAAGTTTTCATCTTCTATCGCGAATTCAAACACATTTAAATCTAAAGGAAATTCATAATATCCGCCCTTGGCAAGAACTTCAGCCATTCCGGTTTGAGCACTTTGTTCTAAACAATTATCTACAAAAGATTTGATGAAACCAATCTCTGATTTTTCTTCTCGTTGAATTTCCGTGGTTTTAAATTCGCTAAAATAAATTGCAGTAGAAACTGCTGCTAAAATAAGTATACCTACTATTACAAATATAGTCACCTGTCCTCTTTTTAACATTAGTTGTTAAGAAAGAATTTACTTATTTAAAGCTTTTGCCGATATTAGCTTTATCCTAAAAAATAGGTTAATAAAAATCCTAAACAAAAATATCAAATAAGAGTATTAAATGAAATTATAAAATAAAATGTAAATAAGATAAATATTAAATAAAAAAATAAATAAAAAATAAACTGGTTTGGTTTATTGCTTTCTTAGATGTGCCCTTCTGCTTGGTCGAGCTTTCTCAAAGCCTTGGCCTTTGCCTTGCATACCTCGGCCTTTTCTTCCGGCAGAAGTTTTTCCATGGAAGACCCTACTGCGGTTCTTTCCTTGGCTAATCCAGTTGATTTTGGGGTCGGACTTGATGACTGGATGTTCTGGATCGACTAAAATTACTTCATACCAGCAATAATATCCGTCTTCAGCAACCCAGTAAGAATTAAGTACGACTAAGTTAGCAAATTTTTTTTGTGCTCTTTCTTCACAAATCTGTTGGTAACTTTTTCTTAAAGAAAGCCTAATTCCAGACCTGCGTGGTCTTCTTCCTCGTTTGATTTGAGGTCGAGTATGTCCACCACGGATAACTCTTTGTCTGACGACTACATAACCTTGTTTAGCTTTATATCCTAAAGATCTTGCTCGATCGATTCTGGTCGGATGTTCTAATCGGGTGGTGGTTGGCTCTTTTCTCCAAGCAATTAACCGCTCCTGCCATAATTCGTTCTCCCTAGGTTGTTTCCACAACTCTCTAACGTGTTTGTATAAGCCCATTTTAATTAGCCTCCATATCTGCGCTTACCGGTTCTAAGTCAGCTGTATTTTCCGTTTGGTTAGCGCGTTTGTTTAAGTTTTTATTTTTTTAACTATATCTTTAACAGCTTCAGGTAAGCTACTACCCACATTGCTGTTGTTAATCTTAAACACTCAAAGGACTTAGCTCCGCACTTTAGTGCGTGAGTTAAGCCCTTTGGTGTCACAGAAATTCGCCCATCAAAGAAAGCGTCTTTGTTCAAGCCCTGCCATTTATGGCGGGATGAGACGCTTTCGGCGGATTTCTCATGACAATTAACTCAACCAGCCGATTATTAGCCTATTTATTGGTTTATTTAAAAACATTTTTGAAAAAAGCAATCAAATTTGTTTAAGTCGGCATCTCGCAAATAATCTCTGAAAAAACGTTTTTTCCTGTGGGGGCGGCGGAATGGGTTCATCTGGACGATTATAAGGCCAAAGAGTACCTTCTTCAATTTCTCGCTGAGTTTCTTCTGAATATAAAGTTCCTAAAAAATGTTTAGCGACGTCTAAAATAAATATAGCTCCGTCATAGGAAGTATATCTAGTCCAGACATGTCCAAAACCAGGATAACCATTTCGATCTACACTAGGTTTACCTCTAAGATGATTATTAGTGCTTCTGAGTTCTGGATCTTTTCCCAGTAATTCTATTAAAGCAGCACAGGCAACCGCTTGATGTCTGCATACGCCGGCATGCCCTCTAATAAATTCTCCTAGCGAGATTAAGCCGTCTTTGGTTTTAACTCTTTTTGATATAATTTCATCCGATTTAGCTGAATCATAAGGTAGATGTTCTTTTACCGTATCATAAATACTGGGAAGAAGATTTCCTCTTCTAATTTTACCTTGGTATACTGCTCTTTCTTTTACTTCTTCTTTTAAACCATTTAGGGCTGAAGAATTAGGGCCCACATAAAATGCTTCCCGAGGATTTTTACCTAAACAGACCCTGCCAATAATTGGTGAATCTCGACGGATAATCGGTAACGTAACCATTTCTCCTTTGTATTCAATCATGTAACTGGGCTTCCCTTCATCATACTTTATTTTTTCATCTAGGGCTAACCTAATTTCCAGGAATTGTGTTCTATTCCAATTTGCCATGTTCTTACTACTCTTAAGTGATGAATGTATTTATAAACCTTTCGGTTAGAATCATGTTTTTAGAGGTTATCGTTGTTAGCGGTATAGAACTATTTAATGGTAGGTTCATACAAAATAAAATACTGCAATCAGAATTAAATATACACTAATAAGCTGTACCCCTTCCAACCAGTTGCAGCGTCCATCAGCAGCAAGATGATTGATAATCGTTACTGCTACCAGTATAGCCGCAACTTCAAACAAGGAAAAAACCAAATTAAAGGTAGAACCCATAATTTGGCTGACAAATACCAAGATGGGCACTACAAATAAAGCAATCTGAATCGCGCTGCTCATGCCAATTTCTAAGGAAATATCTAATTTGTTTTCTAAAGCAAAATTTATAGCCATGGATTTTTCAGCAATGTTAGTTACGATAGCAATTATTACGACCCCTATAAACGTTTGAGTAATACCAATCTGTAAAGCTACGTCCTCTATGCCTTTAACTAAGAAATGGGATTCAAAAGCAACTATAATTGTCGCTATAAATAAGATTAATGCGGCGATTTTTTTGCTGATTATCGGTCGTTTACGGGTAGCTTTAATCTCATCACTGGCATCAAAAAGATCTTTATGGGTGAATAAAGAAAAAATTAGCCCAGCAACATAAACGAGAGCCATTACGACAGCCACCGAGTCGCTTAAAATAGCTAAATGACTATTATTTTGATTTAAAAAATAATACAGGCTGGGGATAGTTATTCCCGCAACTGCAATTATAAGCATGGTGGAAGAAACATTAGCAGTTCGGTTATTGAACTTCTGATGTTTATATTTAAGTCCACCAAAAAAGATGCTTAAACCAATTAAAAGAAGAAGGTTACCAATAATGCTACCTACAATAGAAGCTTGAACTACTCGCACCAATCCTTCACGCAAGGCCAAAATAGCAATAAATACTTCTATAATATTACCAAACGTAGCTGAAATCAGTCCGCCAATAGTTGGGTTGGTCTGTAAAGAAATTTCTTTAGTAGTGTATCCCAAGATTCTTGCCAAAGGGATGATTGCTAAAATGGAAAAGACAAAAGTAAGAATTTTATTTTGGGTAAATATTCCAAAAATAAAACTCAACGGGATAAATAACAGCATCCAAAAAAAAATCCCACCAATATTTAGATACTTTTTTAACATCTTCTTATCCTAACTTTCTTTTTGTTATTAGATATATAAAAGTAGTATTCGATATAAACTTTTCTAAATAAAGCTACTGTCAAGAGAACGTCAGCTGGCAAGGCCAAGAGGTAGGCGAGGCAAATCTATTGCTTGCACAAAATTAAGAAATTTTTCACTTTCGACTAAAAATTCGGCTTTTTATCGGAAAGATTGCGAGTGAAAAACCGAGCATACGGCCCGCCAGCTGACGGATGACGAACAGATGACAGTATTCTAAATAAATCAAATACGAACCCAAAACAAAAGGTTTTAATGATAGAATAATTTAAATACTTCCAGAAAAATACTTTAGGGTATTAAAAATTAAATTTTAAAGTATTAAATATTAAATTTATTACTTAAAATTAAAAGCATTTAAGAGGTGAAGATATGGAAATAACTCCTGTAATTAAAGATGATTTTTTGACTTTTGATGATGAAGCTACTTTTTCAACGGTAATCGGTAAATTAAAACAGTCGGAAATGCGTTCAGGACTAGTTTTTAGAAAAGATAAATATCTGGGATTAATCGAAAAAAGAAGATTGCTTGGCACTAAAATTGATATTACTAAAACAAAAATAAAACCTTTTATTCAAAAAACACCTTTATTGAATGCACACGCAGATATTATTGAAACTTCTTATTTGATGTACCAAAGTAACTTTCTTTTTCTTCCTGTAGAAAAAGATAAAAAAATTATCGGGGTTGTTGATGCTTTGGATTTAATTAAATTAGGAATACAATTGCCTGAAATAAAACAATTTAAAATAGCTGATTTAAAACTATTCAAACCTAAAAAGATCAACAAAGATGATCCTGTATCTAAAGTTGTAGATATAATGTTTGACGAAAAAATCGATCAGGTACCTATTTTTGAGGCAGGTAAATTATACGGAGTAGTTAGCTATCATGATTTGCTGAACAAATATTTAACCTGTACGCCCAAACGAGAATTTTCTACTAAATTCACTAAACTGGCTAACAGCAGGGGTGCAGAACCAGATATGCCTCATTTAGCTAATTTGCCGGTAAGTACTTTTAGCACTAATGATAACTTAGTTACTATTGGAAAAAATGCTTTCCTTACTGAAGCGGTTGTTTTAATGGTTAAAAATAATGTTACCAGCGTATTAGTGATGGATGGGACAGATATAGAAGGCGTATTAAGCCTTAAGAACGTTCTGCGTTGTTTTGGCAGCTTGAAAATTCCGCAGAATTTTAACATCCAATTTATCGGATTAAAAGAACTTAAGTTAAATGCAGAACAAAAAGCTGCTTTAGAAAAAATTGCTTCTAATGAAGCGTTTAAGCTGCAACGGGAATTACATAACGAATTTTCGTTAGTGATGCATATTAAAGACAACAGTAAAGAAGGGAAACAAAATAAATATTCGGTTCATTTAAGGGTTGAATTCCCTGGGCAAATAATCACTTGTGCAGAGGACGACTGGGATTTTGAAACTGCGTTAAGAAAAACCTTTAATAATGCTAAGAATAAGTTAAAATCTAAATTCAAAGGCAATAACGACCGAAGAAAACAATATGAATAAAAAAGAATAAATAAAATTATTTTTGTTTTTTTAAACTTATTTTTTTTAATGGTAGTTTGATTAGAGATTTATTCTATTTCTTCTAATTCTTTTTTCCTTCTGAATTTCTCTGCGTTTTTTTTGCTGACAAAGCGGTAAACTCTTCCATCAATTTCAGTTTCTACAACTTCATCAAATTCGCCCAAAGGTTCTCCAGTTAGAGCGTCTTTAGCTAATTGCCCTTCTTCATCCGCCCCTTCAGCAAACCCTTCTTCCCAAGGCTCCATCTCATCATCTTCTAATAATTTTTCTCGGCCTTCAGGTTCATCAATAGTTTCATCTTCTGCGCCATGTTCCATGGCTAGTTTAAGGGATTCGCCATGCTCTTCAGGAAGAATTCCTTGTTCTTCAGAGGGATAAAGCTCCTCTTCTTCTTCGATTACCTTCTTTTTCTTTGGTTTTCCCATTTTATTAATTGTATTTTATTTTGGTATATAAACACTTCGCTACTAAAGTTTTTATGATTTGAAGATTATATATTCCACTTATAAAAATTTAACAAAACTCAACCAATTCTTTTCAAACAATAAACATCCTAACCAGAAACATTGCCGTTCCGGCAACTAATGGTACCACTAAATTATCATCTAAAGTGTGGTCATTCAAATCAATTTTAACTACTTCGGCAATCATTGCTGCTAAACTGCCCAAGAAAGCTTCGGGAATAGGGACAAATACTAAAGCTCCAATAAATCCAACTAAGGTTCCGGCTAAAGTGCCTTCCAATAATTTCTTGCTATGCCCGTTAAAGATATTTTTAATCTTGCCAAACCATTCTCCAAAGATGTGGCTAAAAGAATCGCCTAAAGCTAACACCATGATTGAAGCTAAAGCTATTTCTCGTTCAAATAACTGTAGGGCTAATAAAGTTCCAATAAAAAAGAAGATCATGCCCTTGCCCGGAAATTTTTTCCGCATAGTTTCCCGTTCAAAATGCTGTAAAAAAAAGCTAAAGAAAGGCAATTTTACCCTTTTACTAAGCAAACTGGCTAAAATTCCTATTACTATCAATAAAAAAATGGCCAAAGAGCTAAGAATTTCATAGTAAATCAATAATACGGTAACGATACCAATAGTTAGGTGTAAGAATTGCCTGCCTAATTCTTGTTTAGTAAGCATAATTGGGTTTGTTTTATGTGTGTTGTTTTAAAAGTTGTGGAATTAAAAGGTTTGAGTTTAAATAGGCTTAATCTTAAGAAACCTTTAAATAAGAATGGGCTTATTTTTAGGATTATGGAGAATGAACCGCGCATAGGACCACCACCTGAACTAAAACGCATCAGTGAAACAGTTTGGGAACTGCCTATTTCTTATAAAAAAGGGATGCGGGTTCCAGCTAGAATAATTGCTAATGAAGAATTAATGAAAGTCATGGATGCCGGCGTTTTTGAACAAATCACTAATGTAGCTACGCTTCCAGGAATCCAGAAATTTGCTTTTTGTATGCCTGATGGGCATTGGGGATATGGGTTTCCCATTGGTGGGGTAGCCGCTTTTGATCCTAAACAAGGCGGAGTTATTTCTCCGGGCGGAATCGGTTTTGACATAAATTGCGGTATGCGTTTAATGACTACTAATTTAACCATTGATGAAGTTAAGCCTAAAATAAAACAATTAGTTGACGAACTCTATAAAGCAGTACCGGCCGGAGTAGGCTGTAAAGGTTTTGTAAAAGTTTCTCGGGACGAATTTAAAGAAATAATGAAAGAAGGCGCACAATGGTGTGTTAAAAAAGGGTATGCTTGGGAAGCCGATTTAGAAAATATCGAAAGCCACGGAAAAATTCCTGGCGCTGATCCTAGTAAAGTTTCTGATAAAGCTACTAAACGTGGATTTGATCAATTAGGTACTTTAGGTTCAGGTAATCACTATCTAGAAATCCAAGAAGTAAAAGCAGAAAATATTTTTGATCCGGAAGCAGCTAAAATTATGGGGATCAATAAACCAGGACAGATTGTGATTATGGTCCATTGCGGAAGCAGAGGGTTTGGACATCAAATCGGTACTGATTATTTGAGAACTTTCTTAGAAGTAATGCCTAAGTACGGCATTGAAATTTTAGACAAAGAATTAGCTTGTGCTCCATTCGAATCTCCCGAAGGGCAGGATTACTATAAAGCGATGGCCTGTGCAGCTAATATGGCTTTTGCCAATCGTCAAGTAATTACCCAACGAATCAGAGATGTGTTTAGTCACGTATTCGGAAAGACGGCTGAAGAAATGGAAATGAATTTAGTGTATGATGTTGCGCATAATATTGCCAAATTAGAAACACATATTATCAACGGCAAGAAAAAAGAATTATTAGTCCATCGAAAAGGAGCAACGCGTGCCTTTGGTCCATCCCGGGCAGCAGAGTTGCCTAAGAATTATGCAAAAATCGGGCAGCCCATCATCCTGGGCGGAAGTATGGAAACGGGTTCTTATTTATTATTAGGTACGGGTGGTGCTGAAGAAACTTTTGCCTCTACCGCACACGGAGCAGGAAGAAGTATGAGCCGAGCAGCGGCTATCCGCGAATTTAGGGGAGAAGAGTTACAGAAAAAAATGGAAAAAGGCGGAATTTATGTTCATGCTGTAACCGCAAAAGGTTTAGCCGAAGAGGCCGGGAAAGCCTACAAAGATATTGAAGTAGTTGTAGATGCTTTAGAAAAAGCCGGAATCACTAAACGAGTAGTTGCTTTGAAGCCGATTGGGAACGTGAAAGGGTAGTTATAAAATAATTAATTCTAAAAAGTTAAGGCTCGCCAAAATTTGTTAGTACTATAATTATTGAAAATTACTTTATTAACTTTCAAATAGTAAAAATAAGAAAGATTTATAAACCTGGTAGTTAAAAGACCATACACAATGCGAATGAATGGATTATGGATTGACGATGTTCCAAAACCTGGAGCAATAGTTAGAAATTGTTTAATATCAAATGGTTTTGATTTAGATATAGCAACAAGCCGGTATGAAGCTATGCATAGACTTAACTCACATTACGATACTATTTTTATGAGACCAGAATTAAAACTAGATGGAACAGGGTCTTTTGACTTAAGCGAAGTAATACAAGACGAAAGGATTCCTTTCTTGCCTCAGATTATGTCCGCAATTAGAGAAGGACCAAATTCTCAGACTACTTTATACTTAGTATCTCACGACGGGGAGTTTTTTAATGAAAGCGGAAGACAATTTCGGGATGCTTTAAAACATGTGGTTTTACCACAACATAAATTAGGAGATTTAACTCATGTAATTTATTTAGGAGATATTATACCGGCGGTCTTTGCATATGATGTTCAAGAACACCTGCTGCGGCAAGAACTTGCTAAATTTATAGAGCGAAGAAATAGATCCCGGGTTGATGGTTAATTTTTTCTTTAATATCCATTCTTAAATGAAAACAAACTCTTTTAAACCGCGCTTCTTTTATCTTTCTGGTTATGAAAGCGATTACCAAAGGTTCTATCAAACTGTTCCGCCTGTTTGGGATAAATATCCAATTACATTTCTCGTGGTGGTTTGTATTTGCCCTGCTTGCTTTTAATCTCTCGGTCTCTTTTTTTCCTAATCTTTGCGCCGGTAAATTGACGGAAGGTTTTCTGGCAACAGCTATAATTCCCGGCTGCGCTAGTTTGGGTACCGGTTCTTATTGGATAATGGGCATAGTGGCTGCTTTGTTTCTGTTCCTGTCAGTATTATTACATGAACTAAGCCATTCCTTGGTTGCCAAACTAAGAAAAATAAAAGTAGAAAGCATTACTTTATTCTTTTTTGGCGGTGTGGCCAGCATTCACGAGGACGATTTAAAACCAGGTTCAGAATTTTTAATGGCCGTTGCCGGACCTTTATTTTCAATTTTATTGGGGTTGGTCTTTTTTACGATCAACCATTTCACTAGTAATGGTATTGTAACGGCAATAACCTTTTATCTTTATTTGATCAACTTTATGCTCGCCGGATTTAATTTAATTCCCGGATTCCCTTTAGACGGAGGCAGAGCATTTCGGGCTATTCTTCATGCTTATTATAAAGATCTTAAAAAAGCTACGCGCATCGCTGCTGCTGGCGGCCGATTCTTTGGAATTTTTTTGATAATAGTCGGGATTCTTTCTTTCTTTGGCGGAGGGTGGTGGTTAGTAATCCTGGGCGGGTTCCTTTATTTTACCGCAGGATTAAGTTACGAGCAGGTCATCATCAGAGAAGCACTCATCAAAATACCGGTTAAAGAATTACTGTCTAAGGATTTTTCCCTGGTTGATGCAGAGATGAAATTTGCCGATTTTCTTAAACGGCATGTCAATTGCGGAGAAGAAATCTTTTTGGTCAAAAGCAAAAATTTTTCTGGGATTTTAGATTTGAAAGAGCTAGATAAAATCTCTTTAAGTGCGCAAAAATGGATAAAGATTAAACAGCTAGCCATTCCTGTAGATAAACTAAGCAGCCTGCGGGAAAACGATACTGCTTTTACTGCATTCAAAAAGTTTGCAGAAGAAAAAATTAATCTTCTTCCGGTGTATAAAAATTCCAAATTACTCGGATTTGTAACTCAAAAAATAGTAACACAGCGCTTAGTGTGGTCTTTAAAATTTGGGTTTGATAGCAGAAATAATAAACCAATAACTCTTAAATTACCCAAAAAAAGGCTCTGTAGAAAGTCTTAAGTAAAAATACTGCCTACCTCAGGTTGCCCTGAGG
>ERZ1292625.608-Hain-H41-01um-R1-608-length-51425-cov-103_pt1 | contig 51425 bp, 85 predicted proteins | sample MGYA00564400_ERZ1292625 | MGnify/ENA primary metagenome ERZ1292625 (study PRJEB36523, sample SAMEA6512639) | groundwater metagenome | collected 2019-01-08 | study: AquaDiva: Metagenomics assemblies of 32 groundwater samples | reverse complement strand
ATGATGTCAGCTAGACCGTGGAACTTCTAACCAAGGGGGATATGATGGAAAAAGACACAGAGCCAACGATAACCGTGGAAGATGGATATAACCGAAACAAGACTCCCGTAATGCTCACCTTGCGGAAATGCACAATCGACGATCTGCAAGCAATGGCCCAAGGTAAGTATTACGGCACAATCAAGATGCTCGATAAGAATGGCAAAGCAAGGGACATTCGCCCAAACGGGAGTATGCAGACATGGAAGAAGGATGCTACTCGCTTCGAGCGCGGATTCAAATATGGCATGTATGAAACCTTCCGGCTTGACACTCAACAGATGCTCAATGAATTGTTATTTCCAATCGACTAGCGATTGAACACTTAACCAAGGGGGATATGATGGAAAAAGAAAACAAGACAAGCAAACATACGCCAGGACCTTGGATTGCAATAGACAATCTCAAGGAAGTAGACGCCATTGGTATTTATGCCGACATACGCTGTTCAATACCATCGTGAGCACGATACGCGAGATTATTCCACAACTCAGACTACGCTAACACCTAACCAGGAGGAAAACACCATGTATGAGGAGCATATCCTAGATTGGATCATAGTCCAGATCCCTCCGACTCAACGTGACTGGTCAGATGGTTTTCAAGCATGGGCGGAAAGTCTCAACATGCAAGAAGATGACCGGCTAGCGACTCTTGCCAAATACAAACTCCAACCAAGGGGGATATGATGGAGACAACAAGCAGGTACACACCGGGGCCTTGGATTGCAACAGGGTTTGAGCATACAGTTATAAATGATGCTCAGGGAAACACAATCGTAGCCACGCCAGGCACATCGACGGGGACGTTAATTGAGATGAAAGCAAATGCAAACCTCATCGCCGCCGCGCCTGAGATGCTGGCGTTACTTAAACGAGTCAATAATGTGTTTTACGCACAAGGCACTAGAAAGGCAATGATCGAAATTATGTCTGAAGCGCTGCCCCTTATCAAAAAAGCCGAAGGGAGAATATGATGCCAGGTTCATATATGAGACTTGAAGAATCAGAATACTACGGACTGAACGAACTCGAATTCATGGGCCTACCGTGGTTAGGCATCGGTACCACGCTTCTTCTCTGCCTCACGGTGTACGCTGTCATTCGTGCCTATGAACACATCAAGAAGGAATTGACCGGCAGACCTGTCCATCGTCCGAACATACGAAGGGAGAAGTTATGACGGTAATAAAGCTCATACCCTCGGGAATGTACGAAGTCTGTGCCCTTGTGAACGGCGAATACCATAGACGCCGTTACGGTGATTGCACAAAGCAAGAGGCTATTCGATGGTTCAGAGAGGAAATCAAAGAAATCCAGGCTACCTATATAGTAGAAAGGAAATCATGACTACGCGTGGTCAAATCCTCGTTGACGTAAAGCGAGCATTGTAGCAAGCTAATCGAATCGGCCTATGGCGAATAGAAAGGAAACACAATGAGTTGTGTAAAATGTGGCGGATTGTCGATCTTAACTCAGTTCTCAGACTTCTTTACCTCGTTCTATGCGTACAAGTGCGTCAATTGTAGCTGTCTTGTTGAACGAACACAGGTACAAATTCATAAACTCAATTCTAGAGTTGGGATGCAATTCCCAAAACGTGTAACAACGGAAGGGAGGGAATCATGATCTGGGAAAGTTCATCCGGCAAAATCACGTTGACCTTGACCAAAGCGCAAGTCTTAAGTGCGAGTCATAGCGGATCATGCGACCTAGACGTTGACGCCTTGTTACAGGATGAGGGAATACGTAAACAATTTCAGGCAATCAAACCGAGTCTCATTGCTCAAGAGCTGAAAGAATTTGGAGCATGGAATGACAAGGAACTCTCTGACCGTACCCAAAATAAGAAACGATTGCTTTGGATAGCCGCGAACGATCTAGCCGATTACATGACCGGAAAACCATAGGGGGATATGATGGAAATTACCGAAAAAGCCGCACTAGAGGGATTCATTGCTGGATTGCATATCGAATACCAGGCCGTTTTTGTACCGACTCCGCAACCAGCGGATAGGGTCACTCATCCTCAATTACACTGGATGATACATTTAACCAGTGGAAAACAAACCATGAAGGTGGAATACTCGGAAGGTTGCGCTCATGTGTACGGTTATCAGCAATTCCATAAAACAAAGTATGACCATAGAAGGCATGACAGGCGCATACGTCAAACCTGTGAGACAGGCGAACTTTATAAATTCTTCACACATAGCGATACTCCCTATGAGACAGGAAAGAAGCAACCGCAACCGCTACTCATAAATGTACTGTATTGCCTTGCACAGGATGCTAGCGTCATGAATAGTCGATGCTATGAAGAATGGGCTAGTGATTATGGATATGATGAAGATTCCCGCAAAGGTGAAAAAATATATCGGCAATGTCTTGAGCAGACAAAAAACCTTGAACGCGTGCTAGGGCGTATGACACTGGAAAAACTTCAAGAGTTATATCAAGATTATTAAATGCGGGAGTATTAAAATGAAACGTATGAGGAGGACTACACATGAGCGTGTACACAGACCTAAAAGAAGCGGGAATACCCCTAGACTCGCATGAGTCGGACTTGTACGTACTCTCAACATCGGAAGCATGGGTAATTATTCGGAAGCATAAGAAACGAGGTGAATCCTTCAAGTCACAAATAGACGGTAAAATCTGGATTGATCTGCCATTTTGCTATGACCCATTTTGGGAAAATGTCCACCGTAAATCTCTAGCCAGAAAGGGAATGTCATGACGTATTACAAAACATTTAAGCGCTCATGTGGGAATTGGAAGCAATTCGCCTCAGCACGCAAAATCACAGAGTCCACCGGCTTGACCTATGAGCAAGCTAAGCAAGAATGCGAACAATTTAACAATGCAAGGTCTAGTGCTCAGATTCGCAAAGGAACTAGACTGGAATTCACAGCTCAATAAACACATAGAAAGGGATACCATGCCACACGATGAAACTGTGACACGCACGTTATATTATTTTGAGGAGTTATCCGAGAAAGCGAAAGAGGAAGCCCGCGAATGGTACCGTGAGGGAGCACTTGACTATGAGCTGGTCGATAATCTTATTGAAGCGCTGACCGACTTCAATTCGTGGATATTCAAAAGCCTTGAGAAGGAATATGAATACCTTATGAGCGACGAATCCGTTGACGAAAGCATCAAAGCCAACGAATACGAATTCACGGAAGATGGAGAGAGGGCATAACCCTCTAACCACTTAAAGGAGAATTGCCATGAAACAGATAGATGAACAAGAACAAACCCGCCGTGGTGAATTGTTGGCCGAAGTGTTAGTGTTGAAGCTGCGAGAAGGACGCTACCATACGACATGGGGAACTAAGACACCCCTGGGACTGTACCGCGTCATAGAGCGCATTGTCCAAGATGGCGAATAGCTAACATTGCCCTAAAGGAGAATTGCGGATGGATAGACATAACACCTTGGCGGCCTGGCTAACGTATCGGTCCTCATGGGTCTGTGCCTTGAATCAGTGTATCGATGAAGGTCATAACTGTGAGTCGTACGCGTACCTCGATAAAGATCTGAATATCTTGGATATCTGTAACCCTGATTTCTTTCAAGGGTGCTCAGAACCCTATGCGACAATCCCATTGCCCTGGTTAGGGAGCCAAGAGGAGCTGGAACGGTCAGTGTCCGACCAAATAGAGGAGCAACAAACATGAAACATCTTTCCCGTATAGAATGGCACCAACTTGTAGACGACCTAGAGGAGGCGTCTGTAATACTAGCAAAAGCGCAAGAACGTCATAATATGTTGCGAGATAAAGTCAACGGCGTAATTTACGAGCTAACAAAGGATGCTACAACATGAAACAAGATGAAGCCCTAAAACGCGTACACAAAACCGCGAGTTACCGGATCAAAGAAACGGTACTGGCCTGTACTGTCACGGTCCGAGATGTCCGGCATGAATACGGAAGGACTCGCTTTCAAATCTCCCCCGTGGCTGGATCAGGGGAAACATGGGTAGATGAATCCAGCCTGATATTCCCTCAAGAGAAAGGAAAATAGAGAATGCCAGAAATAGAAGTCAACATAGAATTGTACTGCGCTGGTTGTGGCGCTGGAATATGCGCCAACGGAACGGCTACAAAGAAAAGACACCAGCCATGTTTTGACGTTGAACCATGTCAGAAGTGTCTAGATGCTGCCGATACGGAAGGATATAACCGTGGCTATGATGCCGGTAAGGGCGAGTAACTTTAACCCACTAAAGGAGGATTGCCATGAGACTCAATTATGGACTCATACTGCTTCGCCCGTCACGCCCAGCTGGTCAACGGGACACGGCCTTACTCGCAGAACTCGTGCTCTTGATCGCCCTCCTCTTGTTTATCGTGATCCTCGTGGCCTTTGGTACGTACACGGGACACGCCCAAGGGTTTGATCCGCAACAAACCCAAATGCAGCAATTCCTACAGCAACAAGAACGGCTGTTCAGGGATCAGCAAGCCCAACAGTTTATGCAGCAACAAATGCAGCAAGATCGTGAGCGTCAACAGCGTGACCGCGAACGGCGTGCTTATGAGTCCCAGCAATACCAGCCAATGCCGCCATCCCTTCCGCCGTGTCTCACGATTGCCGTCTGTTACCCACGCTAATAGGAGAATACACATGGCTGAACAACACCTGCTTTCAATTAGGTTACAAATGGAAGTCTTGATAACGGAACGCGAGGGTATGCTTGCCGTGAACATGCAACGCGTTCACCTAGGGCAAAGCATGACGTATACAGACCTAGACTTTGCGACCGTACAAGACAGATTTCAGCATCTCATCAACATCCTCCGATAGTCTCTAGGGGGCCGGAAGTCTGGCCCCCTTCTTGCATCGACACCCTCCTAAAGCGGAATTGCCAAGATTCCTACAGAGGTTTTGTTGACTTGTATACATCATGTAGCGTATTCTGAAGACGTTGGATCACATCAACCTAGGAGGGCATCATGGCCGGTAAGAAAGTCAACCTGACTCCGTTGTGCATCGAGTACGATAAACTCCGAACCAAGGAAGGAAAAATCAAGAAAGAGAAAGATGAAATAGGTATCCAGATCAAGGCAGCATTCGGAGATCGATTAGATTTGCCGAATCTGGTGTTCAAGTTAGCCTACCATTACGACGACGACCAGACGACATACACCATAGACCACAAGGCCTTTAAAAAAGCCGAACCCAAGATCTATAAAAAATGGGTTCATGTGGAAACGATCCCAGGAGCCCGAAGACTTCAAGTCACGCGCCTTGATCAGGAGAAGTGAAAATGGAATTAGATACCTATAGCATAACCAGCTACGAAGGCATTCCAGGTATGGTATGGGATAGCCACGGAGACTGGGTTAAACGTGAAGCCGTCCATAAGATCATGGGCATTGCAATAACGCTTGCCTGTCCGATGTGTAAAAAAGGATATCCATTGCAAAGGAGCGGAGGACGGCACAACGATATGAAAGGTCGAGATACGCTGATTAATAATATGTGTCGAGCGGCGGAACTTCGGGAACATTTCCGTAAGTACATTGGAAAAAGGAGCACATAATGCTAGGCCTCTGTCTCGTTCCGTTGCTTATGGCTGGATGGGTTATCCCAGTGAGCACGGCATGGCACCATAGCGATTTGACCCCGAGTTCCACCGTCAGTATTCAGTCATGCAGTACAGGTCTAGGAGGTTATGGGAAGGCGACCATGACCGGCGCATATATGGCCGGACTGCAATACGGGTTCGCCATTGAGCGCGCTGGTTTTGAATTCTCCGTCAAGCCGCAAGTGGGCCTGAGTTACGTTGATCATCACGTCAAAACGCTACCCGCCAGAGAACAATATCATATCGGGGCCGAAGTCAACGTCTGCTATGACCGCTATTGTAGTGGTGTCTCTTACGCTCATCTCTCTAATGGAAATGCCCTAGGGTTATGTTGGAGTGGTGCTGATTGTCGTCCTAACTTCGGGGAGGACATGATTGCGTTCACCACGGGCCTACGTTGGAAATAGTAACTAACCTTTTGATTCCGTAAAGGATGAAATGAAAACCGCTGTTGAAATACTCGAAAAACAGAATACCCAGATACTTGACGCCTATGAGATCGTACGAAGATGGGCTCTGAAAAAGTTTGGACAAGACGGCGAGGATTACACCCATGAGGCCTACCTTGAATTGTTCTCCCCGAACCGCCGACCCCGCACTCTCAAACTGAAACCTATCGAAATTCAGGTGCAATGGCGTATCCTGGTGGCCAAAGCCAAGAATGCCGCCGTCGAGGAAGCCCGAGGCGTTATCCATATGCACAGTGAGAAGCTGACCGAGGAAGACACCATTGCAACCCCACAAGATAAGCACACCTACGTTAAAGGGGTCTTGCGTCATCTACCACAAGACACCAAAAAATTGATGTACCAGATCGTGATTGATCAATGTTCCTATAGTCAAGTCGCGTGCGATTTTGGGTTGACCATCCCAGCGGTGCAACGGAGATACAACAAAGGCGTCCGTCAACTACAAGAATTGTTATTGGCTGAGAGTCAAGTTGCTTAAAGGAGATATAAGGAGTACCATGACTAAAAGACACGCAATAGTCGGCGCTGCGGGATTTCAACCGACAAACTCAAATGCCTGGAAGTATGATGAAGTCTACCTCGCTTCCGACGTAGACGCCCACCTGGCCGCGCAACGGGAGGAGCTATTTAACGAGGCATCGCTTCATGCTGCTACTCAATTATGTTTGAAAGCACAAACTGAAAGCGTGATGAAGTGCGCTGAAAAAGGGGCCACGCTCCAAGCTGAATTGGAGATGTTCAAGGGCATCTTTGGGGAGCACGATGCATCCCCACGCACGATTGAACAGGCGAGGATGATGTGGGATACATTGAAAGCTGAATTGGAGGGGATGAAACAACAAGCTGCCGAGTGGGGACGTAAAGGGCGAGAAGTCTGTTGTGCTTACGGCAACTTATTAATCGAGCACCATGAACTCACCCAACAGCTCACCACGCGCGAGTGGCTGGTGAAGGAACTGCCTGGCGAATTGCTAAAGGAAATCGAAAAGCTGTGGCTAGTTGAATATGAGCGCGTCTTAGATGATCAGGACAAGAAAATTGCTTACATGAAACAAGAGAACGATATGTACGGCTGGAATCTTCACCAGGGTCTACGTTTTGGCGCAATCGAAATGGACTTAACTTTTGGCCGTGTGCTGAAAGCCCTCACCAAAGCGGATGCGTGAAGGAGAGGGTCAACGATTAATCATAATGGAGGTTCTATGACGTGGCAATTTTTTAAACGTAAGGGTGTAGCCTGCATGAGACCGTATATTCCAGGTGAGGATTTAACAGGTGTCAGCGTGAGCAAAGAAGATACACCTGAGAGTGGTGGGATGATTGCCAAGAATCTCGATAACGACCTTGACCAGTGGTATGTAGCCAAGGCGTATTTCGAGAAGAACTTTGAGCCCGCGTAAACCCCATCACCCACGAAGGAGAAACGACCATGACATGGGAAGAAAAATTAGCAGCGTGTCAAGCCTTGTCGGAATGTTCATTGAAGATGCGTTCCCCTGGAAATTGGTACGTCCAGCAATGTGGTACCGATATCACGCAAGGCTCAATGCTCGTTGGTAAATATGGTAATGGGCAAACACCCCAACAAGCCGTTGAGGACCATTGGCTTAAGCTTACGGAATTAGCGCCACAAGAATATATCGTGATTCGGGCCTACGGTGAGGATCGCCTTGCTGTAAAGTGGAACGGGTATATGTGGAGCACGGTCAACGAAATCCTTAAATAGTTCTTCCACCTAAGACCCTCTGCGCTTCAAGTACACTGGAGCCAGAGGGTTTTTCTTTGCGCTGATTGCGCTACCCCTCTACGTTTATACACTTTCTTTGGCGAGTCGTATCGGGTAAAAAATAATTAATTTCACCTATCTATTCATATAGTTACGCCATGTTCTAGGTAATTGACCTGATACGATTTCATACAGGCTAGTAGAAAGACTATTTAATTAGATCTTAGATCCAAAGATGTTGGAATCCGAGACTGATGAAATCAGGCGAGATCTATTACCTCTATCCTAGAATCCCGCAAGCAGACAACTCAGATCGCTTGCGCTCATGTTTACCGATACTGTAATCACCGCAATAAACTGAAAGGAGTCATTGCGGCGAACGCTAAAGAATTATTCAGGGGGAGAAGCGGGTTCGATTCCCGCTCGACAATACGGCCGGGATTGCTAGCAGGTCCAGGTCTCCGTGTTGAAGCTTCGGCTGTACGGAGATAGGAAGTGCTCTGAGTGTCGGAGTAATTACCCGCCAGAGCGTCCAGAATAGTGTCGATGGTGCAATGGTAGCACACCCCCGTTAAGGAGGAATCATGGAGTCGTCAACAGCGGCGTTGTATACAACGCTGACCGAGAAACAAAAAGAGAAACGCCGGAGAGACCATCTCAACAGATTGAACATCCGAGTAAAGCATCTTGAGAAAGCGTTATCCAACGCCGTTACATCCCTTGATACCTGTAGGGAGGATCGTGATCGCTATCGAAATATATTTCATACCAGGATGTTGTGGTGGGTAGATTTGATGGAGAGCAGACAGTACCCATCACTTCCCCATATGGTGAAGGAAGATATGAAGCTTCTGACCCAATGTGAGAAAGCCAACCTATGAGCTATCACCATGAAGTCGCGGAGCATAAAGAGAAACGGAAGCCGTCGCCCGCCAGGATGCCTGTACATGACGAAGCCGACCATGACGACTGGAAGGTGATGGAAGACTACCTAGAAGGTCGAGGCTTGAGTTACAGCACGGCCTGTCACAATGGATGGTACCCCAGTCGTGCTGCCGGAGATAATTATTTACGGATCGTGATGCCCGCCACGAATTCCCAGAACATCGCGTATTGGCAAGCACGTGCCGTCTATGACAACAGGGAACCCCGTTATCAAAGTCCGATGGTGCCACGAGGGGATAGCGTGATTCAGGTGTGGCCTTTGCACAAGGACTATCAACCGCTCTGTGTCCTCTGTGAAGGACCGATGGACGCCCTAGCCGCCGCCACACACGGGATACGCGGGATCGCCTTGATGGGGAATAATCCTACGGCGGATACGCTGTGTATGCTTTCGAAAATGATTGAAGCTGGCGATCACGTCACGTACTTTGCCGACCGAGACGCCCTGAAAGAAGCCGTCCTGATTGTCGGCAGTCTTCACAAAATCGGGATCTACGCCACGGTATCCGATCCCAGTCCATACAAAGATCTCGCCAAGATCCCAAAGGCATTACGGGACACCGTCTTGAAAATGTACGCCATAGCCTGTAGTGGGAGTCATTCTTTACCTCCGCCGAAGAAAGGAAAGAAAGATGGACACTAAGTATATCTTCTACCAAGAGCCCGTACCGGGAATGGAACGCGACGGCAAGTCAGTGACCTGTAGTCAAAAGATTGTCGTCTCGAAAGCTGACGCTGTACGGATACAACGTCGGACCGTCTTCGACAAAGCCCCGCGATTTGCCATGAGTATGACAGATGATCAGTTGTTAGGGGATTTTGTTGTCGTAAATTGGGCCGAGGAGGAGCCGTGATAAAATTCACAGTCATTGGCGCGGAAACCATGAGCCCCTATTGGATCTATACATCTTTTCAGGAGACGGCGGATGACGTTCGTAAAAATCTACAGTGTCAAGAACGATCCGGTGTGATCATAAATTTTGAGGAGGAACCGTGGAATCCCAAGACCGACCCAATTTTTTCGAACAAGCTTATCAAGCCCTCAGAGCACGCGAACGTGCCGTCATAGAAGTTACTGAAGCCTATAACAGATTATGGGAATCATGCTCCGATGAGACACATGATCTCCGCTCCAAGATACAACGCCTCGAATATCAGTTGGAACTAGGTGTGAAAGGGAATCATGAAGCTACTGATCATCGGGCAGAATTCCGAACCGTTACGGAACCTGTTGGAGAGAGCCTCGTATCACCTGGAGGATGTTACTTACCTCCCGTTGTTTGCGGTGAAGCCCCAAAAAGCGTCAATGGTACTTATTCGGGAGCAGCGGGAACGGATCATCAAGGACCTAGCGAAGTACAAGAAACACACAATCCTGGGAATCGGGGGTGATGTCCTCAAAGCCGTCCTAGACTCTGGGGGACAATCCTCAGTTACGGATTACAGAGGACGCGGTCTGACCTTTGAAGGCACACGCCGCAAAGTCTTCATGACCTACGATCCGTTGAGCATTCTGAAGAACCCCGAGAATGGCGTTCTGATCCTAGAAGATCTCCGTCGATTAACTTGGAAGAAAGAACATTGGCCTACGAATCGTTTTCCTACTGGGAAAGTTCTAGGTCTAGATACGGAGTACACCGATGCAAATGTTCTCGATATATCCGTGTCTTCAACAAGTCATGCTCGCTGTCTTTCTCCTACGGATAAAGGATCGCTCCGACGAATTTTCAAGATTCCAAAGATCGTTGGGCATTCAATTGGAGGAGATGTTACTAGCCTCATTAAGTTGGGATGTAAACGCAATGATTGGGCGCAGGGACTTAATCTCCATGATTCCTTCATCACGGCTCGAATGGCTGATGAGAACAGGGGTCGAGGAAACTATAACGTCGAGTCGATGGCTTTGGCACGGCACAACATTGAGTCATGGAAGCACCGGACCGAGGCTTACCATTTGTATGACCCTCTTCAATGGCCGGAAGATTTACGGCGAGAGCGTTGCAACCTGGATGCCTGGGGTGGATTGCATGTTTATCAGGACTGGGAAAAGGAAGCCAAGGGGCCGGTACAGCTACAAACCCAGTTCGCCTTGACCCTGGAACGGATGCGGTTAGCCGGAGCATATGTAGACATTCCGGCGTTCGATCAGTGGACTAAGACCGTAGCTGCGCAGCATAAACATGAACTCGATATCTTGACCAAGATAGCGATGAAGCGAGGGATGCGTGAATTCTCCCCGACGAAACCAAATGACATCCGAGAACTCTTTTTCAAACGACTTAAATTGCCCGTTGACGACTACACCAAAACAGGACTTCCTGCTGTCACCAAAGGTTTTCTCTCGCGTTATAAAGATACAATTCCCGAAGTCGCCAGCGTCTTCCAATTCAGAAAAACAGATAAGCTGTTTACGACGTATGTACAAGGCATCCGTAAAAAAGTTGTTAGCGGATCTGACGGATCATACATCCCTGTCAGAGTTGGAGCGATGGGGACGCGAACGGGGCGGCGAGCTAGCGATAAACCTAATATGCAGAATTGGACAAAGTCTGCCAGGGCGATGATCTTCAGCCGGTGGAATAAAGGTCTGATCCTCGACAACGATTTCAGTAAACTTGAGATTATTCTTCTAGCCTGGGAAGCTGAAGAATGGGCGTTGATGGATTACTTTACCAAGGAGGCCAATGGTTATATCGCAATCGGTACAAAGTTATTCGGTAAAACGGTGGAGGCTGATACTCCAGAGTATCGGCAAGTTAAAGCCGTCGTCTTGGGCGTCAATTACAACCTTCAAACCTATGGGTTAGCACGTCAGCTCTGGGATCTACATGGCATCCGGCTATCAAAGGACTATGAAATCCATGAAGAGAAAGTCGGAGAAATCAGACAACGATATCTCAGAATGTTCCCCCGCGTTGTTGCGTACCAGAAGGAGCGCGTACGAGAGCTTCATAAATACGGTTCGTGCTTGGGATGGTTTGGGCATTTACGGAGACTTCCAATACCAGAACAGCCGCCCCATAGCGAAGGAAAAATTGCATTCAAACAATGGCGAAGACATGTGGCGCACCTGGAGAACGAAGCGATTAACCACCGTATTCAGAATGCCGCCAGCTACGTCACGGGAACGGCCATGCTGGACACGGAACGGTTATTACTTTCCGAGTACAAACTTTCATATACCGACTACCATCGTGCTTTAGCTGAAGGTCGAAGCCGGGAACTCAACATGCCGTTGTTGATTGGGGAGGTACATGACGACCTCGTCTATGACACCCCTGGAAAGGAGAAGAAGAAAGCACAGGCCATCATACATGAGGGGATGACGACGTTGAAAACCCTCAAGAAGATGAAGCCGGAGTTTGACGCCCCTATTAAAGTCGATCAAAAAGCATCGATACACTGGGGTTCACGTGATGGGAGCTAGGTATGGACGATGATGAGATTGTCATTGAACCGAATCAGCGGAAAAAGTCGGCGCTTGGACCACATGGTATTGGTTCGTGGGGAGGTCTTCGAACCCTTTCTATGGGAGTGGTAAAGGATGACTATTGGGATCGTTTAATAATATACGCCCGAGAGCCAGTACGTTAGTTCTAACAACACAAGGAGGATTGCATGGCAGCGAAGAAATCAGCAAAACCAGCGCCGAGAAAGCGTGAACGCGCTCCGGAGAAGGATGATCGGGAGGAGCGTCCTAGCCGAGATAGGGATCGAGACCGCGACAGCGGGAGGGATCGTGATGACCGTGACAGGGATCGAGATCGTGGTGATGATAGAGGTGATCGTGGGCGCGGTTCTAGTCGTGAGGGGAACTCAGACTTCGTCAATATCACGAAATTGTTTGAGACGAAGAAGAATCCCGACAACCTGGTGGGTACCTGTAAGCCGGAGTACTTGGCCAAGTTGCAAGAACTCTTGGATGAGGCGAAGGATCAAGACAAGGGCGTCTCGTTCTTTGTCTTCACGGCTGGCAAGTGGGGCGCGTCCCTGGCCGCCACGTTGGCAAAGGATCAGGGCGGCAGCTTTAATGACGGCAATCGAGGCGGTAGGGGCCGGAGCCGTGGGCGGTATTAATGCTCACGATTCCAACCGACATACGCGTAGACGCCGATCATAAGGAGGAAAAGCGGCTCCTTGCGATGTCGCGCCGATGGTTAGAGAAAGAGAAACGGACTCCCGGTATACATGTCTCTGATATTCTTGACCCGATGTACGCGTGGTATTCTAAGAAGGACAAGAAATCGAAGATGTCAGATCGGGAAGTCACGACGTTTCTTGTTGGAAAGATTTTACACGCTTTTATTATTTCTGCTATGTCGGCTGAAGACGGTTTGAACCTGTCCTCTGACGAAGGCAGTAAGCATTCTAAGAAGCTTGGAATCGACTACAGCATTGACTTCCTTGATGAAAAGATTCCGGCTGAGATCAAGACCAGTCGGAGCAAGGAACCGGCGAGCGGGATTAAAGACCTCGCGATGTACATCGAACAGGTCTTGTGTTATATGGTGGCAGAGAATTCCATGGTAGGGAAGATCTGGGTCTTGTACTTGAATGCGAAGGATCATGAGAATAGAACGTGCCCCGTATATCGGGCATACAAACTCACGGTGTCACAGAAGGCTCTTGATGAATACGGACGCCAGATCGTGAAGACCGAGAAGACGTTATCAAAGGCTCTGACGATGGCAAAGCCTGTAGGTCTGGAGCCTTGCCGTACCTGGAAGTGTGGCGAACGGATGTGCAAATTCTGGCATACCTGTAAGCCCAAGGGCCGGTACGGATTCCCTCAGTCAAGATGGAAATAATCCGGTAGTCTTCGGACTGCTGGGAACTGCTGGTTCGATGGTAGAGAGATACCTTCCGATACACGACCTCCCCGAAGCGCTGTTGATCCCCCCTTACAGCAAGGTCGGAACGGCTAATGGGTCCGTCAGACTCCCGAGTGGTGAGGGTGCTTGCCGTAACTCGTTGTGAGTACCTGACGGAATTATGGAGACATCCTAGGTAGGAATGGTCTTGTCCTCAACAAGACTCGGAGCGGCTTGTAACCGAGCCGGTGAGAATCCGGCACCAGCACAAAAACGAAACAACACTAAACAGACACAAGGAAGCACATGGAAGTCACAGTCGATAAGGAATTGCAAGATGCTGTAGCATTAATCTACCAGCGTGGGTTTGCAAAAGGAATGGAAGCAGGTATCAAGATCAATACGATAGCGGACGAGGAAGATGACGAGTCAAATGAGCTGGACCCTGACACGCTATCGCCGGACGAACGGGCATTCTGGGAACATGGATACACCGCCGGATTTGATGAAGCCATCGAGATCTATGAAGGGGACGAAGAGGAGCCGGAGGAGACCGAAAAAGGTACGTACGACGAGGGGTATGACGACGGCTACGAGGAAGGCCTTCGGGTCGCTAGCTTAAACATGGTCTCGGTTGAGAACAACGCCTATAACAAGGGATATGAAGCGGGGGAACAGGCTGGCCTAGAAGATTTGTAGGGAGATCTATGCGATTGTCCGACCTCACTGGTAAACATTTTGGCCGGTTGTGCGTACTTAGTCGTTACGGCGTTGAATGGCCGGTCAAATGGAATTGCATTTGTAAGTGTGGGATGAGGACTGTCGTGTACGCAATGCACTTGAAACGTGGGGCCTCAACTTCATGTGGTTGTTATCAACGAGAGTGGGCCAAAGAAAAACACACCACACACGGGCACTTGGAGAATAGAGCAAAGACCGGCGTGTATTCGTCCTACGTGGCTGCGAAGTCACGATGTAACAATCCTAACAACAACAGGTACTATCTTTATGGCGGCAGAGGAATTCAATTTAAGTTTGATTCGTTTGAAGACTTCTACAAAGAATTGGGTGACAGACCTAAAGGTAAAACCATTGATCGTAAAGATCCGAACGGCCACTATGAGGTAGGTAACGTGAAATGGAGTACTGCTAAACAGCAAGCTAATAACAAACGGTGCCGTCAATGAGGCTGTCGGAGCCTTTAGAATTTTTAATACTCTGTAGTGTGATCAACGGGTACGCGGACCTGAAAACGGTGAAGCGAGAGGAGTTGTCAAGGCTGGGTCAGTTTGTCTACGACGGCGTCTATCGGTTATGGAAACGGAAGAAGCCGCCCTACTCTCAAGCTACGGTGTTGTCCGCCGCCGTTGATATCGGAGGAGGAGACCCTGATGTCTTACGTCCATTTATTTCTCGGGTCTTTGATAGTCGTGGGGATGAGTCTGCCGAAGAAGTTCTCAACGCGGTTCACGAAAAACAAACACTCCTTGAACTTGTCAACATGGCGAGTGCTCAGATGGGAGGGTCTGGGTTCAATCGCCAAGCGTTCATCGAGAAGCTGAATTCATCGGATCAACGACTGAACAGGCTGTCTCCCGTTGCCGACTCGTTTCAAGGAAAGGAGAAGTACGAGATGCCCGAGGGGATTCCGTTACGGGATCTCCCCAAGATACAGCGGGCCACACATGGGTTGTTTGGGGTGTGGGCCTTGTCCGGTGATTCAGGCGTCGGGAAGAGTACGCTGACGATGCAGTTCGCCATTAACGCGGCTGTTCATAGGCCAGTGTTGTTTTACGACTATGAAAACGGGCAGTCTGTGTTGAAGGCGCACTTGTATATGATCTACGATGGAAATAATCGAAAGATCAGAGAAGCGACTAAGCAGGTTTATTTCCGTGATAGTATTTATAGTTTGGATGCTGATCTTAGTCAGCTCCGTAAACCTTGTTTTATCGTTGTTGACTCTCTCCAAAAGATCGCCGTGCGAGGATCTGATGACAAGCGGGCGGGTATTGAAAAATGGATTCATCGACTTGAAGCCCTTAAGCTCCTGGGGCACTGCGTACTTATGGTCAGCGAAAAGAACCGAAGCCACTACGGGAGAACAGGACAGGCGGGTTATAAAGAGTCTGGAGAGATCGAGTACACCGTAGATGTCGGGATGGAGCTGCTTGCCGTCAAAGACGCCAAAGGGCTTGTCGAAGTCAGTCTGAACAAGAACCGCAACTGGCCTGACGAAGGATATATCACAACATTGACTCGTAAAAATTCATGGTGGTTCGTGGAAGCCACAAGGAGATGACGTATGCCAAGTAAGAATCCGAACGCGAAAAAGAAAGTCGTGAAGAAGAAGGCCGCAAAGAAACCCGTAGCGAAAAAAAAGGCTGTGAAATCTCCCAAGTCCAAGACGCAGATCAAGAAGTCCGTTCCTACGGCGATTAGCTCTGAGACGGAAGCCGAATTGGACGACGTTGTGTATCCCGAACCAGGAACCGACGAAGAACTGTCCGAGGACGATCTCCTTTCCCTAGATGAGGATTCCACGCCGGAACCAGAAGACGAGTAACGTGGCTACCGAGAAACAACGATGGGCCTATCTGAAGAAGACGTACAATCTCAGTCCTGAGACGTACAAAAAGATGTATGACAGTAACAACGGGTTGTGTCATATCTGTGATCGTCCAGCGAAGACAGGCAAGAATCACAACGTCGATCATGACCATCATACAGGAGAAAACCGTGGGTTGTTATGCTTTTTCTGCAATAAGTATCTTATTGGACGACGACGACGCGAGCACGGTTGGTTATTTACCCGGGCTGCGGCATACCTCGCACGGGTTCCAAAATGGGGGAGTGCTCCGGTTGGTAGCATCAAGAAGAAACGACGAAAAGAAAGGAACAGAAAGAAATGACGGTATACGAGGAATTACGGCAACAAGCCGCCGAACTTACCGAGTTAAAACATACCTTAGAGTGGTATAAAAAGAGTCATCAAGAAGTTTGTCAGGATTACGACAAACTGAAAAGAGAAGCTTCGCTAAGGGTTCAAGAGTCAAATAACGCGGCCCAACACAATATGGCTCTTGCGAATGACCGACTGGACGTAATTGATTCATTGAACGTCCAAGTCGCGGCGTTGAAGAGTGTTTCGTTGAAGGAGACTCCCCCTGTGGACTGGGAACACCAAGGGAGCAATCCACCGAGCACACAAGCGAAGCTGGAAAGCATTAGAGCTGATCTGAAGGCCAAAGGAATCAGCGGGGAGGCGTATATTGCGCGGCTCATCGAAGTCCTCATTGAAAAAGAGCAAGGAAACGACCACATCGAACCGAAAGGGCTTAAACACCACGTCATCGGCAAAAACGAAAACGCTCAGTACGGGTCGTGGTTCGTACGCCTTAAATGTTAACACCGTCCGTGATTTCTGTGCTCACGTCATCCAGCTCTGTGATTACATCGAAGACATGCGTATAGAAAAGAAACTGACACTCACGGACTATAGTGTCGTCAGAAAGAAAGCCCGTCAGACAAGGGAATACGCCTATGCCCTCTCGTCGATCTACGGTAAGTAAACCGCGTGCCCTCAACGTCAACACCCTTGACCGCGCTTCATTGAAAGATGGAATTATCGTAATGCGGGGAACTCCGTATGGAAATCCGTATCCGATGCGTTACGAGCATGAACGAAGTTTTGTTTGCGAACTGTTTGAGGAGTATGCGAAGAAACGACTACGTAGTGAGCCTACGTGGTTAAACCCTTTACGAGGAAAGAACGTCATCTGTTGTTGCGCTCCGAAGAGATGCCACGGCGATACGTTAGTGAGGTTAGCGAATGCCGTTAGCAAAGGAACAAAAAGAAAGTCTCAAAGAATTAAAAGCGGATTTGTGGCGGTACCGTGATCTAGACTTCCGCAGTGATGAAGTCTTTGAACGCTTACTCGAAATCTTACTAAGGGAACCTGATGCCGTATAAACACTACGCGGATAAAGTCCAACATGACGCGAACTACTACGCGAAGTCGCGTGGTCAGTTCATCATGAAGATCGAAAAGATTCCGAAGGAACGGTCCCAGTTAAAACCCATGCGCCATATCAGGATCAAGGGTCCGAAGCATGGATTGAAGATCGCCGTGATCCCAGATGTGCAAGCCAAGAATGGTGTACCACTCGACCATCTCCGTTGGGCGGGATTGTACATCGCTATGAAGAAACCCGATGTCGTCGTGTGCATCGGAGACTTCGCTGACATGCCAAGCCTCTCCCATTACGACGTAGGCACCAGGAACTTTGAAGGTCGAAGATACGTGACGGACATTGAGGCCGCAAAGTACGCGATGAGTGTTCTGATGGCACCTATTCTCGACATGAAGACAGAAGACAGGCCCGAGTTGTACATGACGAAAGGAAACCATGAGGATCGTATCGAACGCGTCTCTAAGGAAGATTCTAAGCTACACGGTTTAGTGAGTTCCGATGATCTGGAGTATGAAAAATGGGGATGGAATGTCTACCCGTTTATGCAGCCAATCGTGATTGGAGGAGTCGCTTTTTGTCATTATTTTCCGTCTGGAGTCATGGGGAAGCCTATTACTACAGCACGATCCTTGTTAACGAAACTGCATATGTCATGTTTTGCTGGACATCAACAGGGGCGGGATATTGCGTACAGTCGGAAAGCGGACGGTGGAGATCTGACGGCTATTATTAGCGGAAGTTTCTACCAGCACAACGAGGATTACTTGACACCGTTTACAAATAATCATTGGAGAGGAATGTACGTCTTGCACCAGGTCAAGGATGGGAGTTATGACGAGATGGCTATTAGCATAGACTATTTGAAACGTAGGTTTCATGGGAAATGAGCCTACCAAAACATTACCATCAAGATTGGCAAAGAAAACGGGCGCTGCAAGATCCCAAGTGGTATGCGAACCGTAAACTTGAACGCTCGGAAGCAAGGCGCGAAAAGAAAAGACGCGCGGTAAAGTATCTTGGTGGGAAGTGCCACGATTGCAAACATAAGTACCCGTGGTTTGTCTATGATTTCCACCATAAAGATCCTAAGCGCAAATCAAAGCGTATTAGAGATAGAGCCGCAAATAGCCTATTGATGCTTAAATGGGAAACCATCCAAGCTGAACTTGATGTTTGTGTTTTGCTTTGTTCGAATTGTCATCGTATCAGACATGACAAAGAAGGCTACGTGAAACGGAGGTTCAAAGGAAAATGATTTTGCCTTCACATGACGGTTTACTGGATGATCTGGAATGGGGTTTTCAAGAAGAACGTCGAAAGGCGAAGGAACGCGGGTTGGACGAGAAGCCGACGAATCCCAAGGACATGATCGGGAGTAACAAGCTACCGATGTCGTTGTTCCCGAGTTCCGTCATCGCTTATGGATGTCTAGGATTCTTAGAAGGGATGTTGAAATATGGATTGGTTAATTGGAGGGAAGCCGGGATACGAATCTCGATATACCTCGATGCCGCCGAACGACACCATGCGAAGTTCAAAAATGGCGAGTGGGCAGATCCCAAGACGAAGGTTCCGCATCTGTCGAGCATTCTGGCGTGCTACGGTATCATTGTGGACGCGCATACGTGCGGGAAGTTGATTGACGACCGACCGAAGCAAGCACCATTGGGAGAACTTATCGAGGCCCTGGAGCCTATTGTGCCTCACTTGAAAGAGTTGTTCAAAGACAAGAACCCGAAGCATTGGACCATTGAGGAGGAGAAGGCATGAATCCATTAGTATATCTCGCTGGAGGAATCGCTGGACTCACGGGAGAGGAAGCGCGTAAGTGGCGGTCTCATGCAGAACGTGAGCTGAATCATTATAAGATCGATGTTCGTGATCCTATGCGCGAAAAAGGTAAGCTGGATTGGGATAAGCCCATTAGTGGGGATTTTCATGCGTACGTAGACAAAGGTTTGTTTTACACCAGTAAGGCCATCATGACCCGAGATTTTAATGATGTCAAACAGGCCGACGTGTTACTCGTCAATCTTCTTGGCTGCACGCGGCCATCATTGGGCACGATTATGGAACTCGCATGGGCCTTTGCCTTTCAGAAACCCGCTGTCGTGTGTATCGAGAAGTCAGGGAATCCCCATGACAATCATCCGATGATCCATGAAGCGATGGGCTTCCGAGTCACCACGTTGGAGGAAGGTATTTACGCCGCTGCTGTGATTTTAGGGAGAACATAATGTACGATTATCTGCATCGCTGGTTGTGGTTCGATGTCATGGAATCCTACGTCGTCTTTCATTTCTGGAAGACAGTTGGAATGATGCTCACTGTTGGCATTCTCATAGGGAGGTTATGATGGATGGATCTGAAGGCGGCGGCGTGGAAGATTTATCGCAAGAAGATAACATCTTTATCGACATGTGTGAGGAACTAGACCGAGCAACGGAACTGCATGGTCCGCTGATTTCCGCCCATGAAGCCTATGCCGTGATCCTTGAAGAGTTGGATGAGTTCAAGGCCGAAGTATGGAAGAAGTCCGCCGATCGTGATCGGAAAAACATGCGCAAAGAGTTGATTCAGATTGGGGCCATGTGCGCCCGTACGATAATTGACCTTGATCTTGACCAGGAGAGATAGATGCCTATTAAAAAGAAACATGCTATCGAGGAACGTACGTTGAACGGCCTGATCTGGTTTGACTATGTGAATTTCATGGCTAAGCGTAAATGGCCCGCTATAAGTGAAGCGTCTTTCAATGAGTTACACGATCGCTTGGCAGCGGCTTACGATGAGTGCGTGTTTGAACCATACCGGGAGGACTAGATGCCATACATCCATCCTCAGTTCCGAGAGCACCTAGAACCGTATGCGCATAGTAACCCGATCAATCCAGGAGAACTCAACTTTGTTGTCACCAAAATAGTAGCTACATATATTGGGAAAGCTCCCACGTACGCCTTGATCAATGACGCCATAGGCGTCTTGGAGTGTGCCAAGCTGGAGATGTACCGGAGGATCGTCGCGCCCTATGAGGACAAGAAGAAGGAAGAGAATGGAGAGGTGTATGGTGTCACTGTAGGAGGATAGCATGTTTGTTTTATGGTTGTACATCGCGTCAATTGTCGGAGGATCTGAGCATATTGCGAAGATGGAGGAGTACGCCACACTGGAGACGTGTCAAAAAGAATTAGCGCGCGTCACGGCAGAAATGGACGCGGTGTACACCAGACCAGAGGACAAGACCTACCGCTTCGAATGTCTTCCCCGATTTCAGAATCCAGGTCGAGTCGGAATCTAGTAAACAAAAAGAAACCCCCTTGGAGCCTTCTCCTTGGGGGTTTTTTATTGCCTTATACTCAGTGCGCTTTCGTGAATCCGAGATACCCGAGGATGGCTATCAGGGCGGGAGGCAGTGCCCACTTCGTAATATCCCAGTAGACGCCATGCCGATCCACCTTGACTTGTATCTCATCAACCTTTTTTACGATGTTGGCATTGTCAAGATCGACTTTGTCAAATCGTTTGTCGATGCGTTCGATCAACGTGCTGTCGAGACTCATTTTAACGCCTGCACCTTCTCTTGGCCCCTGGTGTATGCCGCCACACCAAGAACAGCCATGACCATAAGCCAGACCTCCATCGGGACAAGGATCGGAACGGCCCCGTACTTCGTAAGGTACGGTAGCAGTACGTAGTTATTAATCAAGATACTACAAGCGGTGAATCCAAAACAGGGACGCCAAGACCACTGCATCCAATGTTCGGACTTCGATTCGGACTGCATCGTAGTGTTCACTGACGCAATGACGGTGCTTTCGAATTGGTGACTCGCCGCTAGCACAGCGGATTCTAATTCCAGAACTTTAGTCGGATCGGCCTTAAAGGCACTGACCGCATTTTTAATTGCATCGCCAAGACCTGTGATCGCTCCCTGTGTCGCGTCCTTAAATGGATTCCACATGTTACTCCTTTAGCCTATCGGCATGGACGATAGCCTTCTCAGTGTGGTCTTTGTCGAAGAAGTTTAGAACCTTCCGACACCCACGAAAGAACCAGCGTCCATGTTGACCCAATGTTCCGTTCGCTCTCCTACCAATCTGGGAACTCAGCGTCTCTTGCCACGGAGCCCCAATCAAGGACGCCAAGGCCCTGTCTATGTTGTACCAAAACCCCAAGATTGCTAGTTCCGCTTTCATTACTTTTTTCCATTTCGTTCATGTGAGAAATGATTTCCGTCTTTGAACCGCCCACCCCATCGAAGCGGTAGGTTATGAGTCACCCCGAGTTGTTCCCAGAATTCCCCCAGAGGCGCATACGTCTCTGTGTCCGTGATGTACACGCCGTCTTTGTACAACAGAAGATCCAGGGCGAGCCCTTCATAATGAAGACTTCCCTTCATGTGGTTTCCAGTGGGATTCTTGGTCGTTAGTCGGACAGTGCCCTCATCCAGTGCGGGATCGAACCCGAGGCGGACGGCTTCTCCGATAAGCAACGAAACCATTTTGGTAAAGTTACAACGATCCTCACGTAGTGTTGTCACACGTAGTGTCATGATACAACAGACTTTCGTATAAAGTGATCGGCCCAATCTATACACATATGCGCCAGTTCGTGTTCAAGATCAGACTTCCGTTTTTTCAGACTCCGAGACTTCCGTAACAGGATGCGATGCTCACCGTGATAATACTGAGCGAGATTCGTACCCATTTCTTCTTGGGCCTCGTTCTTACCAAGGATCTCAATGTTGACGACAAAGTCCCCTGGCATGGTAAACGATCCGCCCTTACTCGCATACACTGACGATAACGACGGTAGTTTGTCACTCTTGGTTTTCGAAGGCATTCACTGCTCCCTCTGAAGGTGCTCTGAGACTGGCGTTCACGGCTGTTGACGTACCCGCAACAAGTTTCCCCATTGTGTCCCGTAATTCGATAGCGTTGATTTTTCCACGGCCCTGTTTGGCAAGATACTTAATGACCTTACGGCCCATGTCGGAAGACAGCGCCGTACTGACTAAGGCGGCTCCACCGAATCCCACCATCGCACCGGTTTGCCCTCCCACCGCGTACCCCAAAGCAGCCAGTGGTCCAGATCGTCCGACGAAGTCAACGGCTCCTTGCGCCGATGACATCTTTGACATATTACCTAAGTACCCGATGGACTCGACGGCATCGATCATATTGTCGAGATCCGCTCTATCGTAGGCTCCAGTCAGCGTCTTGTTCGTCTTCAGTTCCTTGAGAAATTCTTTCTTGTTGAATGCCATGAGATCGGTATTACCAGCAACGGGCTGGAAGACTTTGTTCACGACGCCGTCAAGGGCTTCATTGGCGTGGTACTTCTTTGTGGTCTGTATGACGTTACGGAACGAATCCAGCGCGAACTTAGCTTTCTGCCTGGTGACGTCGGTAATCTTCGGATTCGCAACCATGTCTTCAAGATCGCCGATGAGTTCACCTGACGCTTTGCTCCAGACCTCAGAAGATCCTTCTGCTTTCATCTTCAACAGTCCAGACTCAATAGTCATTAGATCTTTGAAACTCTTTGTTGTTGTATCTGATATAGCGTTACGCGCCTTCATGACTTGGTCTGCATACGAATGCAATTCCGGCTGGTCAAGGGCTTGCGCTTCCTTGAACGACGTTTTCATCTCTTCATCAAACAACGCACGTAACCGCGTTGGTTTAATCGTCAATGAGGGAACAGCGAGGAGTTGTGCCCTAGCGGTGTCTACGTGTTGTTTGGTTACGCGTGCCATTTGAAACGATTGCTTCATCGTCTCACCGGCCATCTCGTTTAACCCGGTTTGGGCTCCAGGGAAGTACCTCGCCGACTTCGCGCCTAGCTGCGAGGCCTTTGATCCTAGAGGCCCTATGATTGGAGACAAAGCTGCCAGTGCGGAGTCTTCTGTACTCATGGGGTCAGTGATCCCGAGGAGTTCGTTACCTTTGGCTCCAGCGTAGCCCCCGAACGAGGCTCCCGCCATTGGGGCGATAGGGGACATCGACGCTCCCGCTATCGCACCTACGGTTGGAAGAATTGTGGCTGTGGCGCTTTGAATACTCGTCTCTGGAATACCTGTCTTTCGTGATGCCTTACCAAACAATTGCTGAGCCAGAGGAAGGGCCTTCCCTTCCGTGTCGTAGCCATGAGCATGATAGATCTTGTGGACCGAGGATTCGAACTCGGTGGGATCATCACGATTCAAAGCTTGCATCGACTCATCGCCCATGATGGCGTCGTTGATGTCTTTGATTGATCGTTCAGGCATTTACTTCTTCTCCTGCTGCTTGAACATTTGTTCGGACAGTCTTTGGGTGGCGCTCTTTTTAGGCTTGTCGGTCGCACCGCTTGCATCTTGCGTCTTGGACTTCGGAGCGGCTTTCTTAATCGAGGCTTCCGCCTCACCAAGCAATCCTTGTACCGTGTCTAGATGCTTCTTATCCTTGTATGGGGCATCCTCTGATCCTATCGGTATATCGCCCGCAATCATCTTTGAGTTCACACTGGAGACGTAGTCTAGGACACGTTTGAACTTCGCAATCTTGATACTGGCAATTTCTCGTGTATCAGAATCGCTAGGCAGCAACGCCATCCAGCGTTTTACGTCCGTGTCTGTCAAGACGCCGACTTCCATACCAATAGATCGAGCGTACTGGGTTGACATCGCTTCCAACCCTTTGTTGTACGCGGTGAGTTCTGGAACAAGGGCTTGGAATCCTGGCACACGCGTTGCTATGGACTGGGAGAATTGCTTGAGTGAACCTGTGAACCCTTCATGCGTAAACAATTTCTCAGCCGATGTTAGAAGTTCGTTCGCGGCTGCCCGTGTCGTCTCCAACGTCGTCAGAACCTTGAATTGATCGGGCTTCAGTTCTACGTAATCCTTACCAGTCTTGAGTTGCGCGTCGGTCATCTCGCCGAAGAAGCGTTTGGGCTTCATGTCCAACAAACTCTTACGGTCGAAGATGTACTTATCGGCGGCGTTAATAGGCTGCTGACGGGCAACCGTTGCGGTCGCAAACGGATTAGCCGCTGCTTTTGTAGCCAAAGCCTCTTCCAGCATCTTACGATCTGTCGGCAATGCGGTGTTATTTGAAATCGCTTGATGAAGTTGGGCGACGTTCTGATAACGTCCTTGATTGTCAGGATGTGAAATCAGATAGTGATCCGCTGGAGTCAACGTTTTGTTGTCCATGATCCCATCTTTCACCCTTGTATCCATATGGATCTCGCGCTTGCGCTTCAATTCTTGATACTCCGACTTTGACAGCTTCTCAGGATGCGCCAATTTCTCGTCGATGTCCGCCAATTCATCTTCAACGCGTACGTCTTTTGCTGACATCTGGGAACGCTTCTTCGCCCGGGCTTCAGCCATCTTGTCAGTCTGTATCTTCTTACCGGCCAGCCACCGTTCACCGTCTTCAGACATCATGTGCTCAAGACCCCACTGCATCCGGTCAGCCGGAATGGGCTTCGCCCCAGTGGCCCCGACAGCGGCGGCTCTGTAGGCATCCTTGAACTCTTGCTGTGTCATCTTCCCTTCGGCAATCTTTTCTTGTTGTGCCGTGGTAAAGTTTCCCATCACACCTTCAAGGACATCACGGCCAAGGACATTGGCATCTTCGATGTACTTAGGATTCTGGTACACCCCTTCCTTCAGGTTGTCATACAACTGTTGGAGTTCTGGACTCTGAGAGATTGCGTAGTTTGCGGCAAAGTGTGCCGATGGGTTCTTGGTGTACGTGTCCCAGATATGACCTACGCTAGAACTCTGTCTGTGAAACATTTCGCTGTAATGGTTCTCCATACGGACACGCTCTGGAGTCCCAAGCTGCATACTACCTACGTGAGCCCTAGCGTTCGGCAACTGTGATAGCGCGTTGTTCTCCATGTCGGCTTCATGCCTGCGATACGCTTGCTTCGACACTTGCGCGTGTATCTGTGCATTCTGCCATCCGTTTTGAATCTCCATCTGCTTACGTTGGAGATCGAGGATATGCCCTTTTATTTGTAAATGCTGCGGAACCCCACCGGCTAACTTCTCAAGAAATGAAGGTTCGTACTGCGGACCCTTCGGCATATAGTAGTCAGGAGGAGGACTCAACGTGAGACTCAAATTACCAGGATCTTGACTCGGAGCAAAGCTAGACGGAGCCGGACTTGTCATCTGGACCGGTGGCGCTCCTGGTACCGTGAAGTCGTTTTGAAACTGCGTACTTGGATTCGACGGAGCGGGAGCCACTGGATCAGCTTCAACGCGTTCTTCATGTGAGGCACCGAGTCCGGTGTTTACCGTTGGATTACCTCCCAAGTTACGATACAAATTCATAGTGTCCTTTATTTCGGTGTAGCCATTGAGCCTGGAGAGAACGGGGCCGCCATCCCAGCGGCTTTCTTGCCGAGATCGAGTATCCCATCAAGCGCCGACGTGGTCTGCATCACGTTGTCCATAATACTGGGGCTGTACGTATTCTTACTCTTGGTGTTGGTCGAGAATCCTACTTGTGACGCCCCAGACAATCCTCCGCCGAACATAAACGACTGGCGTGTCTGCCATGCGTTCTGCTGCAATCCTTTCTGGAATTCCATCAAGGCTTGGTCAAATTGGTTTTGTTGGGCAGCGAATCCCAGAGTGGCATTCATCCCCATCTCCGCACGCTTACTACCGAGACCCAACTGGAAATTGCGCAACTCTGCCATAGCCGGAGCGGCTACGGGAGTGTCTGAAGTCCTGAGTCCACGTCCTCCCGCGAGTTGCTGTGCTGCAAGCGTCCAGTCTTTCATACCGGTCGCATGTGCGTACTCAAATGCCTTGTCGAGACTTTGATTAATGAAGTCGGTTTCTTGAGGCGTCAAGAATTGGCCGGTCTCCTGACGTTTCTGAATACGCGCCAGGGCGTCATTCGCCGCCTGTGCGCCTTTTTTTTCGTCGTCTGATAAACCTTTGAGGTAGTCTTTGAAGCTCGACCCCAGATCAGTTCCGCCGATCTTCGATCCGTTTCCCATGGCCGCAAGTGTGGCCGTAGGGTCTAGAGTCGCAAACGCCCACGGAGCGTATTCACGATACGACTTCGTGTACTGATCGAGGATGTCGTTCTTGTGTGTAACGGTCTGATCGCTTTCAGATGATCGACTGAAAAATCCCATACGTCTCCTTAAAACCTGATATACCTACGTCGTGCAATCCACGGCTGCGTATTACTGTGGGGGTCGCCGCCGCCACCTGACGAGCCGATTGAGTTAATGGTGGCATTGTTGTCCAGAGACACAGATACACATGAAGTACCGGTACCGCTGGCCGCTCCGTTTAATTGATTAATATCAAGTGCGTAATCTGGAAGTTGAGCTTGCGTCAACGTTTGCGTTTCGAATCCACCGCGTCCTCCCAAGGAATCAGCGTTTCCACCGTCATGGGACGCTGTCGTGATGACCCCGGCAGACCCGTCAACTGCGATGTCCACGCGCCCCCTGCTGTCAGGGACGTTGAACGTCGTCGATCCGTCACCTATTCCATGTACCGTCCCTATCTTTGCGAACAATCCCGCGTAGGTCGTACGCGATATGGCTGTACCATCTTCTTCAATCCCACCTTTGGCCTCTGACGCCGCGTTCCAGGTCATCGTCTGACCTGTTTGTTCCTTCGGCCCATTCAACGACCAAAATGTATAATTACCAGACCCGAGAGAAAGAAAACACAGAATCTCATTAGGAATGGTTCTGTAAGGAACTTCCCACGGCGCAATCATACTGGTGGCGTGATGTGTAATATTTAGACCGGCTCCTGTGAATCGGTAGGACAGGAGCGTACCGGCTTGGGTCTCCGGTATCGCGGTGATTGTGGTCGTCCCTGTACAGTCGGACATGTTGCCATTAGGAGGAAGAGGCAGTGTGCCCGCCGACGCTACGTCAGTACCTTTTGCGGTACCAAGCATACCTCCTAACTTGAGCGCGTAGGACGCTGTAATCGTCTGATTCGTTGAGGCTGAAGGTCCCGCTTCTACGTACAGTGTTGAAGCCGCCGTCGTGGTCACTGACGTATTCGCGGCTGAGAGCACCGGGGTTCGTATGGTCGCCGCGTTGTATTGGGAGGCTGTTCCAGACGCCGCTGTGTTTGTATCCTGAAACGTACCGGCAGCAAGATTCAACATGTTGCCGTTGGTACCGGGAGTCCCGGTCTTCGATCCTGGAGCAAGTATAAAGGCTTGCGTTGTCGAAGACGATAACGTGGTAACACCAGCGACATCGAGCGTCAACGTGAATCCCGCAAAGGACACAGCTTTGGTGACGGGAAAGGCCACGTCTGTGCCGTTACCGTATATGTTCCCGAACTCGTTGTTCCAACGTGCTGCCGTGATGGTCGCGCCAGCCACCGCGCTATATAATTGGGACAGCGCCATTTTCTTCCTTCCTACTATTCTCAATCGCCGCAAGCCTCGACTCCAAGGCCTCTATTTTCACATCCTGTGGATTCACTGGAATCGGACGACTTCGATTCAGAAAGGCTACAAGTTCGGGCTCGTCGTCTTTGACCTCTTCGATATTGGGATGGTCAGCGTCCATAGGTTGGGGACACGCCCATGAACCATAAATTGACCCATCGGAACGTCTACCAATGAACATTAGGTTCTCCTTGACCATTCAAAACCGAGCGTTGAAACCGCGTACAAATCGACGGTCGAAGTAAGCGCACGCGCCGCGATGAGTCCCGCTGCACTCGTACGTACCTTCATATTGACATACACAGCCGCCGACGCTTCAGACATGATCGAATTTAACGGGGCTGCCGTCGTGGAGGGAGCCGCGTCCGTCTGATCAGGACAGCATATCCAGGCTGTGGGATTTCCCACGTCAGCCAGTGCGACGTTGATGTTGGCAAGCGTAGAGATGCTAAGAGGCACCTTCAACGCGTCGGTCCGACGAGAAGTCGTCAACGTGTTTGCTAAGTTGATGTCGAGAGTGGGGACTTTCCATAGAAACTCAAGTCCGCCGCCAGGCAGCTCATAGGTTACGAACGCGACGATAGATCCACCAGTTCGAAAGAACCATCCAATCAAGCGCTTGAACGTATAATTCGCTGGCATAGTTGGTGCGGTAGACGATAATGAGTACAGAATATCGACCGCAGTGAGATCTGCACGCATAATTAGAAATACGTAGTAACCGTTGTTTCCAACAGCTCCCGTGTCTAAGGCTCCTTGATTTGTGCCAGCAACAAACGTCGCGTCTGATTTCTTGATCAACGCTGTATCAAGAACCATTGTTCGCCGCGCCGTATAAGAGGCGTCGTCGCTGACCGCCATACCCACGGCATGATCTAAGTCATTCGTCGCGTCTGATACATTGTTTTGATACAGTAAGCCAGTGCTGTACCCACCAAAAGCAGACACCCCGAGAAGGGCCAAGGTTTGAAGCGCCCCGTCAACGCGTAACGACCCGTCGAAGCGAACCGCTCCGTCGTCAACCCATAAGGCATATGAATTTGTTAAGGTAACATTTGTTCCAGCAAGAGGAGCATTAGCGACGTACACCGTAGCCGCGTCCGTAATCGTAACGCCGGTGTTGGAAGCGGCTTGTGTTGCCTGTGGAAAACTGGTAAATGCTTGAGCCGCCGCTGTTCCAGATGCCGACGTATTTGTATCGGTATGCGTTTGTGCGTCTATCTCTAACGACTTTCCCGCCAGTCCAGGTATTCCACTTTTGGCACCAGGCGTCAGCACTAACCCGCGTGACGACGACGAACGTACCGATGTGGCACCAGCGGGATCGAGATATAAAAACTGTCCCGCTAACGACACCGATGTCGTCGCAGGGAATACGAGAGCCGTTCCGTTGTTGTAGATATTACCGAACTCGTTGTTCCACCGAGCGGCTGTGATCGTATCTCCTGGCGCTGCCGTATATTGTTGAGCTAACGCCATTTAATCGTTCTCCTCCGACTCACCGATGGGAGTCAGCTTCATCATAAAACTGTGAATTTCAAGATCGGAGTCGTTTGCGCTGTCAGAGAACGCATAGGCAATAGCTCTGAAGTCGCCCCCGTTCTCTATTCCAAAGAATCTAGGTTTGAATGATTGACCTCCGAATACGGCTGTGTCAAACAACGCCGTATCGAACACGTCACCTCCGCCTCCTTGGGAGGCTGTCGTCGTGGATTCAAATGACCCGTCTCGAATCCAGGTAAACGTCACCGGATTGTCGTTGTAGACCTGTAGCGACATTCCGGCGTTTGCCAAATTCTTCATCAACCATTCTTCGCCGTACGTCAACGACGGCGTTTGGACGTGCATATTAATTGCCGTGCCATTATCGGTTCTCGCGGTTTGATCGAGTTTGTATATGTACCCATCGTACCCGCCAGCCATAAGCCGTGGGCGCTGAAGTTCCCGTACGAGGTGTATACAGGCAAACGGGCGATTGTCCCAATACGACCAACGAGGATACGATTCGTTCTGACTCATGAACCGATAATCCATAATCAGATATCGCGTACAGGTTGTTTGTCCAGACAGCGTGACACCGATCCACACATAACCCCTGTTTGGATCTGTCGCCGAGACGGTGTAGCGTGCGCGACTGTGATTCAGGTTCTCTTGTAGAAATTTGTTGATGGGATAGGAAAGCCACGCTTGGTTAAAATCGCCATACGCCGCCGTCGCCTTCAAGCTATGCACCGATCCATTTGTCGTCACGAATCCAATGTCGTCACCGAACTTAAATAGTGAGTGTACCCAGGCCACGGGTAAACCCGTAATGAACGGTGTCCTGGCCCACGACGCGAGAGATGTTCCTGATATACGATGGATGCTCCCCTTGTTTGGACCTTTAAATACCCAGAGGTCGCCTTTGTGCGAAATGATTCCTGTGATCATATCGCCATCTGACGGATCGATGTCGATAGCCCCTGAGCCAGTTCCAATCCAATCTTCAGGATTCAACGGCACAGAGAAATACAAACGTGAAGGCGTGGCGAAGCACCCAGCCGCAAATTGATGATTCTGGTGATTCACTGAGAATCCAAACGCCGGAGGACTTCCCGCTAAATTCTGAGCGGTCGTCATGTCCCACGATTTAGGCACGTCAGCGTTCTCGGAGTTTCCGATAATCAGAAGATCGTCAAACGTCGAGTACTGCGGAATACCAGTCGTACTTTGACCCGTGAACAGATCAATGAACGTACCGTCTGCTTGATCGTACTTGACTTTCGATCCAACATGAACAATCCGGCGCTGCTGCGCAGCGTCAGAGGTACCTTGTCGCCAGTAGTCATACAATCCACGTATGGAGGCCCCTGATTCTAATTCGGTGCTGTTCAGGAGAGCCGTACCGGGAGCCTTGTGTACGCCGCCATCAAACTCATAGATCGTGTTGCGGGCATCTGTCAGCCACGGAACCATCATCAAACCATCACCACTTGGGCTTTGGTAGGCGGTGGGTCCAAAGTCAGTGGCCCACCCACCACCTAATCTATGTGTGACCCACTTCGAACCTTGTAGAGGCATCGTTCCTTACCTGTAGTAATCGAAATCGTTGTTGTGAGAATACCGCTTGCTACTCCCACGATACGGAGATCTGGTGTTTCGTTCGTACATGCTGACCCGAGGTTGAACTTGGGCTGTCTGGTTACTGCCGATGTTCAGATCACCAACGAGTCTTCCAATTAATGTTTTGTATTCCGCATCAACACTTCCCGCCCTGGCGTCGTCTTTTTTGTCACGATACCAGGCAGCGCACGCTTGTAACACGATACCGTGTCGATACCTGACCGGAAGATTCGGTTCATCGCTGTCTGCGGACATCGACGTTTGTTCTGCACCGACAGAGGAGACCGCTATGTTGCTAGTGATGTACGAGTACGGAATCATTGTCGTCGTACTGGGATACGATGAGAATTGAATCCGCTTCAAGGGCGTTGTCGTTCCGTTGAATCCTTCATCAAGGATCGTACAGGCCGTGGGTTTATTGTTCACTCTTGGAAACGGAAACTGCCGTTGGAAGTCGTGCCTTCCAATGATGGCAATATTCCCCACCGTAGAGAACAGGCGCATGTTCACAGGCTTGAGAAAGTCAAACGCGAGATCGTAGACATCTTCGTAGTAGGTGTATGTCGTACCTGCTGCGAGGCTATCGCCCACAAACCGACTTGCGAGGGTTATCGTGGTGTTCGCATTGACTGCACTTATTTTGTAGATATCCCTTGAGCCGTCAAAGGTCAGCTTGCCGGACGTACGCGCATTGTTGACACTATAGTCATTGTTTGTCGCCCACGCCGTTCCACTTCCAGTCAAGGTCAGGCTGCCAGTTGATAGGGAAACTGTTCCGGTGTTGTATGGCGCATGAAGAATGAGCGTCGAAGATCGTTCGAGGAACGGAAGTTTGTATTCGAATCCTAAGATCAGATCGTTGAGCCCTGTGTTCGCATACCGTTTGGCTTGACTGGTGATCGCAGCGACATTGGTAGGCTGCTTCATCTTGTTCAGAATCTCGGTGTAGATATCTGAAAATGTGATGACTTGTGTATCAGAACTCATCGTCTCCGTCTCCTACGTAAGGCGCGATGTCGGAATCGCCTTTTGGCGAATGCCTTACGTTTCAGAATAGCAGCAAGTGATCGTGATCGGCGTTTGTTGTAGTAGTATAAATACCGATCGACAACGCCCCCACCACCTAGGGCACCGAACCCCAACGTTACAACGTACCGTGGGGAACTGGGATTGAACCCAATTCCCCCAGCTATCATATTTCTAATAGCCATTAGGAGGCTCGTGTTCTGCTTGTCGGACTCGCGGAATCGTCCAGCGTGAACGTCATGGCCGTTGTCGAGCCGTCAAGCTTCTTACAGGTAATTGTTGTCCCCGCAATAGAAAATTCGGACAACGCGGCCCAGATCTGATACAGCATTTGATTCAGCGTCGGAGCTGCGCCGTCAGCGGCGTAGGATTCGGTTAGCGCGGCTGATCCGGTTGCGGACAACGTACAACCTGTTTTATCAATGTCAGTCAGTACAGCTCCGGCGTCTGTAATCACCGCGTTATACAACGTCTCGGTGTCGGCCACTGGATCTCCAATGGCTTGACCCAACGAGCCTTGAGCTTGGTGATCGGTCATGTCTGCGTCGAGAACCGCGTTTTCAATATCCTGCAATGACGCGTAGTCGGAGACTAATGAAAACACAGCGGCCCAGAAGTTCACTGTTTGACTGTCCACCGTGACGGCGCTGACAGCAACCCAGTAGGTATTTCCTGCTGCGAAGAACCCCGCGTCTGTGTTGTCGCCTGTGTTAACTGAAAAGCCATGAAGACCTGTGGTGCTGTCGAAGTCGATACCATCGGTATCAAGAAGGGCATATCCCGCGTCACTCGCTCGCTGGGTCACGCTTCCGTTTTTATATATCTCGATGTCGGTGACGGCGAGCCCTGTAAGGGTGACACTGTTTCCGGCTGCTGCAAAGGTGTGAAAGGGAATGTAGATAACATCACCTTCCACAATAGATCCAAGATTTAGAATCATCCGAGTTTCCCCTTCAAAAGACCGCCAAATTTACCCGAGAGAATATGCGAAAGACCGCTTGAGTCTGCTGGTGCTAACGCTGCAATGATCCATCCATATGAGTGATTCGCTGTGTCTGTCCCGCCGCCGCCAAATGTCGCGGGGTTAAACGCACCAGATGTCCACGGAAAGTATCCAGATCCCAGAACGACATCCTGGTTATCATCCCCAGTGACGCTGCGAAAATCCGTCAGGTCACTAGAGGTATATACCGCGATCCCGGCGTCCGAGACTCCGCAACCAGCCACATACACGACGGTACCCACTGTCGTCGGTGTGATGCCACCAGGATTGACAATATGGGTATTTATCGCGGTGCCTTCTTGGACGGCCTGCTCAAGTGGTGTGGCGTGTACTCCCCTAAACACCGTAATACTATACGCACCGGCATCTTGTGTACTTCCGGTGCCGCCCGCCGAACAGGAAAGTATGACTTGTGTTTCGACGGGATCAGGCATCACACGGTACGCGGTACGCATGTTCAGATCATAGGAGTCGTTGGCGAATTTTTCAGTGCCGAGAAGCGTGTAGTCCACTGCTGACGCATTGGTAATTGTTAAGTCTCTATCATTACCGATAGTACCTGTACACCACGTCACGATGACCAGATCACCAACAGCGGGAGCGGCGTCCGACCCACCAGTCAATGACGTGAATGAGATGGTTTGTGCGGAGATTGTGCCGAGAATACCTGCGGCTTGCGCCCCAACGTAAGTAATAGCCATTAGCGAACCTTTAAGCCAGTGGGTTGAACTGGTGCTGTGATATCCCCTGTGCCAGGAACGACGCTTCGACAACGATAGTTAGTAGAGAGAACATCTGTTTCCCAAACTCCATCCGAGCCTTGTGCTTCCACACACATGAATGTGATAGACGGCTCCCATATTTTAGAAAGTCTATAAGTAGATACACCGCCAAGACCAGTGACTTCAACTTTGTTACTGGAATCGTGGAGATCATCCCAGTATCTAATCTTATAAGCGAGACCGGAGATGGTGATATCAGCTCCGGTTGTGTCGGTCGTAACTCCCGTTACATTCGCTGCGTTCCCAACTGAAAACGTGACATCACGTCCTGTCGAAACCAACGATTCATTCGTGGACGTATCATAGGACGTAGCTCGTATACAGACAGACGTGACATTAGCGGGCACAGTTGTGTCCGTAATAGTTAGGGTGTTGCCGACATCCTGAATGACGGCGTATGACAACGTGTTCAAGGAACAAGATTCATTTTTACGATAGTAGCGGTATCCAGCAAGATCGGCGGCTGAAACTGCAAGCCAGTTCGCCACCACAGGACGCGAAGATCCCGACGAGACGGTCGGTTGATTGGGAACAGGCGGCGGGGTTACGTCTCCGACCACGCCACCTGGCATTCCTATACGCTGAGTAGAGAACACCGTATGATCAACATACCAGTATTGGGTTGCGGCAATCGTGCTCCCACCGCCGCCATATTCAGCCGTATGCTGCATACTGCCAATACCAGCAAAGTCCCCAGGCTGACGGAAACATACATTGTTTTGATAATCCATGTACAGGACATCGTTCATCCATTGCTGCATGGTGCCGTCACACACCCCAGGGGTATTGACCTTGACGCGCTTTTCAACCCAGACCCACTGATTACGATGACTGTTGAAATCCCAAACGCCTACGTTGCCTAAATACGTCGGGCTTCGACCTGTCGCCCAACAGACCTGTGTTGCGGCAGTCATCACAGTACTGGACCAGCCCATTGCGATGTTTCGGCAACCACCAGTTTGCCCGTTGAACGTACCAGCTAGGATGTAGAACTCAGCCTTCCACCCATTCGGATGTGCTACAAAATTTGAGCTATACCGCTGCCACGATCCGATGTAGAGATCCGTCGGAGACCCAGGAATAGGGCTATACGCGGCTCGTCCACCGTTCATACTAGAGCTGTAAGTGCCCGCCGCATAGGTGAACTTGAGGGCGCACCCTCCAGAAGGGCTGGGAGTGACCGAGCAGTCAATCGTGGGCTTTCCTTCCAACTCAGTCGTGTTGTACGACCAGTTCCCACCTGGACGATTGCCAGGACCGCTCCATTCCTGTATGAGAAGGACACCGTTGTGCCCAACTGCGTGATTAGCGTAGCTGAATGTGGGCAACAAGAGCGCAAGACCTAATAGGAAGCCTAAAACTTTTTTCAACATGTCACATCCTTAACCTGATCACTTTATTTAGTTTAGAAACTTCTTCAGACACGTCGCTTTCGTTTCCTGATGTATCTTCTGCGGAAACAGCAAAGTAATAACGCACGCCGTTTCGAAGATTGGAAATAGTGTGCGTAGCCTCAGTAACCGTGGTGCTGTTCGTATAGATTCCCGTACGTGTACCCCAGTACACATTGTAATGTAAAAAATCAGGTTCAAGATTTTGAAACCAATTCAACGTCGCAATCATTGACAGTCCTCAAATTTACGTGGCACACCAAGAAAAAACGCACCTTGCTTTTCATAAACAGAACCGTCAGAACGACGCGCATCAACCGGAAGAAGTCGTTGGCATCGCACACAAACACCTTCAACGGTGTCGTGCCGAACCCAATTATTAATCTTATGTTCTGGAAAAGGCATCGTGTTCCTTAGTCGGCAATCGGATGATTTTTACGTTTGTTGCCGTAGTCACGAATTCGTCCAACACTCCCGTAACCCATCGAGCGGCCAATACGTGACAAGACGCGTGTACCTGTACCCGAGATCTCAGCGTATGCACCGCGTTTGAATGTCATCGGAACATCGGCTAAGTCAATAGGAGGCTCTGACGCTGTTAAGTTCATCAACATCGCAGGAGAATTGTTCTCGTCTGCGGTGTACGCAACATCGGTGTCGTAGAGTTTCACTACACAGTTCGTACCAGATCCAGGGATCAACGTAAGATTCAAGATCTCCGTTTCACCAACGGCAATATGCGTGCTCTTTGTCATCATCAACGCTTCTGGATACCGATCCGTGATCGGGGAGAGCCGCGTGTCATCAAAGGCGAACTGATCAATGAAGATGTGCCCTAATGTCGTCGCTGTGGTGTCTTGGCTACCGAGCACACCACGGAGTACTGCGGTGTTCGTCAAATCTGTAATCGTAGCGACTTGAGATCCGTCAAGGAACAGCGTGGAAAGACCAGAGACCCCTGTGCTGATTGTCGTCAAGAGTTCGACACAGTACCAACGTCCGCGCTGTAGCGCACTTGCTGCGAATACCGTAGGCACCGTGAACCCCACACCGATTTCAACCGTGCCGGTTGAGGCCGTCATACGGAGGCCAAGAGAGGCTTCAACGGCATTTGCCGTGCCTTGATGTTCGAATATCGGAAACGTATCGTCTGCGGTACAGCGAAGGTCTTTTCCAAGGAACAAATAAAATCTGAGATAACGAGTCGCGCCGTCAGCAATGTCAATATCGCCCTCGATCAGCGTATGGTCGTTGGTATCTCCAAGATCCCATTCTGCCGCATAGGCCCCACGAAACGGAGCAATAGGACCGATGACCGAGGCGTCGTATCTAGCGAGCTGGCTGTAATGCGGGAATGAAAGTTTGCTCCCAGTGTCAGATTCGGAGTCCCACTCACCGTTAGTTCCTTGTTCAAAGTTCGATTCAAAAATATAGGGAAACGCCATCGGAACTCCTTTATTCAGCTGCTACGTCTTGCGCTGCCGTCATTGCTTCATCTGTCTGCTTCTGCTCTGCTAACTTTTTAGATCTCGCGTCCCTCGCCTTTTGCAGCCTCGCCGTGACATCCGCGTACTCTTCCGCCGTCATGTCGCCCTTGGGACCAAACCCGCGCTCTTTGCCGTCTGAATCATCGTCTCCGGCTTCGGCGTCCATCTTCTCCAGCGCCGCGTTCACGTCAGTTTCGGCTTCCTCTTCCTCGTATCGACGCCGAGACTGTTCAAGGGCTGTGTTCTCTGGCTTCGCAAACGGCCATTCCTCATCCGTGATATTGCCATATGTCATCATGCCTGGTATCTGCGCGTCAGCACGTAACCCGTGGGAGATCGCGCCAATGGGTCGATAGCGTTCAACGTTCGCAAGATCACGGTCTTCGTTGTCAGGATTTAACTGTATACGGACGTTCTTCCACATGCGGACCAATGGCTTCGTGGCTTTCTCCCAGCGTTGATGCCAATCAACGGCACCAGTGGGATTCTTTCGCATCACCTCATCGGTCGGCATGTTGTGTGTGATACGGTCTCTCAACTTCTTTTCAAGAAGATTGAGCTTGTCTTTCTCCGCTCCGGTCAATGGTTCAGGTGATTGGCTGTCTAATTGTTTCTGCGCCTTCCGTCTACGATTCATGAGGATTCCGACATCCTCCCCCTGCGCGTGTTTCAATCCTTCGTCGAGATTCCGAATTTCATCTTTCATTTCTGTGCGTTGGTGAAATCGAAGCAGGTTTGTCTTGAGATCCTTCATTTGTATACCTTTCAAAATCTGCATGGTAGGGCCATGACCCGCGTACATAGCTGTACGATGAAAAAAGGGAGTGGTTGCCCACTCCCTCCAAAAGCCCTTGGCTCTTTGCTTCCTGACTACTACTTAGGTTGTCGCTGTGATCAGCGTTCCGCCTGTTCCACCGGCCACCGTAGCGACATAGTTGTTACAGAGGTCCATGTCAGCGGCGGCGAAGTCATCAAACAGCAACCCACCTGTGTTCACAGTCTGAGTGCAGTTGATCGCGTGAACCACGCCAGCACCCGCCATTGCAGCGGCAGTGATGACCTTAGTGATTCCAACCGAGACTTCCGAGATGATTGCGTTCAATCGTTCGAATGTTCCAGTCGCGCCGGATTCAATGACGATAGCCGTTGTCCAGGCCACTCCTGAAGCAATCTGACCATCCTTGTACACGGTGCAGTTAGACAACCAGAAGTCCACCGAGTCCGCAAGATTCAACGCGGCTCCGCACGACGTAGTCACGGAGGCATCTTTGAAGACACACCCGAGGAAGTGAACCCCACGGGGTAGATTCGCTGTGGTGACAATGAGTCCACGCGTACTCGCGTGCCCCACAACACCGGTGTTGTCGATCATACAATGCACGAACTTAGTCCGATGCGCGGCTGTGGTCATCGAGACCGTGAGTTGTGCTGTCACAGGAAGGAACCGAATGTTATAGAACGAGTTGTCGGCTGCTGTGATAGCAAGAGCTGTCGCTGCCGATCCTGTAATCGTCGTCTGCGGTTGCCATCCGTGATACCCACCAACCTGTGCTTGCGGGAAATACGGGAGACCCACGAACGAAAGACCCGCCTTACTCAAGGCCGCGCCGTCAGATGTGTGTGTACCAGGGAACAGCGCAATGACTTCACCTTGATTCGCGTTCGCGTTCGAAATCGCTTGTGCAATAGTTCGAAGCGGACGTTCAGGAGAAAGACCGTCATTGTTGTTGCTGGCTTCCACTGTGAGACCGGCAATCGTCGCTGTCGCGGACGGAGAGACGAAATGAATTCGACCATAGGTCATCGGCATTTCACCGAAGATAGAACCATACTTAGTTAAAAACATGTATATCCTTTGGCATGATTACAGCCTTGCGCGTAGCACGCCCCCTACGTCAAGTACTCATCATTTGATGTACGTTTGCTGTACGTGACTACTTGTATATACCGTCTTCGGCTTCAGCGTTTGTTTCAGCTTCAGCTTCAAGGTGGGCTTCGCAAGCTTTGGTTCACGTAATGTTAGTTTGAGTCTCATAAGAAACGGGAGAGGACTTGCGCCCTCTCCCACCTTCTAGGCTTAGCTCACTTCCGCGCCAAGAATCCATCTCCAGTTAATCCAGAAGTACGAGTACCGTGCGTACGCCCGCCACTTAGCGATGTACGTATCGAACTCTTCAGCCCTTCCGATGTCGATCTTGATTCGGTCGAACCAAACGGACCACTGCTTTGACATCTTCTCATCTATCATGCACGTTATCCCCTATTCCTAGGAGCGTAGACTATATCATCGCTTTCGCGTAGGACGCTTTAACCTGTTATTAAGCATGGTGTACCATGCTCAGGTAGTCGTTGCACCTTCCGTCGCTTTAGACGGCTTGGCTCAGGATTGTCCGTTCTGGAGTTCCCTGAATTCATCCTATTTGCAAGTATATCTAGAAAACGAGACGCATAAGATTCCTCTTTGCCCCGAATGCCACAATGACATTTCTTGCAAAGCGTAATCATGTTCTCTACACGCCATATCAAAGTCGGATGATACCGCTTCTCTAGGATATGGTGTGCTTCCAACTTCTCCGTACCCACACATAGCGAACAACAATTTCCATCACGCTTCAGAACTTCTTTACGAATTCTTCGATATCGTGAATTACAAAGTTGATTTGCTATCGTGCTGTACGTTCCGCCTTTCCAATTCGGACCGCCAGATCCAATTTGATGTTTCGACATGTACTTACCCTTGCAAGCAATGTTACAAAACAAAACTGGAAACTTAGCAATCTGATATGGAAATTTAAGTGTATTCTTTTTACAGAATGAACACTTTACGCGGCGAGCTGGATTTCGCATTCCGTATATACTGGGTCCATTGTGTTAAACCAGTTATTCGCGTCCGTGAGATATTCCCACTCAGTCACCGACCAACGACCATTCCCCTGAGAGTTGTAGGTGTTGTTCGCGCTGTTAGGATCTTTCACCGATTTCACGATTTCATCGGCTCTGTCGGCCAACTCAATCGGCACCAGCAACTTCGTCGGCATGATGCTAATTTTGTTCGCCACGTCGCCACGGAAGTTCCGCATCTGTGTCCGAGCTGCCGAGACGTTCACGGCGTTCAATCCGCCAGTGACGTAGTTGTCAAACCCTGTGGAAGTCGAAGCCCCCGAGTTTGTCAGGTGGCTATCGCTACACAGAGCAACGCCCTCGCTGTGGCTGTAGAACTGGGTGTCCAGCGAGAACGCGAGATTAAACAAGTTGGCAGCGTGTTTCTGCCGTGTTCGCATATAGCTGTTCGCCAATGCCGGAGACTTACGCTCCCAGATTCCATGACGATCATCGTCATACATCTGGCGCGTGACCTGGAACCCGTTGGCAAAGGCCAAGTGTTCCGCCGTGACATCGTACCCTTGAGACTGGCTGTTGTACGGGACGGTACCATTCCACTCTTGGAAGTCACCGAGTTCCCCGATACCAGACCATTTCTCAAACGAATCACCAGAAGTCGTCATCCCGAAGAATTCGGAGACTCGATCAGGCAACTGCGTTAATTCGTCATAAAACATTTTTGTGATGCGCTTGTCGAGTAGATCGCCAAATACGCCCACGTCCATAGGACTTGCCATTGTGAATCCTTACTGAGTGAAAGTGGATTAGTTTGTCGCAAACGCGTGATCGGTTTGGATGAGATCAACGTAGCTGTCGGAAATGCCGTTCATCACGACATCAACGCAACGCGCCACGCAATCAGAACCAAGGGCCACGTTATCAGCGCGGACGTTCTTCAAGTCGGTGCTCATAGTGGCACCGAGAGATCCAGGTGCTTGCGAGATCGACAAGAACGTATCACCAACGGCGTTCGCCGCAAACGGCATAATCACTGTGGCGGTGACTGTGGAAACGGAAGTGATCTTCCGACTCCGCTTCGCATTCGCCCCTGTGACGTACCAAAGGTATCCTTCGTCCTGGTTGGACATGGTGTTTCCACCAACAGCGGTCAGCCCGTTCGAAGACGCTGTCGCCACGGTGTTGATTGTCATGGCCGCGTTCGCAGCCGACCCAACCAACAGCGCCCGAAGCACAGCGTCAGGATTGATCAACACGGACTGAATATACTCTTCCGCGCCCTGTGTAGTGCTGTATGTCACAGGAACACCCTGCTTCAGAATACCCGCGTCAACTGTCAACCCTACGGAATCCGCCCAAGAAGTCGTTGTCGAAGTAGACAACCCTACGGCGTTCGCTGCGGAGACGAGGACAATGACGCCCTCAACAATCGCTGCGGCCATCTTGTACTTCTTGATCGTCGCCTTCCCACCACTTAACAAATAACTGTACTGCATTTTTTTCCTTTACTAGCCACATCGAAGGATTGGCTATGTATCCTAAAACCTTACCGCATAAAAACCTGGATAGGTTTAGACCGTACGACTGTCCTAGCTGAACGGCGATCTGCCGCTGTGCTACGTACGCTCTTAAAAGTTTCCTCAAAGAAGTACGCGTTGCAGCATGTATCGAACGTCTTACAGCCATCGCAGGAGGCTTGGACCTGCCCGATGTCTTTATCGTGAATATACCCGAGACGACCTGGATTAAACTTGTGCGTACACAGCGGACACAGGGTAATGACTTTACGCAAAGCGCACAGATCATGAACCCATGAACCCGCCGTCAACCCACGTTTCTTCCCAGGATGCTCTAGTGCTTTCGCAACCTCTTGGACGGTGTAGTCCCGCTTTACCAGGATTTCCATCGTTACCTCGTTGGTCGTTGAAACTTCAGCTCCGCAACGACGCCCTTCCAACCGTCTGCGTAGTGACCACGCTTGATAGCGCGGTTATAGTGGGCAACCTCCCGAGGCGTCAACGCGTCCAGAAGTTTTTGATCTGGGTTCACGTTACTCGGTCTCTGGTTCCCACCACCACGAGGCAGTCCTTGATGAGTGTCTTCCATTGGAGCCATCCGTTTCGTTAAACTCTCGCGTGGTCCCAAGACCGTGCGTAAAGCTGTCAACTCTAATGTCTTCCGCTGTACGGGAGTCATCTTGCTTGCATCATGTCCGTGTAACTCAACGAGGTAATCAAATTCGTCGTCAAGTTTCTGTCGGACAGGATCATCTTGATTCTTGAGATTTGGCGCGGATTGGATGTAAGAGAAAATCTCCTGTCCAAGCGTCTGCTCTTTCGTCAAGGCCGATGTCTCGTTCCTGTATTCACGGGTGACTTCCTGCTTAATCTCCTGGCGAAGGACTGCTTCACGATGAGCCTGTGCTTGCGTCATCGTAATCTGTCCCGAGGCTATCATGGGATTTAACTGTTCCCATGTATACACCTGTGCCGTCTCCGTCTCACCTTTCTTGAGTAATTCAAGTTGGGCTTCAAGGCGGATACGTTTATCACGTTCGTCAGCGAGTTCGCGTTCAGTCTGTTTCTTTTGAGCATACACTTGTTCAAAACGTCGGCCCCCTTCTTGTAAAGGATGAGGAGAAGTATTCCCTTCCTCGCCCTTTGGAGCCTCAAGGTTAGGAACCTGAGTCTCTTCAAAGTTAGCTGGCGGATTCAACTCGGTAGTCTCTTCTTTCTTCTCTAAATCTGGCATCTTTGCCTCATCGCGTTGATTAGGGTTCAACGATACCCGCAAGGATTACCCTTGTTATGACGGAAGTATAACTGTGTTTTTCTTTTCCTCATGGGCTACGACCTGAGCGATCTGCGACAACTCCGCGAGCATGTCCAGCTTCCCAGACATGTACGCATGTTGAAACTGAATTTCTCTAAAGATGTTTTCAGCGGGAGCCCGTATACCTTTCATCGCGCTGTCTTTGACGTTTGCGTCCAACTGTGTAACCAACGGCTGCAAGGCTCTCAGTAGTTTATCGAGAACTCCGTTGCCCGTGAGTTTCGATTCGTCAACTGCGGACTGTTCGACAAGCGCCGGAGTCTCCGCTAGCTTCTTGGCTTCCTCTTCGGCTCGCTTAATTCTCTCCTTACGATACTCATTAATATCAACGGCCATAATTCCTCCTTATGGGTTTGTTCGGGTCAACGGATTACGGCATTCCGTACAGTACTTCGGAATATCTTCCGGTACCGTACGGTTTGCCCACACTTGTGTATCTGCGTTTTTCAGATCAGCGTACACCGTGCCGTATACAACGGAACACGGTATGCACGTAATGATTCCTTCGGTCCTGGTCATTTCCCACCACCAGCCCCAGGAAGTGACTCATCGAGGAGTTCACGTCCCTGTACTTGTGGATTACCACCGGCTCCCATATTCGGAGGAGTCGTCTGCGGTTTTGGACCAGGCATTCCTGGTGATTGATTTCCCTGCGCGAACTGATCGGCGTTTTGCATCAACTGTTGCTGTTGTAGCATTTGCTGCATCTCTTGAACTTTGATCGCCACGTACTGCGCCAGAACTTTTTGCTGCCAGTCTTCAAGCAGCTCCATGTTCTTTTGATCCGAAACAATCTCTTGCAGTTTCGCAAGATGCTCCGGCAACGGCTCCATAGGTTTGCCGTGCGGATACATGCCGTTCACGATACACAGGACGACATCTTCAGCGGCCAGTACTGGACCACCTGAATCATCTACGCCCTGTGGCGGACGAATGTACCTCTCGACATCTTGACCCTTCGCCTTGACGATATCGCACGTCAAATTATAAATCGTCTCAGGCGTCGAGATGCCAAGTTGTAGCATCAACGGATTAATCAGCATCGCTGACATATCCTGCAACGCGCTTTGAGCCAGGGCTTTGTTTGTGTTCAGAATACTTGCTGTGAAACTAAACAAGAACCGACCCTTGATCTGCGACTTGTTCTCAATCTGGATATACGGATTCTTATCCCGAGTCGCGCCACGCATAATACGGAACATTTTCTTCGCTGGAAGAAATATCCCGTTTAGTTCGTGGAACTGACTCCAGATGTCGGCAAGCCCTGTGAAGAACCTACGAAGCACACGTTCGGGTCTTGCGTCTCCCTGCTGAAGAAGGGCTTGCATGTTGCTCGTAGTTCGTAGCGCGGCAGACTTACCGGCTGGAACTCCACCGAGTTGCAACTGACCTACTAGTGTAACTTGATCTAAAATCTGCGACACCAAAGCAATGGTGTTCTGACCAAAGGTACTCATTCCTTGGTTCATCACGGGGTAATGCACATCGTTCTTCGGATCGTTCGTAGGATACAAATCTCCCGGACCAACCCGAATCTTTTCAGGCCGGATACCAGACATGGGACGATAAAATCCCCACGGCGTATTCGTCAGATCCCCGCTGTCGGTCATCTGATCAAACGTTTTCTTAATGATGTCGTATCCAGACTCCATCAACTCGATGAGCCCGATAGCGTAGAACTGCCCGTTCACAGGGATGTACTTTGACATCGCAAATGGACGGCGCATAGGAGACACGGGATATACTTCAGTCAAGTATCGACACCGAAGCAAGAGATCCAACTCTTCGATAAGCCAGTAGACGACTTCTTCTTCAAGGCCGTCGCCGTCAAGGTCGGCTCTCCCGAAATACGTCAAGCGCGTACAGGTCGCCATCTCAGCGTTGGCATGGACATCAACCTGTGTACCAGTTAGATCATCTTGTAACTTCTTTTGCGCCTGTGGATCGGCGTTCTCTCGCTGCGGTACGGAACTTGTGATCGTGTCGAGTCGGTCGTAATCTTCATCGCTGACTTCATCGTAGAAACCCGTGTCGATAAGACGCCGGACTTCATCCACGGTTGGATAATCAACCATCGTGACGTGCAAGGCTCCGGTTGGATTAGCCATCGTACGTGGTTGTAGATTCTCAGACCGCGTGGGCACGACGATATCTTCTAATTCAATCGGAACAATCGCAGGACCATCGAAGACGACTTCTTCATGGTGGCAGATAATCTGGACCTGCTCACCGGAGTCTGATTCGAAGGCTGAGATGTTGTATGTAACAACTTTTCCGTTCAGCTCGTTGACCTCTCGTAGCTTAAACGACCACTCGTCTTTCCCAGGCTGGATGTTACATTGTGGGTAGTATTCCCCGATGATCTCAAGAAGGTACGATGTCCAGTCAATTCCAGCTGGAGGGTAGTCCACTAAGTACGTCCGAGTGGCCTTCTGCTTCTCCTTGATGTACGGGATGTATGCGACATACTGACCATCTTGCGTAAACGAGGAAATCAAATTCCCGATACGTTCTTCGCCTCGATTCTCGATAAAGACTTGATGATCGATTAACTGATCAATCGTTTCCTCTTTACCGGAGTCGTGCTTTCCAACGGCCTTGGCGTTCATCACAGGATGCGTACTCAGGACCGCGTTGTGTAGCGTGTCCTCCGTACGTTGTACATCCGTCATGATAATGGGAAGATGGGCGTTGCTCGCGTCTTCCCACGGAATCATTTTCTTTTCTCGCCACCCACGATACTTGGCCGTTCGTTGGATTCGAGCCTCGACCCAATCCTGACGATCCATTTTGTCGTCGTTGTATGTCTTGATGATGTCGCGTACGACTGTGACCTTGTCTTTAATCAGAGACCGCCGCCTAGGAGGTTTCACGGTGAACCCGATGGGCTGCTCGTCGGACAGCGGATCGTTTCCTGTAGGAGGAATCAATTCAGGAACGGCTTGCTGCTCTGGCATCGGTGCTCCTATAACCTGTCTCCGAACGATTCGCCCTATAAATAACAGGCGTGACTATATCCGTGGAATCGGGTAAACGATTCATGAGATACTTCAGCATCGTAGGAAAGTCATCGTTCTTGGGTAAGGGTTTCTGTTTTACGTCTTGACCGTCAGGCTTCTTGTGATCAGCCCATATGTACCGTTTGAATTGAAAGATACACGTCTTACATTCACTATCGAATCTCAGGTTCGGACGCCTGAAGTACGGATCGGCTTTCAGTAGCGTATTGATACGCGCACGACCAACATCGGAGTCATCGGCAAGATCGAAGTGCAGACCGACGTTATCGAACTCGTTCTGCCACGTAATTTCTCGTATCGCTCCCGAAGGGGAGGCCCCCATGTTGGGGTCCATGAGTCGATACAGTGTTTGTGGGCGCAATACGTCCTCGATAGCTTTGACTTCGTCTCTGACATCTTCCGCTCCCCCAGGAACAAGTAGTTCCTTGATGACTTCGTAGTTCGAATTCGGTGTGACCTGGACCCACATTAACATATGCGGTTTTCGTGGATGCGGATCTAGGATGCAGAACATGGGATATCGAGGATTCGGTGTAATAGGCTCGACATGGCAAAATTCTGAGATGTTATCCCCGTTGCATTCGGCACATACACCACCGTGGGACAACATGCACAGAGTTCCACATTCGTAACACCAGTGACGCGGCACTTCCGTGAAGTCTGGATGGATTCTGTTGCTGAACCTAATCGGTAGACCATAGATTCTTGTGTTCTTTTCTAACTTAGACATCTTCGACGCCGCCAGGACGACGGAGTTTTGGTCTAGGTGCGGATTGTTCGTGGTGAAGATGTTAATGATTTCTATGTCAGGATCTTTTTCAGGGCCAGGAGTCCCTTTGTCGTAAATCTCATCGAACAGCCAATCAACGGGGGCGGCTGGATTATCCGGCCACGTCATCGAGACAAGGATGGTAGAACCTTTTCCTCCGCGCATGACGCGGGCTCGGTTCTCTTTCCATATTTCATGGGTGGGGGGCTCGTCGTGCAAACAGTATTGCAAATCTCCTGACGCGAAGTCTGAGGCGTCTTGGTCGTACGACATGAATTGAATCGTACTAGTGCCTTCTGGATTTCCTGTATCTGGATTTCGATATATAACCGTGAGAATGCGCAGCCGCTTATCATAGCTTTTCTTCCAGTCACCCTGTAGCAAACAATGCTTAGGAATCCATCCCCAGTGCCCCGACTTCCCACCTTGCGGGAGGAGTCCCGACCAGGCGAAGTATTGAAGCTTCGGAAGGATAATGGGTTCGAGTACAGTCGTCAACGACTCGCAGACTACCCGCATATGAATAGGGCCTTTTAATTTCTCTCTCGGGTACGTTGCTTCCAGGCTTGCTGGTATTTGGCCTGTACATCTAATGATGCCTTCAACAAGTGCATGTTCAGTCTTTCCTGAACCGTTTCCTCCAAAGATGCCAATCGTGCTAACGGTGAGATCATGGACCTTAGCAATCTCCGCGTTGGCCGGTTTGTAGTAGTGCAGCGCATTTTGTTTCCTATCATTCTCTGTCAATGAGACGATCCGGTTCGTCAACTCTAAGAGTTCTTCGTCAGTCAACGTCTCCGGATCGGTCGTCAGCATCGGGATCATAGGAACCTGTTCCTCTAAATTCTATTGACCGTTCTCGGGCTGTCGTAATCAATCCTCTGCGTTTAATCTCAGTCAGCAATCGAGGTAAGACGTTATCGATCTCAGCACGATCCGAGTTGCCAATGATGACCGTGGGCTGTCCCTTGAGGACAAGCGACTTGTCCATCATGATACCTTCATATACACCAATCTCCTTCAGCGTTGATTGCGTCAGAAGTTGATGTAGCATGTCGTCAGTGAGATACCGATCAAGTACGTTTAAGCGGCGGGCGATACGACGTTCCAGAGACTCTTTTGTAATGGTTGGTGAATTCTCATGTGTACCCCCGCCGTCATTCTCAGGTGCGACTAACGGGGTGAGTTGATTTAACTTCTCCGCGTCAGCGGCCATGTTCTTTAGGACCTCAACCGCCTTCGGTTTTAATGCTTGCGCACCTAGCAGCCCTTTTTCTTTTTCTTCCGCATTTTTATTCTTCGATCCTTTTGGGCGTCCTCTTCCGCGTTTATTGTGTGTGACGGAGAGGGGGGAGGAACCCCCCTCCGAGGGGAGCGACTTAGGTATCGGCTTTCGCTTCTTCATGTCGGTCCCTTATATTTGGAACAGTGACGTACTCTGCAAGTCTCAAGTTCTTCGCCGTGACATAGACGCCGCGCCGCGCCTTGGCTTTCCGGTGGCAATCGTGGCCCCCCGAAAATTCCGTGGGCATCTCGACCACGTATAACCGCTCAGATTCCGGCGCGTCGTGCTGAGTGACAGGACCGTATCCAACGATTACGCCGCTTAACGGAAGAAGTTCTTGGGTACCAACACTGAGATCTGGAGCGGCGATAAATCCCACGACAACTGACTGTCCTATTGAAAACATCGTTATGTTTACCTCCCGCCAGTCATGATGTAGTCGGTGACTTTATTCGTGTCAAGCAATCCTTGGTCTAGTCGAACAGGAGCGGGTTTCTTTTGCGGCAACATACCAGTGGTTAACTCCTCAGTGACTTTCACGGGATCGAGGAGTCCCGCCGATGTAGCTCTCGGATTAGTCCCTGGAACGTAGATATCATGGTCTTTACCAGTCCATGTTCCAGGGTTGCCGTGTTCGGCGGCGTAGATACTCTCGACGGAGTAGGTTTCGTGATTCGGTTTCTTATACCGATCGGACCAGTGACCTGTGACTTCATCGGGTAGCATTCCCTCTTTGAATGCGCCACGAAGATCATAGTTGAAGCCTGAGTCCTTGGGAGCCCATTGGTTGCGCCACGCGATGAATTGTGATTCCTGCTCCGGTGACAGCTTCGTCGTAAACTCGTCATGCGGAGCCAATGGAACTTGTCCGTGACTTTGTCGTTTCTTCGCGGGCGTCAGGTGTTCCGTGATCTGTTTGTGTAAGAACTCGCCAGCGTTACCCGAGGAAGCTGCCTTCTGGAGTTTCATCTGGTCGCCGTATGCGCCAAGTGTTTCCGTCAACTGCCCTATTGCTGATCGTCCGTTACCAGATTCCATAGCGTTGTCCTGATAGTTGGATGTACATCGTAAAAGCCCCGAGGCCTATCATGAGTGCGAAGACAATCCATTGCACGGGAATGTCATCGGGTTCTTTTGGGTCGTGTACGTGGTGTTCCTGTCCTTCTATCACAGGTGAACCCCCGAGTTGTCGGTGATAACGTTTGTAAACCCAACCGACTCGGGCTGCGGAGTCTGGCTGGAACTCTGGCTGTCATCCAGCTCCAACGAACTCACGCGATCACCGACCAGGGCCTTGATGATATTGCGAAGCGCGTTGCGCTCATCGATCACGGGCTTCAGTTCCTCAATGGTTGCGCGAAACTCTTCCGCTTGCTTCTCTGCTCCGGTTTTCGCCGAGGCAAGAATCTCATGTAGATTGTTGATACGGAGTTGCTGCGCCTTGATCACGTTGTACAAGAATTTGCGATTAACTTTCTTCTGCTTGATTCGGTATGCCATAACTACCTCCTAGTATGTAAATCCCCACCACAAGGATTTTAGCTTTGCACCATAGAAACTACGGTGTCTGGTACTGACGAATGGAGCCCCGTGAAGGAATTTAACCCTCATTTCTGCCGTACAAAGGGAGCGTGTTGACGTTGACACTAACAGGGCGTCGTTGGTGGCCTGTGTTGGAGCGGAATGAGAGACTTGAACTCTCGCCGTACGGGTTGGAAGCCCGACATGCTACATTGACACTAATCCCGCTTATCACTTGGTGGACCATGAAGGGATCGAACCTTCGTCACTTGAATGCAAGTCAAGTATCTTCCCGCTAGACGAATGGCCCTTATAGTCGGCTACCGCTACCGCTGTAGCGAGCGTCCTCTGCGAGATTTACATTTATTGCTGACTCGCGTAGCCGTTACTTACTTGGTAGCGGGTGACAGAATCGAACTGTCTCAACCGGCTTATGAGACCGGACTGCTCACCGTTGCAACTCCCGCTGTAAAATCGTTCACCGTATTGACGTGTTCATGAATAATGAACAATGTTGGCTGTAAGGGCAGGGTTCGAACCTGCGGTCTCCTGATTAACAGTCAGGTGTCTTACCGCTTGACTACCTTACAATGTTAGGCTTGTTTGGCTTTTTCGGCGTCGATCTGTACATTCAAAGAGACGGCGAGTTCCGCAAAGACTTCACGCTCGGTGACGGCTTCCTTGTCGAGGACGCCAGCGGCAAGAAGATCCCGCTGCTCTTGTATAAGCTTGTTGAGGACGGCGATTTTCTCTTGGGGTGTTGCCATGTACGGGCTCCTTATTTCTTATAACCAATGGACTGCATCTTCGTGATCGCACACTTCGGGATCGTCATGTCACCGCCGCCTTGATGTGTGGTGATGTGCGCGGCCAATGTAATCGTCGAAGGCGTGTCGTGCATCACGAATCCCGCCGAGACACATTCTAGCGGAATGTTTTGCTGAAGATCTTCTTTTGAATTCCAGGTACCGCGCAACGACGAGGAATCAACCCAGTGTATCAGGACAAGTTTGTGTCGATGTTCTAGCGGAACAGGTACCGGCGACTTCGTTTTCACTTTCGCTTTCATCATTCCTCCATACCGGCGATATTCTCTTTTGTATTTTCTGTGCAGAACTGGGACTCCTCACCTCAAACAGCCCCAGCGGGGTGCGCCTATTCGAATTACCATTGCGGATTACTACCTAGGGGTAAGCTATGCGTAATGAAATATACTTAGGTACATCATGTGCGTAGCGAATACTACTTAGGTATAAGTTGTAACTAGTGAACACTACGTAGCCACGCCCACTAAGTAGAAACGTGTAGTGCCCATTCGTACCTAGCCATAACTACGTACCCACGTACCCAAGCCAGCTTGCCGAATCGAGTCGTGATCGAACCACTAAGTAGTTTTAGCTAAGCGTGATTTGTACTTGAGTAAAAACCCTTAATGAAAAGATTTGCCGAAGTAAAACTACGTATGCTGTTTGGCGACACGACTTCTCACTGCTTCGCGTTTGCCAAAGATTAACCGGCGAATGGTTACGCCGTTGAATCAAGAATTACTTAGGTATAAGATATATATTAATAGTCAAAGTGTAATCGTTTACACTTACATATTATCAGTTAAGATCTTTTTGAATCTCATTGGTTTGATGATGACGTATACAATCTAATTATATCTATAGATCCAATACTGAATACAGCGGGGAACCCTAGAATGCTAGATTCAACTATTGATGATTACTGAATACTACACGGCTAGATATAATACTTAAGTCAAGATCCTCTGAAATACTGTATCCTGAAATCTAATTAAATACTCTTCCTACTAGCCTGTATGAAAACAAGGCCCCGATTTGCCCTCGTATTCTCAACTAGCATACTAAGTAGTTGTTATTAGTGGTGAAAATAAATATCGTAGTTGAGAATTAAACCGATACGTTTCGCCAAAGAATAGTCATAAACACGTAAATTGTTATACGTAGCGAAGCCATAGATCTAGAGAATTGTACGTATATTCCGAGCATATAATCAGGCTCAGAGATGAAAATAATTATCTATTATTGGGTATTGCCCCTTGACAGGTATCAGGGGTAAGCGTATACTCAAAACCATGATGAGCAAACAAACACAGGAGAGACTACCATGAAAGAACGATATGCATTTATCAGCCGATTCCACAAAGGATATATGGTAGAGATTCGTACCAACTCAGGTCTAAGCCAAGGTGAGCATATCCATAGCGAATGGGTCAAAGATAAGAAAGCGGCGCGAACATTGGCGTCTATGATGTCAGCTAGACCGTGGAACTTCTAACCAAGGGGGATATGATGGAAAAAGAAAACAAGACAAGCAAACATACGCCAGG
>ERZ1292625.607-Hain-H41-01um-R1-607-length-51437-cov-13_pt1 | contig 51437 bp, 50 predicted proteins | sample MGYA00564400_ERZ1292625 | MGnify/ENA primary metagenome ERZ1292625 (study PRJEB36523, sample SAMEA6512639) | groundwater metagenome | collected 2019-01-08 | study: AquaDiva: Metagenomics assemblies of 32 groundwater samples | reverse complement strand
TCAATACACATCTCATTACCAAATACTTAAAACTTAGCCTGACGGCTATGACCGGTCAGGCAGGCAATTTCATGAATGCCCTGCACAAAGATGGTACGCTCGAAAAGACTCGATTAAACAAAATTGCAAAAGGATTTTCTAATGCGTAATCTGGGTTTAATATTTATGAAAGATTGATACTTCCATGGAATCCCTACATTCACCACATTACCTTTCACAATGTTTCTTATAGTCAGGCAGAGGATGCATACAACCTGGATATAAGAGGCTGGTATACTTCAGATATCTTATTATCTTTAGCGAATGGATGAATTGCAATTATTTACTCCTTACTTTCTAATCCGCCTGTTGATCAACACTGTAGCCATGATCATTTTGGTAAGGTTCATCTATTATAACACGTATAAGAAGAAGGACTCTTTTTTCACGTTCTTTCTCTTCAACTTTATTGTTTTCCTGTTGGCTTATATGCTGGAAAAAACAAAGGCATTCAGTTCAATGGGAAGTGCTTTTGGATTGCTGGCCGCCTTTTCCCTGATGCGGTTTCGCACAGAAACAATCACCACAAAAGACATGACGTATCTTTTCATCATCATGACGTTTGGTCTGTTAAATTCCGTTATGAAAGGTACTTATCTTGAAATCATTGGGTTGAACGCCATGATCATTGGCGCGGTGTATGTTGTGGATGGCAATCAGATATTTCGCAATCAGAAATTCAAAACAATTGATTACCCCTCCCTTGAAAATATCAGGCCCGAGCGGCATACCCAGCTCATCGCAGATTTACGAACACGCACAGGATTGGAGATTCAAAAAATCTCCATCGAACATATCGATTTTGGAAAAGACAGGGCCATTATCAAAATTTATTATTATTGAACCCTTGCGGGTAGTTCCCGTTCGCCTAAGCAAGCATTAACTAAAAATTAACCTGTGCCTGTATTCTTAAGAAATTACCAACCTGCCTATTGTCAGGTTTAGCAATATCTTCGAATGTTCTGTCGGAAATATTATAAGCAGCCGTCAATTCAAAACTTGGTACGGGCTGCCACTCAATTCCAAACTCAGTTTCGTATACATGATAACTTCTGGCGTCATCCTCTTGTTTCTTGCCTCCATCATAATATTGAAAACGGGCAAATGGAATAATACTTTGTTTAGCTTTGCTGATCGCATAATTGAGCATTAAATAACCACCATTAAGAGAAGCCAATTCAACAGTTGAATTTGCAGGATTAAACCTTGGGCCTTCACCAAGAGTGTACTCAGCCTGAAGACCAAATGGCTGGGGGAAGAGGGTAAAACTCCCCGCAACCCGCTGGTCTGTAAACTCTTTTCCTATCGAACTTGCATTTCCTTTGAACAAAACAAACTTACCTGTATATCCTTGAACTGAGATCTCTACATTTTGATTGTTGATTTCGAAAGGGTAGGACACCCGTGCAACAGCATGCAATGAGTTATTCATTTCAGCAATATTTGCTGATTGACCATTGTAAACACCAAAGCCAAACAAACCGTAATCTCCTGTCCCCTTTAGTATAGAAGTGTAGACCTTTTTATATCTTTTTTGGGCCCATTCAGGAGTTAAGTAGAAATACAAACCTAAATCCCTTTCATTGGGTGCTGAGCTGTTGATAGCATCACTCCGATCAAGATTTAGTCTTCTGGAACTGGATTGTAAATTATCATATCCAAAGGGTACTTTACTTTGACCTATTCTGAAGCGATACACTTCCCTTTTGTCTAGAAATACATTAAAATAAAAATCACGGACCTGAACAAAGTTTTGTGCTGCGGGAGCAACATGAGACGCAAAGTCAGGTTGGATATAAAAATAAACCCTATCGTGGAGTTTTCCACTAAATGTTAACCGGGCCCTTCGAATAAATATTCCATTATTATCGCCAATGGATTTATCACATTGATCGCATTTCACATCGGGGTTGGTTTCCAATAAGCGATTATATCTTACCTGAGCATACCCTGAGATTCTCATCGTCTCGTACCACTTCTTTGGCTTTTCTTCCACCTTAACACTATCCTGGGCAATACTTCTTAAGGAGCAAAACACTGTAAAAATTGTTACTACAGTAGCAAAATATTTTATTCTCATTTTTAACTTGTTTTAAGCATACCTTCCTTGACAGGGCGCAAAACTAAGTAAAGTAAAGAGTGGAAAACCTGTCAATCCGACAGACACATTAGTAACCATTTCTTAACATTCCGTTAAAGTGAGAACAGGTGACAAAAAGCTATCTTTACGCATTAGATTGGCACTTTCTTTCCAAACCGAGTATTACTTTAATATTAGGTTATTGTTAACAATTTAACCTAAACTTAACATTGGGATTGGTGGTGACTGTGCGTCCCAAACTACTTTTACAAAACTTAAATGAAATTATTATGAGCCTTAAATTAAGTCTCGGCATAACCTTGATAGGATGCTTACTCCTGGTTTCCTGCGGGTCAAAGACTTCAAGCGATGAATCAGGCGCCTTAACCGGGGAAATAAAAATAGATGGTTCAAGCACTGTATATCCTATTACAGAAGCCATTGCCGAGGAATTCCGTATTTCCCAACCCGATGTTAAAGTATCGGTAGGCATTTCCGGTACCGGGGGCGGATTTAAGAAGTTTGGCCGTGGTGAAATAGATATTAACAATGCTTCACGCCCCATTAAAGAAAATGAAAAAGAGATATGTATTCAAAGCAACATCAGCTTTGTGGATTTGATGGTTGCATACGATGGGCTTGCCGTGTTGGTAAATCCACAAAATACCTGGGTGGATTATTTTACTGTGGAAGAATTAAAGAAAATCTGGGAACCTGAAGCCCAGGGAAAAATTACAAAATGGAACCAAATAAGGACTGGTTGGCCTGATGAACCTTTTAATTTATATGGGCCTGGTGTGGCATCGGGGACTTACGACTACTTCACAGAAGCTGTTGTTGGAAAAAGTGGTTCAAGCCGGGGCGATTATACAGCCAGCGAAGATGATAATATATTGGTGCAGGGTATTGCGGGAGATAAAAATGCAATTGGTTTTTTTGGCCACGCATACTACGAAGAGAACAAAGAGAAATTGAAACTAGTAGGAGTTGATAATGGAAAGGGGGTAATCCTACCATCTACCGAAACCGTCATGAACGGTACTTACTCCCCGCTTTCAAGGCCTGTTTATATTTATGTAACCAACAGCGCAGCGCTGAGGCCCGAAGTATCCGCATTTGTAAAGTTTTATTTATCAAATGCAGCGGTATTAGTTCCGGACGTTGGTTATATTCCTCTTATGCCGGAAGAGTACCAAAAGGAAGTTGCTAAATTCAACGCCTTTGCAATGCCCCATTAATTTTGATTAAGTCTTTTATGCCGACACCTTGAACAGGAAAACTACTGAAAAAATTATTGAAGGCGGACTGGCCCTTTGCGGAGCATTAACCATTCTGGTAACGCTGGGCATCATCTGGGTCCTATTTTCAGAGTCCGTCAATTTTTTCAGCGAAGTTTCAATAGTTGATTTTTTAACGGATCCGGAATGGACCCCATTATTCACACAAAAACATTATGGAATTCTACCGCTTTTATCAGGCACCTTGCTCACCACGGCCATCGCCATTGGTACAGCAATGCCTGTGGGTTTAATTATAGCCGTTTACTTAAGTGAGTATGCACACAAAAAATTTCGAAGCCGTGTTAAACCCGTAATGGAAATACTGGCAGCTATACCCACCGTAGTTTATGGGTTTTTTGCTCTCACGGTAGTTACGCCTTTTTTACAGTCCTTTATTCCGGGTGTGAGCACATTCAATGCTTTATCCGCAGGACTGGTCATGGGGGTAATGATTGTTCCCATGATTTCATCATTGAGTGAAGATGCACTTTTTGCCGTTCCAAAATCTTTGCGGGAAGCGGCATATGGTATGGGATCAACCCGTTTTCAAACATCTTTTAAAGTAATAGTACCAGCAGCCTCATCAGGTATTCTGGTATCGATCATACTTGCCGTGGGTCGCGCCATCGGTGAGACGATGGTTGTGGCAATAGCCGCAGGCCAACAACCCACGCTGACATTCGATCCACGTCAAAGCGTTGAAACCATCACTGCTTACATTGTTCAGGTTAGTTTAGGTGACGTCCAACACGGCTCACTGGAGTACAATACCATATTTGCAGCTGGTATAACTTTATTCATAGTCACTTTCATACTGAACCACATCAGCTACTGGATTAAAAAGCGTTTCCAAGAGAAGTATGAGTAATGCCACTGTAAACCGGGCCATTGACTTGCTATTTAAGTATACAGGAATTTTCTGTACGCTCTCGGCCCTTGTCATCCTGGCCATATTTTTGATCAACATTGTTTCTGAGGGACTTTCCCGTATCGACTGGCAGTTCATTAGCAGTTTACCATCTCGTAAAGCTGAACGGGCCGGTATTCTCACGGCCTGGACTGGAACCGTTTGGATTCTTAGTTTAACCGCCATCATTTCAATCCCATTTGGTGTTAGTGCAGGAATTTATCTTGAAGAATACGGGAGGAAAAACCGGCTCGCCTCTATTGTTGAAGTTAACATAGCCAATCTCGCAGGTGTACCTTCAATTATATATGGATTATTAGGTTTGGAAATTTTTGTGCGGATATTAAATTTTGGAGGAAGTCTGCTGGCCGGATCGTTCACCCTGGCTTTGCTCATACTGCCTATTATTATTGTAGCAACGCGCGAGGCATTGAAAGCGGTACCAAAAACTCTCCGCGAGGCTTCTTACGGAATTGGCGCCACCAAATGGCAAACTATCTGGTACCAGGTCCTTCCGGCCGCATCAGGCGGGATCCTGACGGGCATCATCCTGGCTCTTTCCAGAGCGGTAGGCGAAACGGCACCACTCATTGTTATTGGAGCGTTAGCGTATGTCCCGTTTGTACCCACCAATCCGATGGATGAATTTACCGTTATGCCGATGCAAATTTTTAATTGGATTTCGCGGCCTCAGCACGAGTTCCTGGTTAATGGCGCGGCTGCGATCATCATTCTTTTACTGATCACCTTTATCATGAATGGAATTGCAATTTATCTGCGTAACAAGTGGCAAAAGAAAATTAACTGGTAAGATCAGGTGAAAATAATTGAAGCTATTGATGTGAATGCGTATTACGGTGAGAACCATGCATTGACTAACATTAACATTGAAATAAAAGAAAACACAGTTACTGCTTTTATAGGGCCTTCAGGTTGTGGTAAAACCACTTTCCTGCGAATGATGAACCGTATGAACGACTACGTTGAAGGCTTCCGCAAGGAAGGCACCCTCCTCATTGATGGGAAGGATGTATATCGGAAGAAAGTAAAACTGGAGGAACTGCGCCAGCACGTGGGTATGGTTTTTCAAAGACCCAACCCCTTTCCTAAATCCATTTTTGAAAATGTAGCCTATGGCCTGCGTATACGAGGTGTGGGCAACAAAAAAGAAATTGAAGAACGCGTAGAGAAGTCGTTGAAAAAGGCTGCCCTATGGAGCGAAGTGAAGGACTCACTTCATAAATCAGCCTACTCGCTTTCTGGCGGGCAACAACAGCGACTATGCATTGCCAGGACTCTTGCCGTAAAGCCCTCGATCATTCTGATGGATGAACCTGCTTCAGCACTTGACCCGCTTTCAACTTCAAAGATTGAAGAATTGATTGCGGAGTTAAAGCAGCAGTACACCATTGTGATTGTGACTCATAACATGCAGCAGGCCTCACGCATTAGCGATCACACCGCATTTTTCTATTTGGGCAGCCTGATCGAATTTGACAAAACCAATGTGATCTTTACCAACCCTGCAAACAAGCAAACGGAAAATTACATTACCGGAAGATTTGGATAATAGTCACTCTTACTAAATTCACATTATGGTAACACTTGACATTGAATTAAAAGCGCTAAAAGAAAACCTGCTGGAGATGCTGGACCTGGTGAAGGATCAACTGGTAAAAGGCAAGAAGGCACTTGAAAACAGTGATGAAAATCTTGCTAAGGAAGTTGTGGAACGTGAAAAACGTGTGAATGCTCTTGAGTTAGCCATCGATAAAGATTGTGAAAACATTCTGGCCCTTCATACCCCCGTGGCGACCGATTTGCGGTTTGTTCTTGCCACTATTAAAATTTGTGGTGATCTGGAAAGCATTGGCGACATTACCAAAGGCCTTGCTCGCTTTATAGAAAAAAACAGCAAGAAATCATCACTTCAACTTTCAGACCGCTTTAAGATTGGTGATATGATAGATGGATGCATCACCATGTTGGAAGACATGGGAGAGGCTATTCGCAAAGAAGACACCCTGCTTGCTCAGAAAATTTCAAAGAAGGATTCTGTATTGAATGAAATTAACAAGAATGCGCCAAAGGTTGCTGCAGAATTAATCAAAGACCATCCTGAAAAACTTGAGGTTATCCTGAAGTTGTTTACCATCACCCGGAAGCTCGAGCGGATCGGGGATTTTATAAAAAACATTGCGGGAGAAGTTGTCTTTCATATTGAAGCCCGTGTACTAAAGCACGGGAAGGATAAAGAAAGGGGCTAGTCGTTCGGTAATGTCGTACAACACTAAAACGTGCAAAACTTGATAATATAATGTAACTTTCTCCCTCACTAAACCTTAAATCCTATGGATATGAAAAAATTTCTTACCGGTACGCTGGTAGGGGGCATTGCTTTCTTCTTCCTTGGTTATTTAATTTACGGATTGGCATTGATGGATTTCATGACCGCGCATAGCGGCTCGGCCACCGGAGTAATGAAATCTATGGAAGAAATGACATGGTGGGCGCTCATCCTGGGCAATCTTGGCTACGGGGCTTTGCTTGCTTACATTTTTACCAAATGGGCCGATGTTAAGTCCTTTGGCGGTGGTGCCAGTGCTGGTGCCGCTATCGGGTTCTTAATGGCATTCAGTTTTGATATGTCGATGTTTGGCACATCAAATATCATGGACCTTACTGGTGCTTGCACGGACATCGTGGCGGCAACCGTTATGAATGCAGTGGCCGGTGGTGCCGTTGGCGCTGTGCTCGGTATGGGAAATAAAGCGTAACCGTTTTAAAAAAAGAATATTGATACCCTGGCAACAAAGCCGGGGTATTTTTTTGCCTACATCATTAATAGTGGCAAGTGGCCGGTGGCGCTGGTGTCACCATTCGTTAAGAACTCATCTATTGAAAAACTCTGACGTAATCCACTGCCATAAATTGAGGAAACTGGGTTGCCCCATCCGGGCTTCCCGGCCAGTTTCCGCCAACGGCCACATTGAAAATAAAAAATGCGTCTTCTCTTAATTCACTCAATCCATCCGGGGTAATATCAATGACGTGATACTTTACATCATCCAGATACCAGGTAATGAAGGAAGCATCCCAGACGATTGTGAAAACATGAAATTCATCTGCAAAGAGTTGCCCATTTGTCAGGGACTGGCTACCCCCATATTGTGCATGGCTTCCGGAGTTATCCCAATGCACAGTCCCATACACTTTATTGTCGTTTCCCGTACCACCGATCATCTCCACAATATCGATTTCACCGCATTTGGGCCAACCTAAAGTAGAAAAATTTGCGCCCAACATCCAGAGCGCGGGCCAGATGCCCTGCCCTTTGGGTAACTTCGCTCTTATATCCACACGACCATATTTAAAGTCGTACTTATCCTGCGTGATGATACGTGAAGATGTATAGATTTTGCCACCCACACTTTCTCTTTTAGCCTTTATAATAAGAAGACCATCTTCGACCACTGTGTTTTGCTCCTGGTAATATTGCAACTCATTATTTCCCCAGCCACTTCCCCCAAACTCGTATTCCCAGTTTGAGGCATTGAGTGTTGTTCCATCAAATTCATCTTGCCATACCAAAGACAACCCTGCATAACTGGTCGGTGTAGAATATCCAACGGTCGGTATAGACACCTTCACTTGTACTTTAATCTCTTTGTCAATAGATAAATTATCCTTTGAATACGCGATTACTTTAACAACGTATACCTCCGAGACTTTGTAAGAATGAGAGGCATTGCCATCAGTGGATTCTATGCTTGAGTCATCACCAAAAAAAAACTGGAAGTTGGTGGCATTTTCTGAACTGGCCTTGAATGTTACTAGTCCGGAGCCATCAGCGCTTATGGTTGCAGTAGCCTCCAGATTCGTTGGTGGCAATTGTACTGCAGGGTCAGTCTTACATCCCAGGAGAAAGAAAGATAAGATAAGGGTTAACAAGCTACTTGTAATTTTCATCAGTATCTCCTTAGAATTTATTCACTTTTAATTTTTATAACCTGGCCCTCTTACTACCCTTCCCGGCTTGGCCCCAGTATGCTCTCCATTTTCCAATACAAGCGTTCCATTAACAAACACATGCATCATGCCTGTTGCATATTGATGCGGTTTTTCAAATGTAGCATGATCTTGAATTTTACCAGGATCAAAAATTGCGAGATCGGCATAGTAGCCAGGTTGCAATGACCCACGCTTCTTAATTTTCAGATTGGAAGCAGGTAATGATGTGAGTTTACGAATAGCCTCTTCCAATGGAATTACTTTTTCATCACGCACATATTTGCCAAGGAGGCGGGCAAAATTTCCATACGCACGTGGATGGTCATTTGATTTTAGAAAAACACCCTCCGCAGCAGGAGATCCTGCATCCGATCCAAAGCTTAAATAAGGCAGTGCTATCTGAAGTTTGATGTTCTCCTCACTCATCATAAAATAGGCAGCATCTACCCGGGTGCTATCCGTTATCACTAAATCCATGGCCGTTTCTTCCGGAGATTTTCCATACATCTTTGCTACCTCTGCCAATGTCTTTCCAGTAAATTGTTTCAATGAATCATTGGCAAAGCCTAACAACAAAACCTGCTCGGGGCTTCCCGCCAAAAGCAAAAGGTTCTCCCATTTATCAGAAGGTTTCCTCATTTCATCCAGTGCCCTCTTTCGAATCTTTGGATCTTGCAAACGTTTAATCCACTCCTTTATTCCCCCTTCCTGCACCCAGGGAGGCATAGAAGCATCCAAACCCGTGGCGCCAGCAGTGTACGTGTACATGTCCGCGGTGATCCGAAGTCCTTCTGCATTGGCCCTTTCTATTTTTGATAATACTGAATCTAACTTCCGCCAGTTATCTTTACCTCCCATTTTTAAATGGTAAATTTCTGCTGGTAACTTTCCTTCCCGGGCGATTCGAATAGTTTCATCCACAGCCTCAAAAATAGAATTGCCCTCACTGCGCATGTGCGTGATATACATGCCTCCATATTGACCCGCTACTTCGCAAAGTTCGATTAACTCTTCCGTAGAAGAATAATTGGCAGGCGCATAGATCAGTGATGAACCAACTCCTAATGCCCCCTCCTCCATGGCTTGCTTCACCAATTCTCTCATGCGCACCATTTCTGCAGCATCAGGCAAGCGATTGTCGTACCCTAGTTCATGCACTCTGACTGAGGTAGCACCAATAAAAGAAGCTACATTAGGAGAAACACCTCGTTTTTGAAGTGACTCCAAATATTCTCCCAGGGTAGTCCAGTCAATATCATAGGTATAGTCCGGGTTACGCCTCATCACCTCATAGGCATCGGCTTTCATTTTGTCATTAAGCGGCCCCATGGAATTACCTTCGCCAAATACTTCGAGGGTTACCCCTTGACGGATGTCGCTTTCAGATTTACCATCCAGGATCAATGTCTCTACGGCCCAACTCAGCATATTGATAAAGCCCGGAGAGACTGCCAAACCTGTTGCATCAATTTCTTTATTGCCAACTGCTTTTGACAGGTCCCCTAGCGCAGCAATGGTATCGCCATTGATGCCAATATCGGTAACCATTCCCGGTTTTCCTGAACCATCATAAACTGTACCTCCGCGTATAACCACATCAAATTTTTGCTTTTGACAGGACACGAAAATGAATAACAAAGCAACGAGTGTGAAGCCTTTCATATGATAAATATTTTCGTAAAGAAAGTTAAACTAAAGTTTCCTAAGCAATATTACACAACCGGATATTTAAAGTCGGACTTGAGAGCAATTCTCTTTCCTGTGGCTTGCGATTCACGAGCTGCTTCCATTATTTCTAAAACGTGCAGAGCGTGTTCTGCAGCAATCAACGGCTCCATTTCATTCACCATGCTTTCGGCTATTACCGAAGCCCCTTGCTCCCAGACATAAGCTCCGGCATCTTTTACATACCGAACAGTGGACTCATTATCTTTAGTCGCGATGTCCACACCAAATGGGGCCCAATCATACCCAATTAAATTCATATTGCCTTTTGTTCCCCAGATAGAAATGGTTGGTTTCTCCTGCCCTTCACCCTCATGCCCATATGGATCAAAATAATTAAACCCACATTGCACGTGCGAGAGTGTTCCGTTAGCATGCTCCATCAATATCATGGCATTGTCTTCAGCCTCTACTTTTATTTTCCCTTTATTATCCACTGTTCTCTCAGACGTAATAATACTGGTCATAGCCATTACGGATTTAGCAGGTCCTAGTAACCCTGTAAGAGTTGCCAGGTTATAAACACCCAAATCCGGCAAACTGCCTCCTCCCTTTTCATAAAAGAAAGCTGACCATGTCGGACCCAGATGACCATAATGTGCATGAGCAGCCGATATTTTTCCAAGCCTGCCTTCCTGTATGGCTTTAGACATAAATGCAAATTGAGGACTGTTTACAACAGCAGGTGCGCCCCATATTCTTACCCCTTGCTTTCTTGCAAACTCCAACAAATCCTTTCCCTCCTGATAGGTGTTTGCCATTGGCTTTTCACTCCATACATGCTTGTGAGCAGAAATCGCCTGTTTATTCAGATGGCCGTGCTCCTGCATATTGGTAAGGTTAACCAGCAAATTGAATGGAGCGCCTCCGAGCAACTGATCGATATGAGAATAGTAGTTGGGTACTTTGAATTTTTCAGCAGCACTTTTGGCCCTTTCGGAAATGATGTCGCACACACTTACCAATTCAACAAATGAGGATTTGGAAAGATGAGGTAAATACATTCTTGATACACTTCCACATCCAATCACAGCAATCTTAATTTTTTTTCCGGCTTGAAAAAGCATCCCGGATTCACTGACGATTGGGGCTAACAGGCCAGCCACCATAAGTTTGGTGCTGCGATGTAAGAACTCTTTGCGATTGATAGTATTTCTCATATGCGATGATATGGTATGGCACGTTTTCAAACTCTCTTTCTTTTGGGACCTGATCTCGTATCAAAAAAATTTAATACTATTATTTCCTTTTCCGTTACCTATAGAGAGTCGATTATATTTAGTCATTAAAAGCCTCTAATGTTTTTCCCGGAGTTTTCTATTACCATTTTGTTGCCGGCTGGCCACTTCGTCAACTTTGATGTCCAGAAGTTAATACTTAATTGAAAGCTCTAAATGTCCTCCAAGTCCAAGTTCAATAATCCTTTGTAGTGTCGAGATACGAGCCTCTTTTATATTGTTCTCTATTTTTGAGATATAGGACTTTGTCGTCCCAACTTTTTCCGCAAGTTCTTCTTGAGTCAAACCCTTTTCAAGTCGAGCCTCGTAAAGTAATGCACCGACTCTAAAGTTCTCATAACCCGCTTCAAGTTTGTCGCGCTTTGTAGTTCCTTTTTTTCCATAATGTTTGTCCTTAAATTGATCAAGGGTCACGATGTTATTTTTTTTCGTTTTCATACTCCTCCTTTATTTTAAGTGCTTTCTCAATTTCTTTTTTCGGTGTCTTCTGTGTTTTCTTTTGGAATCCATTTGCTAAAACAACCAGTTGTCCTTGGTCGAAAAAGCAGAATATTCGAAAGGTGTCATTACCCTGTTGCACTCGAATTTCAAACAATCCATCTGTGTTCTCAATATGCTTAAGGTAGGTCTCTGGAACTCTTTGAAGTTCTTCAATCAAATCAAAAGTCCAGATAATTTTATCTTTTACCTTATCTTTTTGTTCTCTGAAGAAGTCGTCAAAATAGGTCTTATAGAAGATAATCGTCCTGCGTTTCTGCTTTTTGTCCACGAGGCAAATATAAGAAAAGTTGCCCAAAAGTGAAACTTATAAAATTAGCCAAATCTGCTCCGCTCCTCGCGGGGTGACCGACCTTGCCTACTGGCAGGCAACCGGAAGGCAGGATTAGTTATAACGAGTTATAGATTATGGTTAGGTAAGAGTCAATCATTCTTTAACTGCTGACTTTTCACTACAAAGGCATCCGCGTATTTCTCAAGTGCTTTTTTTGCAGCGGCTTTGTATTTTTCCCTGGTTGTTTGTATCAATATAGGGGTAAGTTCTTTACTGAAAGCAAATTGTTTTGCAAGACCAGTCCTCGCTTTTGAGGGATCGTCACTTACCTCATCTGCATATTTTACTCCCCCTTCCATATCTTTCTTTTGAGTTAAGATTTCCGATTGGCTTTTTTTATTCCAGAAAAGAGTAAGGCCAGCATCAGGCTGACCTACCCGCATGTCAGGCTTGACGGCCCAGGCGTAGGTCTTTTTTGTCGTTGTTTTGCTATAATACATATTTTCTTCTCTGGAGGTTTTGATATCAAGATTTACCAGAACATCAGCAAAATCTACTGTCAAATAAAAGAACCCGGCAGGAGCGCCAATTTCTTCACAAAAACTCGAACCTTTTTTTATTTTTCCAAACGCAAATCCCAATTCGTTTTTTCCATGTAATGTATTGCCCTTGTGGGCTGTGTATGTAACCCACTCGTTGCCACCTTTCTCTTTGCTTTCATCCTTCTTCTCATCTGCGTCTTTGTCAACAGCGTTTTTATAAAAGTCGGTCGCAGTAATCGTATTCCATGCAACGGTATCAATCCCATTTTCTTTTAATTTTTTCTGGAAATAGAAATAGAAATAATCCGTTACTTCCTGAAAATCATTCGCAGATAGTTCTTCATCGGTTGTTTCTAAAAAGGCAGATATTCTCGCCCCTGCCGTTTGGCGTGTACCTTTCTCTTGCGCCACCATTTTTGCGGTGGTCGTAAGTTTATAATTGACCGTTATCTGCGCCAGGGCAAGACCATCAAGCTTTGAAAGGATTTTTGATTTGTCAATTTTCAATTTATCAGCATCACTTTCCTGGGCGTAAATCAAATTGCTGAGGAGAACAATAATTATAAGAAGGTAAAGTTGTTTTTTCATGTTGTTAGGCGTTGATTTAGAAGTATTATCCTACTCTATTGGCTTTTCGGTATCGCCCCCGGTTTTTTTAAGTGGTCGCTGGTTTACACTTTTTTGTGAATGAGATTCCTGCTTGATTCAGATGGCCAGTTACGTTGTATCAAAACTCAGAAGCACATGTGTCTCTGTTTGATTGGTGCTTCGTTTTTTAGTTTTACTCATACCATCTGGTATGTACAATGATATGTATTTTTATTTATAATATCAGCATAGCCCATCCTGGAGAACCCTCATATTTTCGCAAATCGCAGGAACAATGGAAAGTTAATGCTATGTTGTTCTTTTTTCCAGAGTGGTTGAATTTCTTTCATAAAATTCTCCACAGGGTTTACCTGGTTGACCTGAATAAACTTTTGAACGGACGACCAGGTAGAAATATAGCCTTGAAATTCAGCTAACGTCCAATCCAAAGAGAATTTAAATTCCGGTGTTGAGATTTCATCAAAGAGGAAAGGGATGGATTTGTAATGGTCATCTATTAACTTTCTTTCCTTGTCCCAATACGGCCCGACTACTTTGGTGTAAAAATGTTTCAACACCTCATCTATTTCTGGAGCTACACTCAATAAACTATAGCCCCACACTGCCAGCAATGCATCATTATTTGCTACGCGTCTTACCTCTTTATAGAATTTGGGTATATCAAACCAATGAATCGCTTGTGCTACCGTGATCAGGTCAAATTGATGATCAGCAAACATTGTTTCCTCTCCCGCAATTGAGTAAAAAATATTTTCAGTCTGATAGGCGTTGGCCAATTGTTTTTCGCTTATATCAGTGGCATATACTTTCTTAAACTTCACCGAAAGATCACGTGCCACCTGTCCGTTACCTGTGCCAGCATCCCAGGCGGTGTCAAAGTTTTTAACGTGGGTGAAAATGAAATCGTACAATGCCTTCGGGTAGGTAGGTCGAAAAGTGGCGTACTGCTTTGCATGATTTGAAAACCTGTCTTTATCTTGATTCACATGAATTGAAGATTACCATGATTACAACTCTCTCCTATAACCTGGCCCACGAATAGCTATACCGGGCATCGCGCCTGTGTGCTCACCATTTTTCAATACCTGCACTCCATTTACAAATACATGAAGCATACCAGTAGCATATTGGTGAGGATTTTCAAAAGTAGCATGGTCCTGAATGGTGGACTGATCGAATACCACCACATCCGCAAAATTGCCGATCACTAAGCTTCCCCGTTTTTTTATCTTAAGGTTCGAGGCGGGAAGTGAAGTAAGTCTTCTGATTGCTTCTTCTAATGAAAGCAGTTTCTCATCGCGAACATACCTGGCAAGCAACCGTGCAAAGCTTCCGTAGGCACGCGGGTGGGTGCCATCTTCAGTATATGGCTTTTCTGCAGGAATAGAAAAGGCATCAGAACAATAACTGACATATGACAACTGCACTATCTTCCTGACATTGTCTTCCGATATTAAAAAGAAAATGGAAGGCACTGTTGACTTGTCCGCTACAATAAGATCGATCATGGTTTCATCCGCATTCTTTTTGCGAAGCCGGGCTATTTCATCCAATCTCTTTCCACGATAGAGATTATTTAATGAATCTTTGCTGAAACCCAAAATAAGGACATCCTTCGGGTCGGAATTCCTGGTAGGAATACCAAGTTTAAGTTCGAGTAATACTTTTTTTCGTGTGACCGGATTTTTTAAACGTTTACGCATTGCTACTGCACCTCCTTCTTGCACCCAGGTGGGAAGCCTGGCAGTCAATCCTGTGCCACTGGCGTTGTAGGTGTACATATCTGCTGTAATTTTCAATCCTGCTTTTTGAGCGCTGTCAATTTTAGCAATGACCGTATCAATCTTATTCCAGTTTCGCTCGTGATTTATTTTTAAGTGATAAATCTCTGCCGGCAGGTTTGCCTCCTTCGCTATCCGAAAAGTTTCATTCAGTGCCTGATAGATGTTATCGCTTTCGCTGCGCATGTGTGTGATGTACATTCCATTGTATTCCGAAGCCACTTTGCACAGTTCAATCAATTCTTCAGTGGATGCATAATCGGCAGGCGCGTAAATCAATGAAGAACCTACTCCCATCGCACCTTCTTTCATAGCATCACGTACCAATGATTTCATTTGGTCTAATTCTTGTAACGAAGGCTTTCTATTTTCATAACCCAACACATACGAACGCACGGTGGTGGCACCAACGAAAGAAGCAAAGTTTGGGGTTACACCTTTTTTTTGGAGGTAGGAGAAATATTCGCCAAGCGAAGTCCACGATGTATCGATGAAATTCTTCCCTGGCAGGTTTTTTCGTGGTCCCGGACTCCAGCCCTCCCCAAATACTTCAAGAGTCACACCCTGTTTAATATCGCTCATCGACCGGCCATCTTTAATCAAAGAGCCATCCGCCCAACTTAACATGTTAATGAAACCTGGCGCTGCTGCCAATCCTTTGGCATCAATTTCCATCTTCCCAATAGCGCTTGATAAATCACCAAGGGCAGCAATGGTATCAGCATTAATGGCTATATCACCTGAAAAAGGAAGGCCACCTGATCCATCATAAATTATTCCATTACGAATAATGACATCAAATTCGTGTCTCTGCTGCTGGCAGGAAATGACAATCAGTAAAAAAATGATATTCCTAATGAGACGCATGTGAATATAACTTGACAGGAAATTACTAAATCGGCATCTCTTTCTTATTTTCCTTTCCTGATTTGCCTTCAGGTTGGGTCCGGTTAATTAACTAACTGTGGTGAATCCAAAAAAACAGCCCCCTGCTTACTTTTTTTTGTAAAAATCTTTTCTGACGGATCATATTTAGCCCTAACTTTTAGTAGCTTACTGCACATTTTTCTGCGCATAAAATAAAGACCATGACTAAAATTATAGGAGCTATTATAATTCTTATCGCGTTTAACGTATGTGCAACCGCACAACACGTAACACTTTCGAAGGAACAAATCATCGCACTTACATCGGAGTGGAAAGGAGAACGGCTTTTGGACGGTCGCCCCAATGTTCCGGATAAAATGCTGGAGCGTTTAAAAAATATTTCCCTCGAAGAAGCATGGGGCATTCTTCGAAATAAAGGATACAATAATCAATTCGAAGGCGACTGGATGCTACTCCGTTCAGAACAAGTTTTAACCGGTCGCGCTCTCACTGTTCAATATTTACCAAAGCGACCTGATTATGACAACATGATTCGTGAAAAAGGCAAAGCAGAAAAGCGGGTTGGCAATTTCAACTCCTGGCCAATTGATATGCTGAAACCCGGAGATGTATATGTTGCCGATAGCTATGGGAAAATTGCAGATGGTACACTCATTGGAGATAATCTGGGGAACTCCATTTATGCAAAATCAAAAAATGGCGTGGTGTTTTATGGATCGGTAAGAGACATGGAGGGTCTCGAAAAGATAGAAGGTTTCAACGCATGGGTAAAGGGATACGACCCATCCTACATTCAGGAAATGATGTTGGGTGGCATAAATGTGCCGATTCGAATTGGAAAAGTCACAGTGCTTCCGGGTGATGCCGTGCTGGCCAAAAAAAGCGGCATCATCTTTATACCATCACATCTTGTTGAAGAAGTGGTGATCAATGCTGAATTTATTGCCTTGCGTGATCAGTTTGGTCACCAGCGTCTGCGTGAAGGAAAATACACTCCGGGTGAGATTGATCAACAGTGGACGGATGAAATAAAGAAGGATTTCCTTAGTTGGATTAATCAGAATCCAAACAAGTTGCCGATGTCCAGACCCGAACTGGACGCCTTTATGAAAGACAGAACCTGGTAAAGAAGGGTTACCGAACATTAACTTACAACATCGCTAGCGTTGCTCCCGATCAGCACCTCTGGCTTTAACGGTCCGATCGCAAATGCAAATCAAGTATCTCCTTAAACAGTTTTGCTGCCAGCATAGCGGTTATACCCGATGTATCGCGTGTGGGATTAAATTCAACTAAGTCTGCACCTACGACAACCGCATTCAAGCTTTGTAAAATTGAAATGACTTCACGTGAAGAGAACCCTCCCGGCTCATGATGCGATACGCCCGGTGCGAATGCCGGGTCTACGGTATCCATATCAAACGATAAATAGACCGGACCATCAAACTGGAATCGTGTTGATGGCTTCCAATCTTTCATCTCAATTACTTCCACGCCAAAGCGGTTTGCCTGTTCGCGCTGATGTACGTTCATCGTTCGGATTCCAACTTGTACCAAACGTTTAGCTAGCCCTTGTTCCATAATACGGGCAAACGGGCAAGCATGAGAGAACTTATTTCCTTCAAAATTATCGTACAGATCAGGATGGGCATCCAAATGTAAGATATTCAGTGATCCATATTTCTTAGCCATTGCTTTCACAACAGGGTAGGTGATAGAGTGATCGCCACCCAAAGAAAATATTCCGGAATAAGTTTGAAGGAGCTTGTCGATTGAAGATTGAATGGATGAGATAGCATCAACCTTTGAAGGAAGGGTCAAATCTCCCACATCTTTCCATCCTGAATGATAGTTTAAATCAACTCCACTTTCTGTAAAATAATTGGATGAATCAGAATGAAAAGCTTCCCTGATTTTTGCAGGAGCTTGTGCCGTTCCTTTCAAGAAAGATGAAAACTCATCGAATGGTATGCCTACTACACCGATCATCGGCCAAAATCATCCTGAAGGCGGATGATATCATTCTCATCGGAAGGTAGACGGGCATCGGTATGTCGCCAGATTTCTGCAATCACCCCCCACCCATTTACGCCTACCAACCGATGACGCTGCCCCTGCGGCAACTGGATTACTTCCTGTTCTTGCAAAACTTTCACGGGGCCTTGGACATCCGTTGAGCTTGTTACCACCCCGGCCGTTCCCCCAATCAACTTCCAAATCTCTGCACGCCTGTCGTGATATTGCCATGAAAGTCTTTTGTTGGCTTCCACCATCAATATTTTCGGGCTAAGTTTTCCACTGATTTGAAGGTCCGAAAATTCTATATCCGGAAAAAAAAGTTTGCTGAACTGCTGAGCTTGTTGCTCATCAATTACATAAAATCCACCCCAGGGTCTCGTTAAATCTTTAGAGGCAACGGTTAGCTTGAGCGTGGTCAGATAATTTCCGACTTTTTCAAATAATTCTGATCGTGTTTCTTTTTGTGTTAATAATAATTGCATGACAGTAGATTTTATGTTTTTTCTAAAATAACAGCATAACCTTGACCAACACCTATACACATAGTTGCCAACGCATATTTTTTATTTTGCTTTTGCAATTCAATCATCGCAGTTTGAATAATCCTGGCCCCGGACATACCGAGCGGATGGCCAAGGGCAATGGCACCTCCATTGGGATTTATACGTAAATCATTATCCTCCAGACCCAACTGACGAATACATGCTATACACTGTGCGGCAAAGGCTTCATTTATTTCAATGACATCCATATCCCGTAAGGTGAGGCCTGCTTTTTTCAATGCTTTTTCAGTAGCCTGCACAGGACCTATACCCATGATGCGAGGCTCTACACCTACAACCGCTGAGGACACCACTCTTACCTTGGGTATGAGATTATATTTTTTCAAAGCTCCTTCTGATACCACGTAGAGGGCTGCTGCCCCATCGTTCATTCCTGATGAGTTTCCTGCTGTAACACTACCTCCTTCTTTTTTGAAGGCAGGCTTCAATTGTGCTAATTTTTCCAGCGTAGTCTCTGGCTTGACAAATTCATCCGTGTCAAAAAGAGTGGTCTCATTTTTCCGTAATGAAATTTCAACTCCTGTTATTTCTTCCATTAGCCGATCCACTTGCCATGCTTTCTTCGCTTTCATTTGCGAATGATAAGCGAATGCATCCTGATCTTCCTTACTGATTTTATACAGCTCAACTAAATTCTCAGCTGTGGCACCCATCGGATCAACTCCATATAACTTTTGCATATTCGGATTTACGAATCGCCAACCAAAACTGGAATCAAACATTTGCGCATCGTTACCAAAAGATTTTGAGGTTTTTGAAATCACCCAAGGAGCGCGCGTCATGTGCTCCACACCTCCTGCTATAAACAAATCACCATCACCAGATTTTATGGCCCTGACAGCTTGAATCACCGCTGACATTCCGGAAGCGCATAAGCGATTTACGGTTTCACCAGGGATGGAGAATGGTAACCCGGCAAGTAACAGGGCCATCCTGGCAACGTTGCGATTATCATCCCCCGATTGATTTGAACATCCGAAAATCACATCGTCAATCGCATGAACTGGAATGTTAGGATTACGGGTCGCCAGCACTTTCATTACTAAAGCCGCAAGATCATCTGCTCTCACATTGGAAAGGCTTCCCCCTAAACTTCCAATAGGAGTTCTTATTCCGTCAACGATGTAGGCATCCAACATCCTGTTGTTTACTATTCAACCGTACGATTATTGTTTTGATGTTATCGCAATAAACTCCGACACGTCCTTTCTGAATTTTTCCATCGAAGCCTGATGAATGTACATCATGTGTCCGGCCTCATAATACTTCATAATGATATTTTTTTTGATTTCGCTGGTCAGACCCAGGTGATCGATAGAATGCTCCACTCCATAGAACACCGTTGCAATATCATAGTAGCCATTTAAGATCAACACTTTTACATTCGGATCTTTCGTCATGGCAGTGGCCATATCAATACCGGTATTAATAGCAGCAGATGTACCCCATCGCATGTTACCCGCATGTTTCCAGTCCCATTTGAATCCTTCCCGGGCATACGCGCTGGTCATATAGTTTAGCTTCTTATTTACTTTTAGTTCAGTGTAGAAATAATGGAGGAATCCAGCGGTATAAGCCGGGCTGATCGCGCTGCTTTGAGGATCGTAATCAGCAAACTGGCTGAGCAAATCTTCATTAATACCTTTGAACCTTGAATCCAGACGGCCTACAGTGTTACCTTCTTCGAGCAATAACGCTTGAAAAAATTCTCCTGCCTGAACGCGGAGGTCTGCCTTATGCCAATAGTCGGCACTTAGCCCCGTATAAGTGGCAAGTTTGGCTGCCATCTTGTTCTTATCATCTGATGAAAGCTTATCTCCTTTAAATAGGGCAGGTTCATATTCCTTTTCCGTGAAAGCCCGAACCTCCGTTAGAAATGTTTCGAGATTGGCTGGTTTGTTTGCGATCTTGTTATGATACCAGGCTGTTGCTGCATAGGTAGGAAAGTGAACAACATATGGCAAATCGTCATTGGGTGGAAAAAGCAAGGTGCGCAGATCAAAAACTGCCGATACCATGACCACTCCATTAAGTGCAATGCCTTCATTGAGCAAGCGGTTCATCACACCTGCATTGCGGAACGTACCGTAGCTTTCACCTAAGAGATACTTGGGCGAATTCATCCTTCCATTTTCAACCAGGTATTGTCGAATGAACAGGCTTATGCTTCGAATATCCTGATCAACTCCCCAGAAATCTTCAAACTTAGCTTTGCCAATGGGTACGCTCAGACCCGTCCCAACAGGATCCATCATCACCAGGTCGGCCATGTCGAGCAGGGAATAATCATTGTTGATCAGTTTGTAAGGAGCAGCAGGAGTATTCAACGGATCATTTACTACTATACGCTTGGGGCCCATCACACCCATGTGTAGCCAATAGGAAGAAGAACCAGGACCACCATTGTATGAGAATATGATCGGCCGGTTGGTTGAACTTTCTTTGGTATAGCTTGTAAATCCGAAGAGAGCAATCGGATTATTGCTCTCATCGCGAAGTTGCATCGTGCCTGCTCTGGCAGTCAACGGAATTACTGCCCCGTTAATTTTCACCGACTGCTGGGTGGTGGATACTTCACCTTCCGGTGTGGGCTTTTGCTCCTCCTTCTCTTTGTTGGCGTCCGTCTGCGCCAACAAAGTAATCATAGAAAGAAACATGAATGCTGAAATAAGGAATTTCTTCATGAGGCTTATAATTTTTGGTTTTAAAATCAAGCCTTGAAGGTAATAAAAACAGCAGTATCATCCACATAAAATGTGATGAACGTTCCCGTTAATGTTTCTCACTCTAAGTATTATTTTAAAATTTACTTTTCCTTCACTGGCCCTTCTTACGAATACAACCCCAACCTGCAGGTTGGTTTCATTTTCTTCCGTCACACCAACAACCAACGGTTCGATGTGCCTGGCGAAGACTGACGTTAAATTTGTTATTTTTGACTCATGGCCTCCATCCTCTCCGGCTTTGAATATGATATCTTTATCTCTTATCGCCACAACGATAACCTCGATGGCTGGGTAACGGACTTTGTTCAAAACTTGGAGAAGGAACTGCGGGGCACACTCAAAGATGCTGTGACCGTTTACTTTGATAAAAACCCACACGATGGCTTATTAGAAACCCACAACGTTGACAAGAGCCTTGAAGGAAAATTAAAGTGCCTCATCTTTATTCCTATTATTTCTCAAACCTATTGTGATCCGAAATCATTTGCCTGGCTACATGAGTTTGTTGCTTTTAATAAACTTGCTCAGGAAAACCAATTGGGAAGGGACATCAAACTGAGCAATGGCAATGTGGCAAGCCGGATTCTTCCTGTGAAAATTCATGAACTGGATGCCGAAGATAAAGCCACCATCGAAAATGAAATTGGAGGTATGCTGCGTGCCATTGAGTTTATCTACAAAGAAGCCGGAGTTAATCGACCCTTAAAATCCACGGACAGCAAAGCAGACAATCAAAATAGAACAGATTATCGCAATCAAGTTAATAAGGTTGCTAACGCTATTAAGGAGAGCATTCAGGCAATGAAATCTCCGGCAAGTAAGCCATCCGTTAATTTGAATCAGGTATTACCATCAGGTAATAAAGCTACGAGAAGCTTCGGTAAGAAGGCCACCTGGATCGCGGTGGGCTTGATGATTCTATTTGCACTGATCTATGCGGTTTCGCAATATATGGATTCATCAGAAACCAAAACACGAGATAAATCTATTGCCGTTCTACCATTTGTGAATATGAGTAATGATCCGGAACAGGATTATTTCAGCAATGGTGTTATGGAAGAAATTCTAACCCATCTTTTCAAGATTGGCGACCTAAGAGTTACCTCTCGAACTTCCGTGATGGGCTATAAAGGCACCACCAAAAACATGATTGAAATTGGTAATGAATTACAGGTGGATCATATTCTTGAAGGCAGCGTTCAGAAATATGGCGATAAAGTGAGGATCACGGTGCAACTCATTGATGCTTCCAACGACAACCACATTTGGGCTGAGCGTTATGACCGTGAACTGAAAGATGTATTTTCTATTCAAAGCGAGGTAGCCATGCAAATTGCGAACGCCCTAAAAGCCAATCTTTCGCCTGAGTTGCAACAGCGTTTAGAATCAAACCCAACCACTAATACCGAGGCCTATGATCTGGTTTTGAAAGGTCGTGAACAGGTAGGACTTTATTATTCAACATTTGATCTTGCCCACATCGATCAGGGACTATCTTACTTCAATGAAGCTGTGAAACTGGATTCCAATTATTCCAATGCATACGCGGGACTGGCTCGTGCCAATTGGGTGCTGGGGCAATTTTCGCCTAAGGCTGGAAAAAAGTTCTGGGAGAACGCTAAAAAGTTTGCTATGAAAGCCATTAGCCTGGACCCAAACAATGGATTGGCCTATGCAGAGCTATCAGAAGTGCAATTTAAATGGGAATGGAATAAATTGGCAGCTATGGAGTCTTTGCAAAAAGCGATTGCACTTGCACCCGGTGACCTGGGCGTGCGTAGCGATGCAGTCTATGTTTTCCAACGAACAAATGATTGTGCAAGATTGGAGAGCGAGAGCGAAATTTTGAATTCAATATCACCAAGTGAAGGTTCAATCTCAGATTATTTTATACCCTTATGCCGCAACAATATTGACCAAATCAGAAAGCTGGAAGCAAAGAATTATGGTAATCATGCCCCAGCCATTCTTATCCATCAGGAAAAATACGAGGAATGTATAGAGTTACTCACCGACCAAATAAATAACCAGGGCTACAGTTTTATGAGCAACGCAATATTAGGTGAAGCCTATGCCTTGGCGGGAAATAGCAAGTTGGCAGAAAGCATTGTTTACGAACTTAACGAACAATCTAAACAGCGCTTTGTTTCCAAGACTTCCTTTGCAGCCATCTATTTTGCGTTGGGCAATGAAGACAAAGCATTTGAAATGCTGGAAGTGGCATTAAAGGAAAATGATCCCTATATCCACGTAATGATGGAATTTTATGCTTCCATTTATCGTGCTAAAGATGATCCACGAATGGCGAGCATTATAGAGCGCTCTTGGATTCCAAGAAAAATGTAAATTAATTCATGGCCTCCGTTCTACAAGAATATCAATACGACATCTTCATCTCCTACCGCCACAACGATAACCGTTCTGGGTGGGTAACGGAGTTTGTCAGTGTATTACAAGAAGAGTTAGCCGCTACCATCAAAGAACCCCTTTCCATCTATTTTGATAAGAACCCGCACGATGGCTTGCTCGAAACCCACAACGTAGACAAGAGCCTTGAAGGAAAACTAAAATGCCTCATTTTCATTCCTATTATTTCTCAAACCTATTGCGATCCCAAATCCTTTGCGTGGCAACATGAGTTTTGTGCCTTCAACAAGTTGGTGAAAGAAGATCAGTTTGGCAGAGATATTAAGTTGGGTAATGGCAATGTGGCAAGCAGGATTCTTCCTATTAAGATTCATCATCTGGATGCCGAGGATACCCGAACGATTGAAAGTGAAATTGGGGGTGTGCTTAGAGCCATTGAATTTATCCATAAATCAGGTGGTGTCAATCGTCCGCTGAATGCAAAAGACGATGAAGTTAGGACGCCCGGCAAAATCCTTTACCGCGATCAGGTCAACAAAGTAGCCAATGCCGTTAAGGAAATTGTTCAAGCTATTAAAAATAAGGAAGCCGGCCAGTTGAAAAGTCGACAATCCTCCTTCTTTTCTACAGATAAGCCTGATGAAAGTCGATGGTCATATAAGAAGATTGGAATAACTGCTGTCGCTACCCTTATTCTTGCCACTGTTCTCTACATTATGTTTCTCCAGAAAGCAGAAAGGGGAGAACAAAGACCACTGAGCATTGCCGTTCTTCCATTTCGCAATACGTCAAGCGAAGCCCTTCAGCAAGATTACGGGATAGGTTTGGCGAATGAGATCCGATCCAAGCTTTCTGAAAGTAAGCACTTTCTATTTGTCAGTTCGCTTCAATCGACCATTGCTTACATGAATTCAACCGAGTCGCCTGTAAAGATTGGTTCCGATCTGGAGGTAAATTATTTGCTTAACGGAATCTTTCAGCTGTCGGGTGATAGGATTAAAATTGATGTGGAGTTAATTGACACGCAAACGGGGCGCAGTATCTGGAATCTTTCCTTTAACCGGTTGTTTGACGATATTTTTGAAATCCAGTCCAGCATTGCCAGCAAGGTATATAGTCAGTTTTCTTTGAATGACAATCAGTCTAAGGAATTGCCCACCAGGAATCTTGAAGCGTATGGACATTACTTAAAGGCTCAGGAGATATTCCATGGCGGGAAGAGAACCAGGGAATCTCTGGCAGAATCAACAGACCACCTTAACCTGGCCATCCAACTGGATTCTTCCTTTCTGGATGCTTACCTGGACATGGCGTTCAATAAAACACTGGCAGCAAAGGATATTAAAGATGACCATGGAGCCAATGAAGAGTACACGCAGATGGTTAACGAAATTATGCGATTGTCAAATCTTGTTGATGAGCGATTTCCGGATACCTGGAAAAGGATTAACCTGCATGCCCAAATAACCTACATTTTGGATGAAGATTTTGATGAGGCGATACAGCTCTTTAGTGAGGTACTCCAATATGACCCAGAGGATTTTAGAGCTACTGCCTACCTGGCTGCCATCTATAAACGAAAACTCATGCAAGAGGAGGCGCTAAAATATCATTTCAGAGCCAGGCAATTGGACCCTGGAGCCTCCGCAATTTGGAATGAAATAGCTCAGGACTATCTGAGCATGGGTGATTACCCATCATGTATAAAATCTTTAGAAAATCGTTTGAAAATGGGTTTACCGTTTAGTTATAATGCCAACATGGAGCCTGCACAAACGGGGTTCTATTTGTTTTCCACAGGCAAATGGATAGCCGGAAATGGATTTGAGCTACCCAATGCTATAAACAAGAAGTTTTTTCAAAGGGACTATTTGGGAATCATTTCATTGTATGATTCTGCTTTTACAGCTTCCCGACAAACCTCCGTTGAAGGTCCTTACTGGAAGTCAGTAGCCTATTATCACCTTCAGGCTTCAGACTCTTTAAAGAGGTATGTAACTTCTGCATTGACACATGATTACACACTCAATTGGCGTTCTCCGATTCTATATGCCATGATTGGAGATCGGGAAAAAGCCTACCGTGTGCTAAAAGAATATAGAAAATTATGGGAGCGTGGGGGTCAGGATACATGGGGAATGGCTAACACGACAAGAGATGAAGTCCTGCTGCTTTCCCTTCTTGGAGATTACAAAGGTGCTACCGAGACACTCCTCAAACTCAATAAGACCTATCCTAATTTTGGAGATTATGAATTTATCCGTGTCAGCCCCTTCTTCGACAAAATCAAAAAAGAATATCCACCCTTTGTTGATGTTTTAAACAACCTAAAACTTCCTGCAAGGATTCCCATGGAGGAGTCGATGAAGCTGCAGGCAATGATCAAATGATGAGTCAGTAATTCATATCTTTATCAGATGCCATCGATAGTCTCAGCTTACGAACACGACATCTTCATCTCTTACCGCCCAACGATAGCGTCCTTCAATTCACTATTGTAACCCATTTGTCAAATACATAACTTTGAATATTCCCATTTTACTATGAACATTAAGTTGGAAAAAGCAATGCTTATCAAAGAGCTCAATCAAGTTGAAGACGCATCTCTTTTAAGGGCTATAAAAGCGATGCTCCATTATGGCCTTGTGACCGAAGGAAGGATAAGTCTGGAGCAGTACAATCGTGAATTGGATGAAGCCGAGAAAAGAATTGAAGCGGGAGAATTCTATACTCAAGAGCAAGTTGAACGGATGGCCAAAAAATGGTAAAAAAAAAGAAGGCCATTGTAAGCTGGGACAAGACAGCATTTCTTTCTTTACAAATGGCGTTTGAATTTATCAGCCAAGATTCTGTATCCAATGCAGAAAAAGTAAGAGATACCATTCTAAAAATCATAAGAGGATTGCCCAATAACCCGGAACGGTTTCCTCCCGATAAATTCAAGGAAAATAATAAAGGTGACTATCGCGCTTTCGAGAAATTTTCATATCGCATCGCCTATCGGGTCTCTGAAAAGGAAATCAAGATATTGAGAATTCGGCACGTCAGGCAGGAACCTAAAATGCATTAAGAAATGTCCTCTATCCTTCCCAACTTCGAATACGATATCTTCATCTCCTACCGCCACAACGATAACCGTCCTTCGGCAGGCTCAGGAGGGTGGGTAACAGAATTTGTAAGGGCTTTGCAAGAAGATTCAAATTTTTTTCAACCGTAATTAAAAATCCTCTATCCGGATACGGAGCCTATGACCTGCCCATTTCCAAAATCGTGATTTCCCAGGTATGCTGATAGCAGCTCACGTCAAGCCTTTGCAAAACAATTCTTACATTGTATTAAACTAATCACATGTCCAATCCCTGGCTTCATCAAAAATCCATCGTAATCATAGGAGGAACTACGGGTATTGGTCTGGCGGCAGCAATGGCCTTCGTGGAACATGGTGCCAAAGTTGTCGTTGTTGGCCGAAATGCCCAAAGCGTTGAAAAGGCTTCATCTTTGTTAAAAGAAAATGGAGTGGCCATAATTGGTGACGCAGTTCAACCCGATACCGCTATCCATGCTATTAACGTATGCCTGAAAAAATTCGGAAGCTTCAATGGACTGTATCATGTCGCGGGAGGAAGCGGTCGTAAATTTGGTGATGGCCCGCTTCACGAACTGACATTAGAAGGATGGAACCAGACGCTTTCACTTAACTTAACTTCCTTGATGCTTTCGAATCAAGCGGCTATCCATACTTTTCTGGAACAGAAAACTTCGGGGAGTATTTTGAACATGAGTTCTGTGCTTGGCTTTTCACCTTCTCCAAAATTTTTTGTCACCCATGCCTACGCTGCTTCGAAATCAGCCGTAATTGGATTTACAAAATCCATCGCTTCCTATTATGCCGTTCACAATATCAGGATTAATGTTTTAGCTCCAGCCTTGGTAGAGACACCCATGGCGCAACGTGCAGCGAAGGATAACCTCATCCTGGATTTCATCAAAACGAAACAACCACTGGATGGCGGTCGTATTGGTCAACCAACCGACTTAACTGGAGCAGCGGTTTATTTTATGTCTGATTATTCACGCTTTACCACCGGACAGGTTCTCTCGGTAGATGGTGGTTGGTCGATCAGTGAAGGTCAATATTAATTTATGATCATGCAGTCATTATCCATCGGAATTGATTTAGGATGCACCAACATAAAAGGTGTATTAATTGATAAAGAAGGAAATCTATTATATGAGACGAAGTGTGAAACAAATGAACAGGATGACGCTCATTGGAAACGCGCTGTTGCCGACATGATTCAGGATTTTAAAAAGAAGGCTGGTGGAAATGTTAATACTATTGGATTATCAGCGCCCGGTCTTGCCGATGCAGAAAACAAGTGCATCTCATTTATGCCGGGAAGATTACCAGGACTTGAAAATTTCAACTGGTCTGACCGGATCAAGGAAAAAGTATGGGTGCTCAACGATGCCCATGCCGCGATGATGGCTGAAGCAACTTTTGGTGCAGCCAAAGGACTTCAACATGCAGTGCTACTTTCTTTAGGTACAGGGGTTGGCGGTGGAATATTAATGAATGGTCAACTCTACCAGGGCATTTCTCAAATGGCCGGACATATTGGACATACCACTGTTAATGCGGAAACGTCAAGACGGGATGTAACCAACATGGCCGGCAGCATAGAAGAGGCCATAGGAAATGTTACACTTGCTGAACGTTCGCATGGAAAATATCATTCAACAGAAGAATTAGTGAATGACTTTCGGAAGGGAGATCACTTTGCTACCTGGGTTTGGCTTTCGTCCGTGCGAAAGCTTGCCGTTTGTATTGCTTCGGTGATTAATATCCTATCTCCGGAGGCCGTCATTTTAAGTGGTGGAATTATTCAGGCTAAGGAAGCTCTGTTAAATCCTCTTCAGGATTTTCTTGATCTTTATGAATGGCGGCCCGGTGGCAAAAAAACACAAATTAAATTTGCTTACTTTTCAGATCGCGCTGGGGCGATTGGTGCAGCTGGTTTTGCATTTTCAAAAATGAAATAATTATTCTATGACACCAACTCAAGACTATCTCAAGAAATGTCATCACCTGGCAGATGTAGTATCAAAACAAGAGTTACTTATTCAGCAGGCGGCACACTTATTTTCACAAACCATAATAGCAGGAAGAATGGTACATGTGTTTGGCTCTGGTCATAGCCGCATCTTGGTGGAAGAAATGTGGCCACGCTATGGCTCCTTTCCGGGATTCAATCCAATCGTTGAACTCTCTTTAACATTTCATAACCTCGTGGTGGGTGCCAATGGACAAAGGCAAGCTATGTTTTTGGAAAATACGGTCGGGCTTGCCGAACGAATCCTTCGTAATTTTGATGTTACTCGTCAGGACAGCGCACTCATTATTTCCTCTAGCGGCTGCAACGTAGTTCCCATTGAGATGGCAGAACTTTTTCAGAAAAAAGAAATTAAGGTTGTAGCAATCCTTACCAAAGAGCACTCGGAAAAAAGCAAAAGCAAACGTGCGGATGGAAAAAAGTTAAGTGACTTCGCTGATCTTGTGTTGGATACGGGTGCCCCGGCAGGCGATGCGATGGTATATGTAGAGGGATTAGAAACACCTGTATCTCCTGGCTCTACTGTAGGCGGTGCGATGATCATCAATTGCATCAAAGCCGAAGTAGCAAAATTACTCACGGCTAACGGACAGCCTCCTAAGGTGTTGAGTGGCGCTGCAGTGGTAGGCGAAAAAAGAGCCGTTGAATTATTTGAAAGTGCTTACGATGAGCACGCACACCGGCTGGCCAGACTTTATGAAAAAGTAGGACAGAAATAATACATACTTTATGCAACCCATACCCCTTCGCACAACCGTTATCGGCAGCTATCCTTTTCCGGGATGGCTTGAATTTGCAGTTAAGAACCTACACGAATTTGGGAATGCCGACAAAGAAGAAATGATTGAGGATGCTGTCATAGCAGCTATTCATGATCAGGTAACGGCAGGACTGGATGTGATCACCGATGGTGAGCAAACCCGACTGGATTTTAATCTTTCCTTCTATGGATATCTTACCGGCATAAAAGAAAATACAGATGAGCTAAGAAAGTTTGGGCCTGCTGCACACGACCAGCGCGGAAAAAATTCTATTGTCGATACCATCACCGCCCCGAATGGGCTGGGTGTTGTTAAAGAATTTAAACGATTGCTGCGATTAGCTCCATCCGGGCCAGCATTAAAAGCAAGCGTACCCGGTCCATATACATTAAGTGGCAGGCTATTGCCGAACACGCAATACAAAGATCGTTATGCCATCACGGAAGTGTTGCTGCCTTTTGTTAAAAAAGAATTGGAAGATTTGGTAGCGGCAGGCTGCAAGGAAATAACCGTTGACGAACCTTCCATGAGCTGTTATGCTTACAAAGAAGACACAAAACGCTTTGTGGATATATTCAACCGCACCGTAAGTTCCATTTATGGTAAATGCAGACTGTCAACACATTTATGTTTTGGAAATTTCAAAGGAAGACCTGTAGGTTATCGCAGTTTGGCGCCCATGCTTCCGGATTTTTTGAACCTGACTGTTAATGAAGTTCATATTGAAATGGCAAATCGTGAGTTTGCTGAAGTTGAATTGTTACAAGAATTTGCTCAAAGAATGGATGTAGCCGTTGGCATCATTGACGTGAAAAATTATTATATCGAAACCGTAGAAGATGTGGTGGCGAGAATCAAAAAATGTTTGCCCTTTGTACCAGCTGAAAAACTATCGGTAGCGCCTGACTGTGGATTAAGCCAAACGGCACGGTGGGCTTCACGACAAAAGCTGGTGAATATGGTGAAGGGAGCAAAGCAGGTGCGAGCTGGTTTGTAAGTAAAGGATACTGGATACTTGATCCTGGATATCGGTTGTTCACGACTAGAATCAAGCATCCAAAATCAAGTCTCATAAACAGGTTAATGATAAAGACGTAATGCTAATCAAGCCACTCCATCAGGGAGAAAGCCTGGCCGAAGAAATTCGTCAGGCAAAGAAAGCAGGAACGGAGTATTCCTTCGACATCTGGTGGCTGGGACAAAGTGGCTTTTTGATTCAATGGAATAATAAATGTTTGTTGTTTGATCCTTACCTCTCTGATTCGCTTACAAAAAAATACGCTGACACCAACAAACCTCACGTTCGGATGAGTGAATTGGTGATTGCCCCTGAATTACTGGATTGCATTGACATCGTTACTTCCAGTCACAATCATACCGATCACCTGGATGCCGATACACTGATACCACTGTTACGCATCAATCCCGAAATTAAGTTCATCATCCCGGAAGCAAACCGTGCATTTGTAACGGATCGGGTAAAATGTTTTCACGATTTTCCGATAGGCATCAATGACGGTCAAAAAATTGAAGTAAAAGAATTCACCTTTCACGGTGTGCCGGCTGCCCACAACACTATTGAACGAGATGAAATGGGGCGATGTAAATTTATGGGCTTTGTTGTTCAGTTTGGCAAATGGTCTATTTATCACAGCGGTGATACGTTGTGGTACGACAACATGGTTGATATTCTTACACCATTTCACATTGACATTGCCTTCTTACCCATCAACGGAAATGATCCCGCCCGTGGCGTGACCGGAAACCTGAATAACAAAGAGGCTGCACAACTTGGCCAGAAGATTGGTGCGAGGTTGATTATTCCACATCATTATCACATGTTTGCATTCAATACCTCAGACCCAAATGATTTTGCGGCAGAAGCAAACTCCTTGCATCAACCTTTTCGGATTTTGCAGTTGGGAGAGCATTTCATTTTCAATTGAGCTTCTTTATAGAAAAGTAGCAATCACCAAATTGATACGTCCGATAAATAGTCCCGAGCTTGTTTCTAATCACTCTCATTAGTTCATTGTTTCAGGCCTCTGGATATCTCTATACATAGTCTAGTGGTCAATTTTTGAAATTTGACTCCATATCGAAAGTCATTGCAATTTTATCAAACACATGATTAAAATCATTTCAAATGACTTAGTTAAGTGATATACTTTGCTGTGCGTTTTCGTGTGCAGGCAATTGAAAATCTATTCATAATTTAATGCCAAACCAGGATCGCCATTTGGCTGCCATTCTCTTTACTGACATCGTGGGCTACACGGCCATGATGCAGCAGAACGAGACCCGGGCGGTGAACGTCATCAAGCGTTATCATGAAGTCCTGGAAAAGTCTGTATCAAACCACCACGGTGAGATATTAAACAATTATGGCGATGGTAGTTTGTGCACCTTCAACAGTGTGCATGAAGCCTTGAAATGCGCCATCGAATTACAAACCGGATTAAATTCAGAACCCCTTGTACCTCTTCGTGTTGGTCTTCACCTTGGAGAGATTTTATTTGAAAATGGGCAAGCACTTGGCGATGATGTGAATGTGGCGTCCCGGATTCAATCGTTGGGTGTAGCCAATTCTATTTTGTTCTCCTCCGAAGTTTGTCATACTATCAAAAATCACCCGGAGTTCATAACTATATCTCTTGGAAAATTTGATTTTAAAAATGTGGACGAGCCGATTGAAATTTTTGCATTGGCTAACCCTGGCTTTGTGGTACCTAAGAGCGAGGAGATGCATGGTAAACTGAAAGACATTCAAAAAAAATCAGGTATCCGTAAATGGTTGTTTGCAATTGTACTTATTGCCGCTGCTCTCTTTACCCTATGGTACTTATTCGGGCAAAAGAAATCATCCGGAACCACCAGAGAAAAATCCATAGCTGTTTTACCATTCGTTTACATGAGCACAGCCAAAGATCAGGAATACTTCATCGATGGAATGACAGAATCCATCATCACCGATTTGGCGAAACGAAAAGACTTCCTCGTCATCGCGTTAAATAGCACCCTTCCTTATAAAAACAAAGCTGTTGATGTGAAGAAAGTTGGTGAAGAGCTTAATGTAAATTACATTTTGGAAGGAAGTGTGCAACGAACAATCAATATACTGCGGGTCAGTGTGAAGTTGATAGACGTCACTACAGGATATCAAGTCTGGGCTGAACGCTATGACAAAGAAATGAAAGATGTATTTGTCGTTCAGGATGACATATCAAGAAACATATTGGCTGCCCTTAACATTACACTTAAACCCGACCAGTCAACTATTACTAAGCTCCCCCCCACCAATAACATTCAAGCTTATGATACATTTTTGCTTGGATCCTTCTATCAACGGCAACCAGGACGGTTGAACACTGAGAAAGCCATTGGGCTGTTTGAAAAAGCAGTGGCCCTTGATCCGCAATTTGCACTGGGCCATGCGCAACTTGCGGTTGCATACTCCAGAGAATATTTCTCGTTCGATACAAGCAGAAGGTGGGAACAAAAAGCATTTATTGCTTTACAAAAAGCGCTTACCCTCAATCCGAATCTGGCAGAGGCTTATAATGCACGGGGGGCATTGACATGGACACTTTCTAACCAGTTTCCGCACGCAGCAGCAGTCAACGATTTTAAAAAAGCAAAAGCACTAAATCACAATCTGGATGGTGTGTTTTTAAACCTGGGCAGGGTCTATCAACATATCGGCCTCTTGGATCAGGCATTGAAAGAATTTGACTCAGCGCAACGCATTGACCCAAATAATCTCATTACTTCAAGTCAGAAATCGATGACATATCTGGATCAGGGACAATATGAGAAGGTGCTGGTTGAATGGGAAAAGAATCCTGAACTTTCCTCTTATCCACGCTATGTCGCTTTTAGCAAAATTCTTGCACTCGACCACCTGGGAAGGAAGAAAGAAGCGTTGGCTCTTGTGGAAGAAACCCTGAAACAAAATCCGAAGGAAGAAGTTACATTGGTTGATTACGCTGTGCTGCTTGCTGAGGCAGGCGACTTTGGAAAGGCTGAAGAACTAATAGCACAAGCAATACTGAACGGACAAGGGAAAGGCCATTTTCATCATGTACAGTATTACATTGGAGCAGCCTATGCGCTGATGGGGAAAAAAGAGCTGGCGATTGAATGGCTGAAGAAAGCTGCCGATGAGGGTTTCCCCTGCTTTCCAGCCTATGAAAAAGATCCATACCTGAATAATATTAGAACTGATCCAAGGTTTGTTTCATTCCTGGAAAATTTAGAAAAGCAATGGGAGAATTACAAAGCCGACTTTTAACGGATACGAATATCCTACCTGATCACCATAGGAGCACGCATTATCAGGTAGGGGTATCAAATGGGAAGTATTTACTTCGAGCTCAGATCAGCCCTGAAGGTGAGCATCTCACCCGAGGTGCTATCTGTATATTTTTGTACATTCTCTAAGTACTCATCAAAGGCACCCTCACCATGCGCAGCATCATATCTTTCAGGAAATGGCTTGAGGAAGTTGGCTTCTTTTTCTTTCCAACCTTGCTTATGGCGGGTTACAATCATGAACTGAGGTGCACCTGACATATGGGCCGTATAAACAGCAACCGTTGCACCAGAAGCCTCCCAGACTTTTTTAACCTTTTTTATTCGAGCTTCAATTTTGCCACCCCAGCCTATCTTTGGAAATATATGATTAACAGAAATTTTATCGGTGAATTCACCGAGTTGCGCAGTACTCAAGTCGGCCCTAAAAACCATGTAAGCTGAACCACCCTGGCCGGTAGTGAGAGGAGCAATATTTTTTTGATAATCGGCTGTATGCTCTGCGCCAAGTGTACCGCGCGTGTCCAGTGTTGTCCATGTATTCGGACCTTCTGAAATGGCATAACCTCCTGCGTCAGGTCCGGATGCAATTTCAGATACCCGCCATTTCCAATCGCCAGTGTGATACTTTTGTGCATGGGCGGCAAGCGCTTTTTCGAATTCAGCTATCTTATCAGGCCTAGCAAAAATACGTTCTACGCTAATCACGTTTTTATCCTGGCCGAACCCTATCGCAGGGATCAACAAGAATGAGAAATAAAGAATTGTTTTTTTCATAGGGGTATGGTTTAAGTTAGTTGTAAAATCAAAATAAAATATGGGCCTCAACCTAATCCATGGAGTTTCATCTGCATAAAACCAACAATCTCCTTACTTGAACCCCAGCGGGCAGGCCCTTTCGGGTGCCGGAATTTTTCATACTATACTTTACTAAACTAGGGTAAAAAAATTGAGAAAAGCAAGAAGAGGTAATTTAACGATGTAAAGGGTTTCCGTTAAAGGCCAACCCGTTTCAAACAAAACTCCATCGCATCAAGAAATTCCATTCTAATACTATTTCCTGTAATTCAAGAAATACTATACATTAATTCCTTGATATTAAGGATATGTTTAACAAAATGATTTGGCAAAATACCTACCTACACAGTGATTCCACCTTTCCACTGTTTAAGCGGATAGGTCGGCAGAAAAGTCTTCATCTTTTGATTACCTTTAAATCATGTCATCGATTCTAACAGGATTTGAATAGTAATATTTTTATCTGCTATCCGTAATGTTCAATTCAATGATAATTTGATAAATTTGGAATATGAAAACCTATATTCTCACCTTGGATGAATCGCAAGAAGATTTAATCCAGGCATTAGCCAAGGCTTTGAAAATTGATCTACAGGTTATCAATGAAGCAGATGAAGACCAGGCATTATTGTTAGCCATGGAGGACGGGAAGAAGTATGGCCGCCTATCAGAAGTTGATAGCAAATCCTTTTTGGATAGCTTGGGCCAATGAAAATCCTGGTTGATAAAAGTTTTGAACGCGATGTAAAGCGCCTGCCGGTTCAAGCCCAAAAACAACTACAGGAAATTACTCAAAAGTTATCGATTGCATCTTCTCTGCAGGAAATCAGTTTTTCAAAAATGGAAGGTGCAAAAAATGCTTACCGAATCCGATTCGGAAATTATCGCGTTGGATTTTATCTGGATGGTGACTCAATTATTCTTTCCCGTGTATTGGATAGAAAAGAGATGTACAGGTATTTTCCGAAGAAGTAAAATATATGTCTTCCCTGATCCCCAACTTCGAATATGACATCTTCATCTCCTATCGCCACAACGATAACCGTTCCGGCTGGGTAACAGAGTTTGTAAAGGCCTTACAAGAGGAACTTGCTGCCACCATCAAAGAACCTGTCTCGGTTTACTTCGATGCAAATCCCCACCATGGCCTGCTCGAAACCCACAATGTTGACAAGAGCCTCGAAGGGAAATTAAAATGCCTCATCTTCATTCCCATCATCTCCCAAACGTATTGCGATACAAAATCCTTTGCATGGCAACATGAGTTTGTTGCTTTTAACAGAATCGCCATGGGTGATGGCGCGGGGGAGTCCCCCCTTCGGGGGTTAGGGAGCGTGGGAAGAGATATTAAACTGAATTGAGCGAAGGATTTTGATTTCCAACAGAATTCAGGTGGCAGCCACAATCCTGCATAAACCAGGGGATACTGCTCACCATTGACTGTTTCAAGCCGAGGCTTTTAACAACTCTTCCCGAATGCGTTGCCCAACCGTCTTATCCTGTCCGGGCTTTAAAATAGTAACGGATACGCGGATGCTGTTTTCTTTTTCCCAGTCAATCACTTCGATGGAAGGACTGCCCTTGCGCAATTGTTCGCCAATTCCTTTACCATTGACTTTTACAATCGCAAGGTCCCAGGATATTTCGAGCGAAGGCATGTGATTGGCTACGGGGAGCACCATCACTTCAGTAGTAACGCCAGGGATATTCTTCAGTCCGGTATTGATCAAGTCCACTCTGTTTTCCCAGGTCTTCCAGTCTTTTGCGTGGTCCCTTTTGATATAGCTTTCGAGTGCCACATACATACCGAATATTTCTTCTTTGTTTACTTTCATGCCGCGACCAATGTTGCCACCGCGCGGAGGTCCGTTCAAGCGGGCTGCTTCAATCAAATCTTTCCTGCCCATTAGAATTCCTGCGCTCTGCGGTCCCGCTATCGCTTTACCTCCTGAAATGCAAACCAGATCAAAGCCCATGATATTGTATTTCCATAAATTTTCAACCGGGGGCACGTCTGCTGCAATATCAATCATTGTAGGGATACCATGTTTTTTTGCAAGGTCAATCCAGCCCTGATGCTGGATCTTTCCAACGGGTGCTTCGCGATTAAGAAACCACATCATCGCAGTTTTGTCATTGATCGCACGTTCAACTTCCTCTTCTGTTTCCACCGTGACAATAGTAGCTCCGGTATTGGTTAGTGAGTGGTGATAACCATTGATATGCGTCTTCTGAATAATGATTTCTGATTTCATTCCGGTGCCTTCCAACTTTGGCAACAGCGCTACTTTCTTGGGATCCGTTCCGGTCAACACGCCTGCTGTGCCCAGTACAAGTGCTGACCAGCATCCTGCCGTGACCATGGCAGCTTCAGCATGGCACATCTCAGCAATCTTTTGTCCCACTTTGTCCTGCACATCTTCCAGCATGACAAATTCTTTTGAACTACTTTGGATGGCATCCATTACTTCATCGGGCATGAGTGAGGCCGTCATGGTGGTATAATTACCTGCCGCATTGATGAACGTGCGGAGACCTAGCTCCTTAAACAAATCACGTTTTGATACAAGCGGTGCAGATTGAATTGACGTATTCGCCATCAAGCCTCCAGCAAGAGGTGCTGCTGCTAACTTCTTTAATAGGTCTCTGCGTTTCATATTTTATTATTTTGGTCCTTGCGATACCGATTTAGCATTACACAGAAAGCTAGCAATAAACCGGGAGACTTTTTTGCAAAATGATGAGACCGTAATAGCATTGGGTTGAATTTAATAATGGGCATCTCTAAAAACCTAAAAAAGTTGTCAGGCTGAGCTTGTCGAAGCCGATTTAGAAACGTTTTGCACGGAAGATGTTTCGACAGGCTCAACACGACACGGTTTTTAAAGATGTCCTAATTTTAATAGATATGATTTTCGATTTCCAGCAAGCGGTTGTATTTAGCAAGGCGCTCGGATTGTGTGATGGAACCAATCTTGATATAATCAGCACTGATGCCATAGGCAAGGTCGGCTAACCAATTGTCTTCGGTTTCGCCACTTCGTGCCGATGCCGTGACACGCCAGTTTTTGCTCTTCGCTAATGTGAAAGCTTCCAACGCTTCTGTTACCGTACCAATTTGATTCATCTTTAATAACAAGGCAGTGGCAGCCGACTCTTTTTGTGCTTTTTCAATTAAGCTTATATTAGTGCACAGTAAGTCATCGCCCATGATATCACAACGCGAATTCACCTTCTTTACCAGTATTGGCCAGTGCTTCCAATCATTTTCATCCAAGCCATCTTCAATACTTACTAAAGCGTAATCGGATTGCCATTTGACTAATTTTTCAATCATTTCTAAACCAGAAAGTTTTGTGTTATAAAAATGATAGGAGCCATTTTCGTAAAAATGACTGGCCGCAACATCAATGGCCAGAGAAATGTCCTTGCCCGAAACATAGCCACAATCTTCTATCGCCTTTAGCGCGTACTCAAAAAGTTCCTCGACTGTATCACACTCCGGGGAAAGGCCGCCTTCGTCAGCCCTTAGTAATCGCATTTTTTTCGATTGGTTTAGATTTTTTGCCGCTTGATAATAGACATGGTACGTCATGGCCAGTGCTTTTTGAACAGTAGCGGCATTCGGAACCAAAAGAATATCCTGAACAGGTGTTTGCAAACCAGCATGTTTGCCACCGCTAAAAAGGTTAATCGTCAGTTGAGGTAACGTGGGGGTTTTATTGCCAACAATGTCAGCAAAATGAGAAAAAAGAGGAAGGCCTTTTACGCCAGCAAACCCTTTGCTAAAAACAACAGACAATGCCAACATAGAGTTACCACCCAGTTTGCTTTTGTTTTTAGTGCCATCCAATGCGCAAAGCAGATCATCGAATTGTTTTTGCGACTCAAATTCTGTACCGCTGATTTGTTGGTTTAATTCTTCGTTGATTAGCGTAACGGCTTTTAAGCACCCATTACCGCCATAGCGTTTTTTATCACCATCTCTAAATTCAATTGCTTCATGTTCACCAGTCGAAGCCCCTGATGGAACACTAGCCGAATAAATAGTAGGATGTCCAACCATCTCTAAAAATGCTTTGATTGTTGGTTTCCCCCTGCTGTCTAAGATTTCAAGTGCTCTTACCCGTTTGATTTTTATCATTTCAGTACTTTCGTAAATAAAGTTTTAATCGTCTTTATAGTTACTTTCTCCTTTTCATTCTGGAAAATTTCCAATAGAGCGGATTTGATTTTTTCTTCAAAGAAGGAACCCAGGTAATCCGTTTTGCTTTTACCGGCCACGCGTGCAAACAGGCACCCTAGAAAATAATGAACGGCCCGCTCCTGATCTGTTTCAGAAATGAGTTTATTCATTTCGTAAAAATACGAATCAGAAAATGCGAGAATACTATTGAGAAACGATTCTGATTTTAGGTGTACGGATTTTAAAAACAGGTGCGCGAATACAAATCCAAAATCAAAAGCGAAATCACCGTAGTGAATTACCTCATGGTCAAGAAGAACTAATTCACTTTGAAACACCAACATGTTTTTAGGACTGAAATCGCCATGCACTAAACAATTTTTGATTTCCAGTTTGCTAAAAATATTCTTTTGAAACCACGGCTCAACCTCAGGGTATTTTTGAACACAAAAACGAAAGTAGGGGTCAATTCTCAGTTCATGAAAAAACTCTGTATTGCCAAATTCTTTTTCGAATTCTTTGTTGTGCCATGAAGATGTATGAATTGTGGCCAGCATGATGGCCATTTTTTGAAGGAGGTTATGTTGGATAGCCCCCTTTAGTAAAAGGGCTTTAAAATTTTCATGAGGTTGCGGAACAGCCTCCATCATCAAAATATTCTCAAGGTCATCCACAAAAATCAAACTGGTGATTTGGTTAGGGAGAATCTTCTTTAATGCCTTCATGCCTGACGCTTCTCTTTGAATCCTCGCGGGGTTTGAAAACCAATCACCCGGAACCCTTAATTTGCTTAGTCCCTGCTTCATGACATACGACTGCTGGGAAATATTCACTAATACAGTTTTGTTAGAAACACCACCCCCTAGCCCCTGAGAGGTCATAGTATCTTTGCTCGTCATGAGATTTTTTGATATCAGGTAATGGTGAAGCGAGGCTTCGTTTTCAATATCGATTGAATCTGGACTCGTCATGAAGAAAACTTTCTCTGTTAAAAATTTAAAATTGTGGTAATCATCCTGCTTGTTGGTATTATATTTTATAAAATATTCTTTAAGTATTTATTAGATTGCCTTTAATAATGCTTTGTATCTACCAGAAGTAATTATTTAGTGCAATATATAAGTTTACTAAGAAAAGGCGCAGGGCATGTCACAGCAACATATGAGTTTGATGTATGCGTTCAATCAATTGATTTTTCACAATGAAAAAATCTTCACAGGCTCGATGCTACCTAATCTCCACGATATGAAATTGGAAAGGACCCTATTCGATAAAAGTTATATCTACTTCCTGGTTTTCTTTCTTTTTGTCATGTTGGCATTTTGGTTCACCTATTTCGCCAAGCTTCTGGATCAGAAGAATTATCGGATGCATTTGCATGGTGTATCTCTGATTCTTTGGTGCCTTATGTTGATTTCCCAAGCCTACTTGATCAGCACAAAGAGAATTGCCATTCATAAGCGCCTGGGTAAATTTTCCTATGTGCTGGTGCCGCTAATAATTTTTACCACGGTCGATCTCTTACTATATAAATTGAATTCGCTCCACACTTTGCAAACAATGGACTTTTTTTTTGTGGCCCTGGTAGTCAATGCCTTGATTGCCTTTATGATATTTTATGGACTCGCCATCTACAATAAAAGAAAATCTGGAATTCATGCACGCTTTATGTTATGCACCATTTTCCCCATGTTCACCCCAGCAACAGATCGTATCATCCATATTTTTTTAAAACCTTTAGTGCCACTCCTCCCTACCATTGAAGGCCACCCGATTGCGCCTATTGCCGGTTTTCTATTAGCCGACTTGATACTGATTGGGTTATGCATTTGGGATTGGAGATCACACAAGCGCTTGAATGTTTTTCCGTTTGCATTAATAGTTCTGTTGTTATATCACTATTCTGTTTTGAATTTTTATAAATTCCAATTCTGGAAATCATTTAGCTTTTGGCTGGTTTAGTGATTCTGATCAGGAAAATGAACAGCCACTTCTGGATGCATGGTGTACAGACGATATTGAAGTCCGTCATTTACCAGAATGCCGCTTGATTTATTTTCTCCCATGATCGGGTTAGATGGATATTTAGTCCAGTGAATTAAATCCGGTGATGCCGCTACATTGGTGCTCCATTCATGCCAGTCCTCGAAAGCGGTGCCGTGATAATACCCATAGTACAAGCCTTGATGCCTGACAATCTGATTAAGCGCTACTCCGAACTTGTCATACGCTTCGGGGCCATTACGGATGACTGATTCATCCTGAACGTTTACCCATTTCTTTAGATCGGCAGAGGTAGCCAGCCAAATCCCTTCATCGTTTCTCTCATAGAATAAGTACCATAGATTATCTTCATGCCAGACCGTGGGCGTACCATAAGGACCTGCGCTCAGTTTTTCACCATTGACATATCGGATATCCAAAGGTCCCTGATCGGACCAATGAATGCGGTCCTTTGATGTCATCCAGTGTGCAACATCATTTTTACCTTCTGCAAACATATAATACAAACTGTCGGCTTTGACTACCATCATATCCTCCACCCAACTTTCGGCAAAGATGGGATTTCCTTCATACCGGTTATATTTGATTCCGTCACTTGACGTGGCATATCCCAAATACATCGATGCCCCCACAGAATCACGATATCCTGTGTACCAAAGATGATACGTTGAATCTTCCCGCAAGATATATCCCCGTTCCCGGATATGCTGGTCCCATGTTTGCGTGCCGGTGCCAGAGAATACAGGATTCTTTGAGAAGGCATAAAACTTGACGACTTCCTCCGGAAAGACTACTTCAGATTTCCTGGTTACCGGACCGCAGGAGATAAGGAATATGGTCAGCCATGCAAAAATATTCTTCATGATTCGTAGATTGTGATGAAATATACGCTTAAAAATTATTTCAGACGTCAATGAAAAGTATACGATATGTAATTGCCCTTGTGATCATTGTGGTATCCTGCTCAAAACCGGTGGACAGCAGTCAGGAAGAGTGGATTACACTTTTCAATGGAAAAGACCTTACCGATTGGACGGTTAAAATCCGTGGATATGAGCCGGGTGATAATTTTGGCAACACCTTCAGGATTAAAGATAGTGTTCTCACCGTTTCTTATGACCAGTATGATTCCTTCGCGAATCGTTTTGGTCATATTTTTTACAAGGATAAATTTTCATACTATCTGATTTCGGCAGAGTACCGATTTATTGGCGAGCAAGCAAAAGGGGGACCCGATTGGGCCATACGCAATAGTGGCATCATGGTCCACGGCCAGTCAGCTCAAAGTATGCTCAAGGATCAGGACTTCCCGATATCCATTGAGGTTCAACTGCTGGGCGGACTTGGAAGCGGACAAAGGACAACGGCTAATCTCTGTACACCAGGTACGCATGTTACGATAGCAGACACCTTATTAACCACCCATTGCATCCCTTCAAATTCTAAAACGTACAATGGTGACCAGTGGGTGAACGTGAAAGTTTTGGTGTTGGGCGACTCACGGATTACGCATATCGTTGAAGGAGATACCGTATTGCAATATTTCAAACCACAGATTGGCGGTGAGGTTGTCAATGGATTTGATCCTGCTGTGAAAGTGGACGGCAAAATGCTAACGGAAGGATATATCTCCTTGCAAAGCGAAAGCCATCCCGTAGAATTCAGAAATGTAAAACTTTTGAATCTGTGCGGATGCACTGATAAGAAAGCTAAGAATTACAAAACGTATTATGTGAAGAGCGATAATTCACAATGTTTGTATTAGTCAACGGCTTAGCATTGTCGACACAAATCAATCGCATCGCGCAAAACAGTTGTCCCTACCGGATCTGCTTCATAATTCTTCATAGGGATTGACTCATAAAAATCGGTATTTAATTCAATGCCCATCTCCCATCCATTTCAGGTACCTAAAAAGGAATCTGTTTTTACTTCCATAGGGCTAACTGACAATTTCCACTTATTCCCTTCCCATGTTGCTGCGGCCTGTTGTCCACGGAACAATAAAAACGAGCATGGGGTAACGGAGTTTAAAGGGCTTGTAATTGCGTCAGTTATATGACGGAATTTAGCTAATTTGCGTCAGTTATGTGACGGAAAAATATCTATCTTTGGGGCGTTCAATCATCTCGTCATGAAAATCTACCGGATCCTTTTTGATCAGCTAATAAAAGCCGCTATTCCGAATAAGGTAATCATTCTCCTGGGCGCCAGAAGAACGGGGAAAACTTTTCTTATTCATCAAATGATTGAAAAGCTCGGGGTGGGTAATTGTTTGCTGATGAATGGTGAGGACATGGTGGTGCAGCAACAACTCACCCATCGAAATGTAGCGCGCTATAAAACCCTGACGCATGGGTATCGCTACGTCATTATTGATGAGGCCCAGAAAATCCCTGACATTGGCTCCATACTAAAGTTGATGGTTGACGAGGTGAAAGGGATTAGATTGATCGTTACAGGTTCTTCTGTCTTTGATTTGCGAAATCGGCTTGGCGAGCCGCTTACAGGTAGAAAGAAGGATTTTATGCTCTTTCCACTTGCGCAATTGGAGTACGTCTCATTTGAAAATGTCCTGGATAGAAATCGCACTTTAGATGATAAACTCATTTATGGCTGCTATCCGGAATTACCCCAACTGAAAACAGCACGTCAAAAGCGGGACTATCTTCGCGAACTGGTTAGTTCTTACTTGTATAAAGATATTCTAGTGATGGAAAATCTGCGGAGTGCTGAGAAGCTGGCAGATCTGTTAAAGTTAATTGCATGGCAAATTGGTCATGAAGTGTCGCTGGAGGAGTTAGGACGCAAATTGCAAATGAGCAAGAACACAGTAGAACGTTACCTCGACTTGCTTTCAAAAGTATTTGTTATCTTCAAAGTACAAGGCTTTAGCCGAAACCTTCGTAAAGAAATTGTAAAAACAAAGCGATGGTATTTTTATGATAACGGAGTACGCAACGCGATCATTTCTAATTTCCAACCCCTTGACCAACGAAATGACAATGGCATGTTATGGGAAAATTATCTGGCTTCTGAACGGTTAAAAGTCCAACACTACATAGGAATTCATTCCAACAATTACTTCTGGCGCACGCACGACAGGCAGGAAATTGACTGGGTGGAAGAGCGTGATGGCAAACTCTATGGGTATGAATTTAAATACTCAGAGCCTTCTGAAAAGATCAAAGCCCCCAAAGCCTGGAGTGAAGCTTATCCGGATACGTATTTCAAAGTAATCCATAAAAACAATTTTGAAGATTTTGTACTGAAGAAGTGATTGCACCATCATGATGGCGAATGCTTATATTGAAATGACCTCCATCATACCCGACTTTGAATATATCACCTCACCAGTCTACCCTCCACAAAAACATTATATCTTAACAAAAACCTTCAGCCTGTATATGATGTATAAAAATATCCATACCAGCCCCAGTGCCCCCAGACTGGCAAACACCGGATGCCATTTTTCGGGACTATATATATAGAGTCCTTCAAAAAGAAGGCGCGATGTATATTCAAAATTAATAAACCGGTAGGCCAAGTAGATCGTCAAACTGTTCATACCAATTACTGTAAAGAAGAACGTCCATTTTTGAAAGTGGAGAATGTCAATGATCAAAAAAAATAAAGCGATGGTCAGAAATGACAGTCCACCGGTTAGCATGATAAAAGAACTGCTCCATAAATGTTTATTAATGGGAAAATGCAATCCCCAGAGAAGGCCGATGCCAGAACAGATAATTCCAAAGACAACCAGATTTCTAAGTTTCAGATAATCAGAAAGATTTTTATTTCTAAAGATATCACCCGCCAAACTTCCCATTACGGTAAGACACAGTGCTGGAATTTGTGTGAGTATTCCGTTTTCGTCATACGTCTTTTGCAACAACCGACCGGGTAAGAAATGTCGATCGATCCAGCCATGCAAATTGCCTTCAAAAGAAAGATCTCCTGGACCATATCCTGGTACAGGGACAAGAAACATGACTGCATAGTAAAGGAGCAATAAGCCCCCAATCCAAAACATTCTTTTTCTGAAATCGAAATTTAGATACAGTACTGTCGTTATAAATCCTACAAATCCTATTCGCTGAAGTACTCCCACAATGCGGATTTGGGGCCAATCAAAAAATGGTACGGGTGCATTCTTATCCAAAATTCCCAACGCAATCAAAATCAGCATTCTCTTAAATGCCTTGGTGTAGAGTTTTGATTTTGAGAAGCCCTGATCAAGTCCTTTGTTGACTGAAAACGGAAGTGACACCCCGGCAATGAAAAGGAAGAGCGGAAAAATAAAATCATAGAATGCAAAGCCATTCCAGGGTGGGTGTTCAAACTGCAGAGCCAGTGCATCTACCCACGGCCAATTGGTTTTGCCACTCAGCGTAGAGATAAATGCCCCTAAGCCTGCAATCATAAGCATATCAAAACCTCGGACCGTGTCAATGGACAGGATTCTTTTGGCGGGCTGATTTGCGTGATCAGACTTCATTATCATTGTTTGCTTTGAAATAGACGCACACGTTACTCATCACACACTCAGGGCATTTAGGATTTGTGGGACGGCAGGTTTCTCTTCCTAAAAATGAAATGGCCATCCCAACTTCACCCCAATCTTTTGGGTCAAGCAGTTCCATCATTTGTTTTTCAAGTTTCTTAGGATCGGTGCCCGTAGCAAGACCCAGGCGGGGAGCCACTCTCACAACGTGTAGATCTACAATAATTCCTTCGGCTTTCAGGCCGGCCTCGCGCATAATTACGTTTGCGGATTTTCTGCCTATTCCAGGCAATGCAGTAAGTCCCTCCATGGTCATTGGAATATTCTTGTCATCCTTTATTAAGGAGGCTAATTCCAGCAACCATTTTGTTTTGTTTCCGAAATTGCGAACCTTACTGATGAATGGGTAAAGCGACTCAGCATCGGCTTTGGCTAGTGCCTTCACAGTGGGAATGGCTGCAAACAAATCAGGTGCAATTTTATTGATATGCCGGTCCGAGTCCTGTGCGGAGAGCACAACCATCACTACCAACTCATAGGTAGAGTTGTACTCCAATGGGTGTTTTTTCCCTTTGTATTTCTTAATCAGGGGTTGTATTTCCTTTTGCCAATCAATGGAAGCCATAGACATGAATTTGTTAGTTAAATATAAGGATAAGGATTTAGAAACCAGAGGCTAAGGTAATGCAACGGCATTTTAATAACTTCGCACATGGCACTTTTGCCCGGTTTTGAGTATGACATTTTCATAAGTTATCGCCATAACGATAACCGCTCAGGATGGGTAACGGAATTTGTAAATGCTTTGCAGGAAGAGTTAGCATCAACAATCAAAGAACCAATTACCATTTACTTTGATAAAAACCCCCACGATGGCCTGCTCGAAACCCACAACGTTGACAAAAGCCTCGAAGGAAAACTAAAATGCCTCATCTTCATCCCCATTATTTCCCAAACCTATTGCGACACTAAAAGCTTTGCCTGGCAATATGAGTTTGTTGCTTTTAATAAAATGGCAATTAAAGGAACTCCCCTCTCCTTTGGAGAGGGGTCGGGGGTGAGGTCGTTTGGAAGATATATTAAACTGATCAATGGAAATGTGGCGAGTAGAATTCTCCCCATAAAGATTCATGATCTGGATGCTGAAGATAAAACGATTCTGGAAAATGAATTGGGCGGTGTATTAAGGGCGGTTGAGTTTATTTTTAAATCTTCAGGTGTGAACAGACCCTTGCTCTCTCATGAAGATCATCCTCATGACAATCTCAATAAAACATTTTATCGCGATCAGATCAACAAAGTGGCCAATGCCGTTAAAGAAATTGTCTCGTCACTAAAGAACCCTTCATCCATCTCAATACAAACCACCGGTAACCAGCAACCGCTGACCCGTAGCCAACCAAACTTTAACCGCAGGAGCATACTCATCACTTCACTGCTGATCATCATCGCTACGGCTGGCTTCCTTTTTCCAAAATTATTTTCAACAGAAGAAGATAAGGTTATTGATAAATCAATTGCCGTGCTCCCTTTTACTGATATTAGTGAAGCACACGACCAGGCTTTCTTCAGCGATGGGATGATGGTTGAAATCCTCGATCACCTTTTCAAAATAAAAGACTTGCGCATCATTCCACGCAATTCTACTTTGCTCTATAAGGATTCCACAAAACCGCTCAAAGAAATTGCAACCGAATTGGGAGTGGGTCACCTAATCCAGGGCAGCGTACGGAGGGCTGGAAATAAAGTGAAGATTTCTGTAGCACTTGTTGAGGGCAGCACCGAGAAGTCTTTATGGCAACACACGTACGAGGATGATATCACGGAGGTCAGCCGGATTTTTGCTATTCAAAGTGATGTAGCCTCTAAAATTGCTATTGAACTAAAGGCTCAAATCACACCCGATGTAAAAAAACGGATCGAGGCCATCCCCACCCAAAACCAGGAAGCCTACGATCTGTTTTTAAAAGGACGGAAAGAGTCTTCGGAATTCTGGTATGATAATAATACAACTCATGTGAAGGCAGGAATTATTTATTTAAACAAAGCCGTAGCTTTAGATAGCAATTTCTCTGATGCTTTCACCGCATTGGGAGTGTGTTATTGGTGGCTTGCCGAATATGCGCCCGATTTTACACCAGACTATTATCGCCAGTCAAGGGAGTATCTGAATAAAGCCATAGCATTGGACCCACACAGCGGCTGGGCTTATTCTCAATTGGCAGTGAATCAGTACCACAATGATTGGGATAAGAAGGCCGCTTCTCAATCACTCAAAAAGGCTATGGAGCTCAATCCATCAGACATCACAATAAATAATATTATGTTTTGGTTTTGCCTGCATTTACAAAATTGCGATTCCATGCAAGTAACGTTGGATAAATTGAAGGAGCTTGAACCCGGTGACTATCATACCTATGAAGTTTATGTAATAATGTGCAGGGGGCAGGATCGGGAACTTCAAGCTGTTAGTCCACCTGAGAACTTCTTAGGCGGTGGGGATTTACGGGTTGAACTGGAACGCTTGATGATATTGAAGAAGTATGAAGAAGTTCTTGCAAAAATGGATTTGTATAAATCATTTGCACCGGAGGTGTTATTCCTTGAATTGAAGGGAGAAGTTTTAGGCGAGACTGGAAAAAAAGAGGAAGCTTTGGAAATCATTCAAAAACTGGAAGTACTGTCTAAAACTCAACATATACGGCCGGTTCGATTTGCCATAATATACATGGCCATAGGTGACGAAAACAAAGCCTATGGGTATCTTGAAAAGTCAATTGAGGAACGGGGTCTTTGGCCGCACGTGTTGCCCTATTATGCCCCGTTCTACAGGAAAAGAAACGACCCCAGGTTTCAGGCATTTATGAAGAGAACTTGGGTTAATTAAGGGGAGACATTACACCTTGCGTACCTGCAATGAAAAAATCTTATATAATTTAGGTTTCTTAAGTTTCTGGGCTCGGGTTTCAACTATCAAGTTCCTTCCAGTTATTATATTTGACCTATGCCCTCGCTAATTCCTAACTTCGAATACGACATCTTTATATCCTATCGCCACAACGACAATCGTTCGGGATGGGTAAGAGAGTTTGTAAACTCATTAAAGGAGGAACTTGCGACAACGATCAAAGAATCCGTTTCTGTATACTTCGACACCAACCCCCACGATGGCCTGCTCGAAACCCACAACGTTGATAAAAGCCTGGAAGGCAAATTAAAGTGTCTGATTTTCATTCCTATCATCTCGCAAACCTATTGCGATACAAAATCTTTTGCCTGGCAACATGAGTTTTCTGCATTTAATAAACTGGCAAAAGAAGATCAGTTTGGAAGGGATATAAAATTGAGCAATGGAAATGTGGCGAGTAGGATTCTTCCGGTAAAAATTCATGATCTTGATTCAGAAGATAAAACGCTTTTGGAGAATGAGTTGGGTGGTGTGCTTAGGGCGATTGAGTTTATTTTTAAATCTGCGGGAGTCAATCGGCCATTGCGTGCTGAGGATAAACGAGAGGACAACCTTAGCCGGCTGTTTTATCGCGATCAAATCAACAAAGTTGCCAATGCCATAAAAGAAATCGCCAATGGCCTCCGTTTTCCCGGCAGAAAGGAGATCGGACAAGAAGTAAAAAGTAATTCAGAGACGGACACGGCTACAATCGCAAAACCCATGTCTGATCAAAGCACGAAATCCATAGCCGTGCTCCCTTTTATAAATTTATCGCAAGATCCAAATCAGGAATATTTTGCCGATGGGATTACAGAAAACATACTGATTCAGCTGGCTAATCTTCGGCAATTGAGAGTAATCTCGCGCACCTCCGTTATGCGCTATAAGAAAACAACCAAGTCGGCACCCGAGATAGCGGCTGAGCTAAGTGTAAAATATATTTTGGAAGGCAGCGCACAAACGCAGGGAAACAAAGTACGCATTCAGGTTCAACTGATTGAAGCTGTGAGCGAAGATCACATCTGGTCAAAAGTTTTTGTGGAGAGTATGGATGATATTTTCGCCATACAAAGCAACGTCTCGGAAATCGTTGCCAAAGAACTTCAGGCGTCTCTCGCTCCTCAGGAGAGTAAAAAATTAAAAGAAGTACCTACTAAAAATCTCGAAGCATACGATCTGTTCCTGAAAGGCCGTCACGCCTTTAACCAATGGGGTGTGGAGGGTTATAAGGCTGCCACGGAATATTTTAAGAAAGCAATTGCCGTAGATCCTGACTTTAAAGAAGCCTATTCTTATTTAGCAAGTTCGTACTCTGCGCGCATGTCGTGGAATGGTGATCTTTCTCCAGATGAGGCGAATAAGAATATTGAAATGTATCTCAGCGAAGCGTGGAAGAGAGGGCCAACCGACAATGATTACGTCACCAAAGGGTTTGTTGAATTTTTTATCAAAAAGGATTTTTCAGCCTCAGAGAAATTATTCTTGCAGGCCATCGAGTTGAACACTAACAATGCGACCACGCTTTACGCGTATAGCTACTTGCTCAATATGATGGGGAGGATTGAGGAGGCCCTTCAAATTTTGAGCAAAGCAAAAATGATAGAGCCGTTATCCGTAGCCTATTTTAATTATAAAACCATTTGCTTACACCTATTAGGTAAAAATGAAGAGGCTTTGGAAATCCTGAAGGAAGGATTGCAACTATACCCATCGGTGCTACGCTTTTATGATTTCAGAGCGCGGGTTTATTTGACGTTGGAAAAATGGAAAGAAGCAGAAGAAGCAGTGCTCACCGGGTTTCGAACGTCCACCGTGAGGCCTCCTTCCATGGTAGCATTTCTGGCCATCGCTTCCGCTTCGTTGCATAAAAAAGAAAAAAGCAAAGAGTTGTTGGAGGAATTGACAAAACGAAGTGAGGATAATGAGAGAGGAGTCAATATTAATATCGTATATGTCTTCAATGCCTTAGGCGATTTCCCTTCTGCCCAATTGTGGTTAATCAAAGCCAGGCAAACCAATGATGTAGGTCTTATTTCGTGGGAGGTTGATCCGCTCTTTAAAAAATTAAGAGATTATTTACTGAACAAACGTGAATCCCTTGTTGCAGATTTCATTGCCGCAGAAAAAAACATTATTGCTTTGTTGGAAGCAGAGATGCCAAAACTGCCTTACCATAATATCGGTCACATTTATGATGTGTTGCATTCCGCTTTGACCATTGCCAGGAATGAACAAGTTAAAGAGGATGAAATCAAAATCATTCGACTGGCGGCCCTTTTTCATGATGCAGGTTTTATACACTCCTCCAAAGATCACGAAGAGAAAGGTGCGCAAATGGCCAGGGAGATGTTGCCATCGTTTGGCTTCACCAGCGATCAAATAGAAATCATTGGGAATATGATTTTAGCTACCCGGCTCCCACAATCACCGACAACTCACCTGGAGAAAATTCTGTGCGATGCCGATCTCGACTATCTGGGTAGAGAGGATTTCTATACAACGGGTGAGAGCTTGTTCAACGAAATGCAGGAACAAGGAGTGGTGGAAAGCGAACGCGAATGGGACCTGGTACAACGAACTTTCCTGCAATCACACAACTATCATACAAATTATAGTAAAACCAATAGGGAATCGTCTAAGCAAGAAAGATTGGAGGAGATTATAGCGAAGTTGAAAAATCGATCTTGAGGATTGGGTGTGGAATGTGCCGTGCCTGGCATTTGGGTTGAGTAAGAAGCGTACGATTTTAAATCGGTGGAAAGAGGCGTAGCCTCGGCAATTTTGTAACACCGGACTTCAGTCCGGTGCGAAGAGTAAAAAAGTGAAATGAGAGCCATAGGCCTGCCTGCCGGACAGGCAAGCTCGGCACATATATAAACGATGTACAAAAAGAAAATATAGCATGGCCAATACCTACCACCAAATCTATCTTCAAACAGTTTTCGCAGTTAAGTATCGCAATGCGGTACTTCATAAATCCTGGCGCAGTCAACTCTTTGGCGTGATTGGAAATTTGATTAATGAAACGAATTGCAAGACAATCATTGTGAATGGTGTGGAAGATCATGTGCATTGCTTTTTTGGTTTAAAACCGGTTGTTTCTGTCTCCGAACTAATGAAAACAGTAAAAGCCAAGTCATCAAAATATATTAATGACCAAAAGTTAACCTCAGAGCGGTTTGAATGGCAAGAAGCCTGCCTGCCGGTAGGCCATAGCCGTCAGGCTAAGGCGTTAAGTGTTTTATAATAAGCTGTTTTTCCC
>ERZ1292625.606-Hain-H41-01um-R1-606-length-51520-cov-6_pt1 | contig 51520 bp, 51 predicted proteins | sample MGYA00564400_ERZ1292625 | MGnify/ENA primary metagenome ERZ1292625 (study PRJEB36523, sample SAMEA6512639) | groundwater metagenome | collected 2019-01-08 | study: AquaDiva: Metagenomics assemblies of 32 groundwater samples | reverse complement strand
CACAAGGAGACGCACGCTCTATGAACATCATCTCCTCAATCCGATCCCTGATTCAACCGTCCTACTGCTCGTGCTGCGCGGAGAGCGTCCCTCCGCTCGGCGCAGGCACGCTTGCTCCGGCCGCGTTCAAGGTCGGCGTGATCGAAACGCCTTTGCCGGGAGTCCCGTGGCGGCACGTCTACTCGGCGCGCAACGCTGTCCCCGGCGGTCCGGTGGACAACAACGTCAGCATGGACGTGTTCGCACTTGCAGATGGAACGGCGCTTGTCTTCGGGACTGGGTACGGGTCCATCCGGCAAGGCACGGCTGGGAATGCGCGAAGCGTTACGGACGACGTGAACGACGTGGCTACGGCGATGAACGCCCTCGGCGTGAGTGACCCCACAGCCATTAGCTACGCCGCTCCGCACGGGCACGGCGACCACATCAACGCGGCATTTATCGACGAGATGGAGAGGCTCTGGTATCCCACCCAGGAGATCGCCTTCCATGCTGGCGACACTTCTCGGATCTCGGCGCTACCTGGCTGGACTTCGTCGAATCGTAAGTGGTTCACGGGCGTGCAGGCTACAAGCTGCGCCACGCTGCCGCTGAGCTACCAGCTCACGGACGGATATACAGCCTCCCTCGTCTCCCGGCCTGGGCACACGCCTGGTTCGATTGACATGGACATCGGCAATGTTACGGGCATAGTGGTCGCGCGCATCCTCGGCTCGAAGGACTCGACTCGATGCCAGAAACCGCCGGGCGCTTTGATCGTGCAGGCGCACGGGAACGGCACACCATGAGTATCCCGCGAGACAATGAGTCCCGGAGGCTCAGCAGTTCGACGAGAACGGAGAACATCAACCATGACCATGTGCATTTCAATCAAGAACGAAGACCCCACCAGAACCGCGAAGGTCGAGGTCCAGGACTTTTCTATCGAGCGTCGGACGATCGCTTGCGTCGCTTTATTTGAGCTTGCGCCCGGCATGAGTCGCGCGGTTCACATCCACGCCGCGCGTCAAGTCGTCGTCACAGAGAACCCGCTGGCCGAGGTCCCGAAACCATGAGCAAGAGGCGCACTCCTTTCGCCAATCACAACGGAACGCTCTATGTCCGCGTATCCGACGTCATGCACCCTCTCGTCGTTCTCTTCGATGGCATCCCAGTGACGTTCTTCAACAAGAATAGGAAGGCCGCATACATCACGGTCGATCAGGCCCTGGAGTGGTGCCGAAAGGAACAAGAATTCACTAGAGCGAAGCCTCAAGCTGAGAAGATCGAAGCTCTAGAGAAGGCCAAGGCCACATTCGCTGCCGGAGAATTCAAGGACAACAAATAGGAGCCAAAACCATGGACGAGAACCGATCGCTGGCCGACGCTTACCCGATTGAGCAGGCGCGCATTCGAGAGCTGCTTCAGGCGTACAAGGATGTCGGGCCACCAGGAGCCTTCGCGCACGTCATGCTCTCCGACGTAGCCAACAGAGCCGACAAGGCCGCCGCTGAGCAGGACCTAGTGTCCATGATCCGGCTGTACCATGAGATGAAGGGGTGCAAATGAAGAAGACGCCTATGGAAACGGAAGCACCAATCTGGATTGCTGGCTACACAAAAGGCCATCTCGAAAGACGCCAAGTCCCGTGCCTATTCCGTGCTCCACCGCTCGCCGTTGCTCACGTTGACACAGAGGACGACGGCACAGAGCTATACACGGTGACGCACGAGCCAACCGGGAAGCGCGTCACGCCATCGGTGTTTACGGTGCTCGCTAATGCTATCGGTTGCTGCACCAAGCTGGCCGCAGCTTTTCCGCCGGATTGGTTTACGGAGGGGGACCACACCGGGAAGCGCGACGCCGTACGAAGGATCGCCGCTCCCTACCTTAGTATGGAGGCCGATGGATCGGCGAGAGGATTCAAAAACAGGAGACCATATGCCTAGTCTGATTGTCGCTGGCGATCGGCATAGCACACCCTACGCCGACTTTATCACATCAAAGCACGCGAGGCACGATGCCAGTGGGCGTGACCCGGATGCGTTGCCTGCCGCTCTAGCGCCGTTTCAGCGCGATATCACTCGCTGGGCGTGTCGGAAAGGAAAGGCTGCGATCTTCGCTGACTGCGGACTTGGCAAGACGTTCATGCAACTCGCATGGGCGCGCGAAGTCCCTGGAGACGTGCTCATCCTTGCTCCGCTCGCCGTCACGGCGCAGACTAAGAGAGAGGGCGACAAGTGGGGAATACCAGTTACGGTAGCCCGCGAACAGTCAGAAGTGCAGCGCGGCATCACGGTCACCAACTACGAGATGCTCGACCGCTTCGACGCCGGTGCATTCGCGGGGGTCGTGCTAGACGAAAGCTCGATCATAAAGTCGTTTACTGGGCGCGTGCGCAACCAAGTCATCGACTCATTCCGCACTACCCCGTACCGGCTCGCTTGCACGGCTACGCCAGCGCCAAATGATTTCATGGAGCTCGGCAACCACGCCGAGTTTCTTGGGGCAATGACGCGGACCGAAATGCTCTCCATGTTCTTCGTCCACGACGGAGGCGAAGTGCAGAATTGGCGGCTCAAGGGCCACGCCGAGGATGCTTTCTGGCGCTGGGTGTGCTCCTGGGCTGTTGTGGTCCGATCGCCATCGGATCTCGGGTATCATGCAGATGGATACGCGCTTCCTACACTCCACCTGCATGAGCACATCCTTCCATCTGACATGGGCGGATCTGGGATGCTGTTCGCGCCGGATTCACCGAGTCTCATGGAACGCCGTCAGCTTCGCCGCACGTCGATCGGTGTGCGGGCCGATAAGGTTGCTGAAATTGTCAAGGAGGCTGGGCCGGGCGTCCCATGGATCCTTTGGTGCGACCTCAACGCAGAAGCAGATGCGTTGATGCATGCCATACCGGAAGCTGTCGATGTGCGCGGTTCCGAGGAACGTGAGGAAAAAGAAAGAAAGCTACTCGGGTTCGCGGAGGGGCGCATCCGCATCCTGATTACTAAGCCGAAGATCGGTGGATTCGGCATGAACTTCCAGCATTGCGCGAACATGATCTTCGTCGGACTCTCCGACAGCTACGAGACGCTATACCAAGCCACACGGCGATGCTGGAGGTACGGGCAGAAGAAGCCCGTCCATGCCCATGTCGTGACTACTGAGGCCGAGGGTGCAGTCCTGGCGAACGTCAGGAGAAAGGAAACGGACGCGATCGAGATGGGCGCGCGAATGGTAGAGCATATGCATGAGATTCAAAAAGACGAGATTTCTGGGACAGTACAGACGCGCACGGAGTACGCCACAGAGAGATGCTCTGGCACTGATTGGGAGATGATGCTCGGAGATTGCGTGCAGAGGATCACGGAATTCGGCGATGCGTCGATCGACTATTCTGTCTTCTCGCCGCCGTTCGCGTCGCTCTACACGTATTCGGATTCGGAGTACGACATGGGCAATTGCAAGGACGGTGACGAGTTTGCCAAACACTTCGCGTTCCTCATACCGCAACTACTGCGCGTCACGAAGCCTGGGCGCTTACTCTCGTTCCATTGCATGAACCTGCCGACAAGCAAGGTGCGAGATGGAGTAATTGGACTACGCGACTTCAGGGGCGAACTGATCCGGTTATTCGAGGACTCAGGCTGGATCCACCACTCTGAGGTCTGCATCTGGAAAGATCCGGTGACAGCGATGCAACGGACAAAGGCGCTTGGCCTCTTGCATAAGACTATACGCAAGGATTCGTCGATGTCGCGTCAGGGGATCCCGGACTACGTTGTCACGATGCGGGCTCCTGGGGAGAACACGGTGCCGATAGCGCACACAGCCGAAGAGTTCCCAGTCTCGCTATGGCAACGGTGGGCGAGCCCAGTGTGGGACGATATCAATCCAAGCAGCACGCTCCAGCGCACGAGTGCCCGCGATGAGGAGGACGAGCGCCACATCGCGCCTCTCCAGCTTGAGGTCATTCGCCGATGCATCGCGCTATGGAGCAACCCAGGCGATCTCGTACTATCGCCATTCGCTGGCATCGGTAGCGAGGGGTTCGAATCAGTGCGTTGTGGGCGTCGCTTCGCTGGGATCGAGTTGAAGCGATCTTATTACGACCAAGCTTGCGCGAATCTACGCCGCGCCGAAGCTGAGAAACACCAGGAGTCTCTATTCCGATGAATATCCCAGAGATCTTGAAGGAAATACACTACGAAGCCCATATGTCTGCGGAGCGCTACGGCGTATTCGCGTCTTCACATGAGGGCTACGGCGTATTGGCAGAAGAGGTGGCTGAGCTTCTTGAAGCAGTCCGCGCTAACGATGGATGCGCTATCTACGCTGAGTCAATACAGGTCGCTTCGGTTGCGGCACGGCTCGCAGGAGCTACATTCGATCCGGCGTTCAAGAGACGAAGCAATCTTCATGAATGACATGCATCGACTATGCTGACGGAGGCGTAGCAGGCGGCGCACCCCAGATCTTCACTTCACGCCGGTTTCTCAGGTAGTAGACCGCTCCCGCAGCTAGCGGTCCTCCGAAGTACGCGGCCATCTGCGTCCAAAAGTCGGTCGTCGCGCCCTCCTGTAGTTCCAGCGCGCGCCAGGTCTCGACCGCCTGGACGTAGGTTGCTCCCTCCTCTGCGGTGACTACGCCGTCGGCGTTGATCTCGGACCAGATACGTCCGACCTCGGCTGAGGCTGCTTGAGTCTCTGGGCTGCGACAGCCACCGAGCGCCGCGCTAACGAAGAGCAGGATGGCAGCAAGCGCAACCACGCCGAGCACTGGCAGCGCGTAGTAGCGGACGAGGAGTCCGAGGGACAGCGAGATAGTTCTGATGCTCATGGTTCTACCTATCCAGGGGGGGGACTGTGATCACCTCATTGGCTTGCTGCAAACGCAGCATCCAATCTTGCAATCGGTTGATGCCGACCGCATTGCTATCGATGTTGTTCGCTAGCGTTTTGATCTCGCCGTGTAGCGCCGCGACCTCGATCTTGAGTTCGTGCATGACCTTGGCCTGTGTGCTGCCGTAGGTGTAGCCGCCGATAGCGAGACCGCTGGCAATGGTCGCGGCAAGACCGATCGGGATGAGGGATTCCTTCGTGAGAATGTGTGGTGCTGCCATGGTGTTATTCAGGAGATGATGAACCACTCGGTGCCATCGTAAACAACGGTTGTCTTGTCGTACTGCGCAGGCAGTACCTTGGTAGACGCGCCGTTGATGTTCTTGCCGTTGCCGCCGACAGTGACGGCGTTGGCCGATGCGTCGGTCTTCACGAAGCAGTACGTATCTCCGGCTACGGGCGATGCAGGCAGCAGGCCTGTGTACGCCCCGCCGCTCGCACTACAGAGGTACACGTCTGCGTCTTCTGCGGCAGTGAACGCTACGGTCTTCGCTTCCGTGGTCTTGAACCGGCTGATCTGCAACCCGGCATCGATGCTGGGGATGCCGACGGAGAACAGCGTCTGCGCCGTTACCGCCGTGTGGAAGAAGCGCTTAGCCATGGCCTATCGTGCGGTGGTAAAGTCACAGGATACAAGATCGTAGTCGGTAGTGTACGTGGATGCCGTGGTCCCGACGCTCTTGATGATGAGGCGTCCGAATCCCGTCTCCCTCCCCGCAGCGGTAGGGATGTTGGTCGTGTGCGTCGCCACGGATGTTCCGTCCACGAAAAACTCGATGCTCGTCGCCGCAGCATTGACCTCTATGCGCAGGCGAACGAACGCAGCAGCAGCTACAGCAGTCCCGGTAGTCGTGAACGTGCGCGTAGAGTTACTGGCCGTGACGCACTGCCAGTTGGCGGATGCCGCAGATCCGGTAGAGACCCCGCCCTCGTCGTAGAGTAAAAATGCCCCGTCCACCTGGTTCGCGGCGTTCGCCGTATCCATGAAGCCGACGACTAGCTGGTACCTCTGGGCGGACGTGCTTAGCGCCGCGATGTTGATGAGGGCTTCGTAGACCCACAGCCCTCCACCAAGACGCAAGACGGCTGGACCTGAGCCGAAGGCCACTCGTCCGGTTGCAGTGGTTCCGGTCGAACACGACTGCAACCCGATATGATTCGTGTCGCCTGTGCCGTTGGCAATCGCGGCTCCTGCACCGGACGTTGTGGAAACCATGTCGCTGGTGTTTGCTCCGCCAGCGCTCGTGTAGTCGAGAAACAGTCCATAGCGCCGACGGCGCACCGAAGACTCGAACGATAGGCTGGCAACCTCCTCTCCGGTCGCACTCCGGTTCACGTTGCTCGCCGAGACATCCGTGAACGGAAACTTGTCGTCGAAGTCAGGGACCGCCGTAGTCAGCTCGTTCAGGTCGAGCGCTACCGATCCGGCTGGCATCGAGATTCCCTCTCCTGCGGTCAGCTCCTCGATGTCTCCGCTCGCGGCCGTGGTCCTTCCGAGGATCCTCGCCGTGGCGATGTTCTGCACCTTGGCGAAGGTGACAGCATCGTTAGCAATCGTCGTAGCGTTCGACCCGGCAGATGCCGTCACGTCTCCGGTGAGTGCAGAGCGTTGGATGCCGCCGGACCCACTGAACTCGACTCCACCGCCGACCGTTAGCTCCTCGACGTTGCCCGTAGCCGCAGTATCACGCCCGAGCAGGCGGTCGGTAGCGATGTCCTGCATCTTCGCAAACGTCACCACGTCCGCGTCGATCGTCCAGGTAGCTCCGCTGCCGGTGACCGTGATGTCGCCCTTGTCTCCGTCAGAGACACCGCCAGAGGTGGCGGCCCATTTCACCCCAGTCGTCTCTACGCTATCGACGGTTAGCACATGGCCATTCGTGACGCCTACGGCAAGCCGGACAACGTTCGTTCCGTTGTCTACGAGTATGTCCCCCTTGGTCGTCGTCGGAGACAGAGCGTCCATGCCTGCGGTCTGCGTACTCTGACCCGTCCCTCCGTTTGCTACCGCTAGATCGGTCCCACTCCAGTTGGAGTCGTTGACCGTGCTTAGTGTTGCAAGGGACCCTAGCCCTAGCGTAGTGCGTTGCGCAGCTGCGTCTACGTCATCGATCAATGCGCGACCAGCCGACGTGCAAGCGATCTCCTCTGTGTCTCCGGCTCCGGCGGTAGATCGTCCGAGTACCTTATCGGTCGCCGAGATGTTCTGGATCTTCGCGTAGGTTACCGCATCCGCGTCGATGTCAGCCGTCGCTACCGTGGACTTGACGGCTAGGGCTCCTAGCCCGAGCGTGGTTCTTTGGGCCGCCGCGTCGGCGTCGTCGATGATGGCTCTACCAGCAGACGTGCAAGCTATCTCCTCGACATCACCGGCCCCAGCCGTGGAACGCCCGAGAACCTTGTCCGTGGCCGATACGTTCTGAATCTTGGCATAGGTGATGGCGTCGTCCGGGACGTTGGCCTTCGCCTGCCCTGCGGTCGCCAGATCCCAGGTCACCGTGGCCGTGCCTGTCACCACGCGCTCAGCAGTCAGCGTCGCGTCACCGGCACCGACCAGATACTCGGCTGTGGTCGGGGCTCCACCGCCACCGCCGCCAGCCACTACCTTCTCTCTACCGGATGAGTCGTAGAACTTCACGGCTAGGACTCCTCTAGCGCCTGGATCGTGAACTTGACCGTAGAGACGGTAGTGGCCTGGCCTTCGATCGCGTCTCCTGGGCCAAGCAATAGAGACTCGCCTTCGCTCACGATGTCTCCGCTCTCCTTTGCATCAAGAGGTACGTTCACGAGTTCGTGCGACGTGCCGCTAGCACGTTTGATCCATAGCTCGACCGTCTGGGTTGCGGCACCAGCAGCCACGAAGACGTGGAAGTATTTGATGTACGTCCCAAGCGCAGGGGCCGCAGGCGACGTGTAGAGAGCCGCCTTGGCCGTAGGCAGCGTGCCTTGGACTGAGAGCATGATGGCTGCGGGCATCGCTAGATCAGGTCAGATTCAGCGAACTGCATCTGCACGACGAGCTTGGCTACACCGCCAGCTCCCATCAGGACTGCGTTGCGAATGACGATGCCCTCGTCTTGCCTCAGGATGAGCGGGTGTTCGAGAAACATCCCGTCCAGGCATCGGAGGACTAGAGGAGTTCTAGCAACCGCAGCGGCGGTCGGTGCCTCGAACGCTGCCGCGTGAGCGAACGGCGTTGCGTCTAGTGTGTGCGTCCCAGAAGTCAGGGCTACTGTACTGGCAAGGATCGCTTGCGAGTTGCCCATATTGGATGTCTGGTAATCTGTATTCAGCTTGCCTACGTTGCCGGAGGATGCGTTGAAGTTGATCTGCGCTCCACCAGTATGGTTCGCTGTATACCCCCGCGCGATGAAGGCAGACAGGCCAACTTCCTGGCCGGTCGTGAACGCAGTCGTCGTGAACAACGAGGCCGACAGTTTCAGGATCACGCACGACTTCGTAGCGTGCGCCCAGCGGAACCCGAATAGGTGGCCTGCTGTCGCCGTGCCCGCAGCGATAGTGCTCAGCGCTCCAGTGATGTCAGCTACCTGGTATGCACCATTCTGCGTGAGGTTCAGTCCTTGTTGGAGTCCTATCATATTGGTCCTGTGTTAGATGCCTGCCATAGCATACCGCGAGGCAACTCGATCTTCGCCTATTCTCGTAGCTCGGACGACGAGACGCCTGAGCCGGAAGCTATGTGATGTAGTCGGGCGGTCAATCGTGATCCGTAGAGCGTATCTGCGCAGCTTGTATCGACCGGGCCGGAACCGGATCCAGTTCGTCCCTGGGGTCGATGTAGTCGATGTCGATATCTCGATGGTCAGGACGCAATTCAGCGGCTCGCCTGAGCGGAGCGCAAGAGGACCTTCGGAGGTCCATCTGGCAAGCGCGACACTCGACCAGGTACCGAGCGAGTCGAGGTCCTCGAACGTCCATGGATAGACCTGGTTTGCCTCTATACCTATTTGGAGGTAGGCCCACTGCGTTGCGGAGAACGTGCCCCCCGTGAACTCGTAGCGATGCTGGAGCCCACCACCAGTAGGGGCGAGCTGGCTTAGTCCGCTCTTGGCCTCAGACGATCCTGGCGGATAGACCTGCGCAACTAAGGCAGTGAGTGTGCCTGACCACGCAGTCTCTTCGCGCGACGACTCAAGCGAGTTTGCGTCTGAGCCTACGACAGACGGCTCGAAGATGAGACTTGCCGCATCGCCATATTGCCCTGTCCCGCGCATGCCGCGCGCGTACACGGTGGGCGAAGCAAAGCCCAGCGCGCCCATTGGTGCTCCGACGAAATTCGCAGTCGGCCCGATGGAGGTCGCCCCACCCGGAGCAGATCCCACCATGTCTCCGAGGATCCATCCGCCTCTACGCAGCTCGATCGCCCTAGCACCCTCAAGTCCTGAGGGATTGGTCCACGAGTAGGTGACCTCTTCTCCAGCGACAGAGCCTCGGAAGTCGATCGGGGCAGGTAGCGCCACGGTGAATCCACTCGGGCGAATAGTTCGGCTACCGGCTTGATGAAGAGATCGCGCCGCGCCGCCTATGCCAAACGGCTGGACGATCACGCGATAGGTTCTGTCGCGCTCGAACTGCACGCCTGCAACGCGGGCGGACACCTCAGTAGGCCCGAGGCTGGCGACGTGCCTCGGATTGGTGCCGTCCGATTCCGCAATATAGATGCGCGTGCCACGTACGAGATGCTGGGTAGTCTTGTCGTGCGCGAAGCTGACGCGGAAGTGCGTCTGCACCGAGCCGTCCGCCGATGCGCTTGAGTCCTCGCCTATGGTCAGATTGGACGCCGGGCCGGGAAGCGTTCCAGAGTCAGGAGGCGAGAGACTCGAACCGCTGTTGGTCGGGAGCGAGGCGAATCCAGTCGAGTAGATGGCCGGGTTGTACTCTACGACCTTGATGCGGCGCTTGAACGTGCGCGGATTCAGCGTTGCCTCGACCACCGCAACCAGCTTGGTCTCGCCCGTCGAGCTAGCGCCGAAAGCGTACTTGTCCTCTGCGGCTGGGGTGAACCCGAACCCGCCAGCCTTGATCGCCAGCAAAGATCCGGGAGCGTATGTACCTGGGACGGAGATACCAGTCTCGATAGCCGCCGTCGCCCTTGATGCAGACACAGCGCTCTCCACCTGGATCTGGTACGCGGTCGCCGCCGCGATGACGACCGACCGATCGAGCGTCACCGTCACGCTCGGGTAGTACGTGGTTGCTGCTGACACACCTTCTTGCAACATGACGCCGAAGAACTGCACGAGCTTCGAGGCGAACGGGGTAGCCACAGGGATCTGGAGCTTGACCTGCCTGTCCATCCCGGCCTGAGTCGCCGTGGTCGTGAAACGCCACTCGATTCGATAGTGCCCGCTGCCAAGGTTGGCGACGTTGGTTGTGACGCCAGCAGACACAGAGGTCTGTACGGGAGCCCCGGCTGTCCAGGTGAACTCCGCATGATGATCGGTAGCGTTGTCCACGTCGCGGACGATGAGGCGGAACGCGAGCCCCACGGTTTCTTCCCGCACGAAGGCGGAGAGCGGCTGAGCTATTCCCGACGCTGGCCAGGCCCCTACGTCGAGCGTGTATTCCGCAACGCCCGTCGCACCGGAAGTCGTGCCGAGCTTGCTGTAGGTGCCATAGCCTAGTGGTCCTGTAGCTCCGACGACGGGAACTGCGGCGTCCGCGTCCTTGGTCCATCCAGAGAAGTCCTCCGGCTTGCCGATGAGGTTCTGCACGACGACTCCCCAGAGACGGCCTGACACGCCGTAGCCTGGGATGTCGTGTGACAAGGCCAGCACATCTCCGGGCTGGAAGTAGATCGCGTCCAAGCCTAGCTCGAACGAATACGCACGCCGGGCAAGGTTGAAGATGTTGAGGTCCTGCTGGATGTGCCGAACGATCTGGCTCCGCCTAGTGATCCCCTCTAGCTTGAATCTCCGCCATCGGAAGGCGTTGCCCTTGGTCGGGTCCGTCAGGTCCGGGTGTTCCAGCTCGGCGCTAGAGCGCTCGAAGTTCAACGCAGCGTCGAAGAACTCGCAGCTCTCTGCGTTGGGCCTGCTCTTGAGGTCCGCGAACTCGCCATCGAAGGATCCGGCCTCGACGCTTGCCATGTTGACCAGTGCAGTAGTGGCCCTAGACCTATCGACGAAGACCGAGATGCGCCTACCCTTACGCACCGGAACGGATCGTGCGGTCTGAGCGACATTAGTGATGGCCTCCCAGGCCGAGAAGTCCGTGCGATCAAACACCCCGTCGTAGCGCATGCGCACTTCGTGGCGCTGGCACGTGACCCCAGACGTGGGGATGTACGTATTCGAGGAGAGTACAGTGGTCGTAGGAGTCGCCTCGATGAACGTAGCTGTGGGCGTGCCGTACACGCGCACGATGTTGAGCGCCACCCCGGTGTCGGGCAGGAGCCAGGACGGAATCGCGGGCGACGGAGAGACGGCTAAGATGAAGACGAAGTGCTCCGTAGCTGCGATGCCCGCTGTGGCAATCGGCCAGTTGCCTGGCAGCGATCCAGTGATCGTGAAGAGCAGGAACCCGAGCGGGTGCGCGGCGTCCGGCAGAACTGCGCTGATCGCGGTGGGCGTGATCGCGTCCTGTCCGTCGTGAATCTTCTCGTCGTTCCACAGTGCCCAAGCCTCGAACTCCGGCAGGTCTACGCGGTTGATGTCGTAGAACGCACCTAACCCAGCTACAGGATCGGTGAGCATGTCCACGATCACCCATGCCGGGTTACGCGAGTAGGCGAGAACCGTAGTCGGGTTGAGCGGATCGACGCCATCCCAAATCGGCACCTTCCGCCCACTTAGCAGGAACGTGACGAGCGGCTGAGTCGACGACAGTTGATCGTTGGCCGGGATCTTCACGGCCGCCATAGCTAGACCCGGATACTCCTGCTGCTCGTAGCTGATGAGCTGCACGATGGTCCAGTCTGATTGATCGCGTTGGTTCTGCGCAGTGTCCTCGGCGTTGACTCGCTGTATCTCGACCAGGAATCGCTCACGGATCCGAGTCCCTATCTCTGGCGTCCTGATGACGCCGAAGTTTGCTCCGGTAGAGATCGTCGGGGCTGTGCCCCCTGCCGGAGAGACACCGAGAAAGAGCCCAGAGACCGCAGTGTCCTGTCCAGGGCCGTATACCTCGGGCGAGAACCTGTTGCCTGCATTCACGATCTCCGAGTCGAAGCGGAACCCGAGCATGAGCCCCTGGGTAGATGCGTCCCCGGTGACTCCGTTCCCTGCGTTGTACCTGTTGATGATGTCGAACGCCGTGAACTCGCGCGCGTGCCACTCCATGTCGTCGAAGTGCCCGATCCAGACTGATCCGATAGTCGGGCTCGTCCCGAGTCTCATCAGTTGCGCGAAGTCGAAGAGGCCTTGGGTAGTTGACGTAGCCGTCTCGAAGACTTGCAGTCCATCGACGTAGGCGCGGAATCGCGTCTTGCCCGTGCCGTCGAAGTTGGCCTTGTATGTGATAGCGAAATGGTGCGGGTTCACCGTGTCCTGGACTAGCGGAGCGAAGGCAGAAGTATCTCCAGTCCCGATGTCCACGGAGGTCGTTCCGTTGCCGCACTTGAGCAGGAGCTTCGCAACACCAGCGGCAGGCACGACGTTCTCAAAACGGAGCGAGAAGCCTGTATTGGTCCCGGTGTTGATCCAGCTCCACAGGTAGCGGTTGTTGTTTGCCGGCGACAGGTCTTGGGTCCTGATCCATCCGACCCATGAAAACTCGGTAGCGGCCAAGCCTTGCTGCGTGATCGCGTTCTGCTTGGCCGTGTAGGTCGCTCCAATGCTCCCCGTGGGAAACTGGATGTATCGACCAGCCGTCTGCGGGACGTATCCAACGGTGTCGAAGAATCGATGGAAGAACTCCACGGAGAACGCACTGTCGATCGCTTGCGTTATCGGGAATTCGGCAGGCAGCACGATGTAGTTTCCGAATGGAACACCTGCTCCGTCGACACGCCGATACCTCACCTGAAACTCTGCGGTGTTGGCGTTGAGGCTCCCCGAGCTGGAGAACGAGAAGAGCCCTTGCGGGAACGTGATCACTGCGACGAACGAGTCCGAGGTCTCGCCCATCGTGTATCCGACCTTGGTGTCCCACTTGGTGATGTTCGCGTCTCCGGCACCAAACACTCCCGGTGTTGCCTCGGCATTCTCGGGAGGCACGTTGGTCTCGGAATCGCGGAGCGTCTGAGCCACCGTGAACTGGCGAACGGAGTCCGCAAATTCCGGGATAGACGCTTGCTCGACCGTGCCGAGTCTGACGTGGACCTCTACGCCATCGAAGTTCTCGCTCGGCTGATTGTCGATCTGCACTCCCGTACATGCGTTACCCAGCACGACGGAGAACGGTCCTCCGTCTGCGGTCTTGTTGCCCACGGCTTGGATCGGACCCTCGCTGAGCAGGAAGAGCATGAGCACTTCGCTTTTCGGCGCACCATCCACGTCGAAGTAATTGCGCACGTACTGATTGACGACGGGAGGCGCGAAGCGATGCTCGCCATAGACGACGGGGATCGCGCTCCCATGCGCGCGCGCGTTGCTCTGCAAGTTGACGAAGCTGTAGGTGTTGGAACTCTGGTCTCCCTGGTCTGTCGGACGACGCGACGGCCCAAAGATCCTGGACACCGCGAAGTTGATCAAGAACAGGTTGACGAGGTTCGCGCCAAACGAGATGAGTCCGGCTGGCAAGGCTGCGACGAGAAAGGCTGGAGCCGCAATGCCAGGCTCGCGCATGTAGACCAGGTGGTCATGATCTGCGAGCATCGAATCCCAGGCCTCGCCGTCGATCCGCAGTCCGTTGCGCAGACAGACTCCGCGAGGTCCGTCGAGGATGACCCACGCCGGAGCCAGGCTCCTGGCTGTCGTGTCTAGACCCCAGGGGACCACGTAGTCCTCCCTGGCCTCAGGGCGTAGGAACTCACGGACAACCGATACGCGGATCACGACCCGACCCTCCACACGCCGGTCAATCCCTGGATCGCCCAAGCCTTGCCCGTCCTCGCCCCGGCAGTGGTCGTGGTGATGACCAGGCCCGAGGCTGGGTCTAACATCGTTGATACATGGACGCCCATCCCATGGCTCTCGGACACCAGCAGGTCCCCGGCCTGCGTGGCTGCGCGCCACTCGCGGCCCAGGATCACGGCCGAACTAGGACCCAACCACTCCCAGGGCCTCCCAGCGGGCAGCACAAGGCCAATGCGGGCCAAGAGAACCCTGGCCTGGCCCAGACAGTCCAGCCCGGTATCCTGATCCTCGCCCCCGAGGACGAACGGCACGGCCAGGAGGTCGGCGTAATCAACGTGTAAGCGGGGAGTAGCGGAGAGTGGCATGGCAGCGCTTTCCGACGTGTTTCGACGTGTTTCGACGTGCTGCTGTCCGGGAGCTGTCCGAAGCTGTCCGAAGCTGTCCGGGAGCTGTCCGAAGCTGTCGGGAGTGGTCCCAATCTGGTCCCAATCTGGTCCCAATCTGGGTCCGTGGAGGTCCCTGAGCGTCACGCGACCCCCAGCCCTGAGGTCCGCAGGACCCCGGCAAAGGTCAGGATGCGCTGCGGGTGCCTGTTCGGGAGTCCTGCGGCAGCCTCGTCGAGGCCATGGGCGACGCACCCGAGAGGCCCGTCCCGGAGCTTGGTGCAGGTGGCCAGCGCCCCGACTCTCGCTGCGTTGTACCCGCACGGGACGCCCCCGTAGGCGTGGGCGCAGTGGCTCCGCGTGATCCTACGCCCTGGCGTGGTGACCGTCTGGAGCGAGTACTGCCCGAGCTGCGCGGTGACGTTGGCCTCGGCAAACGACACGCCCAGGAGCTCGTAGACCTCATCCTCGATGGGCACTCCGTCCGGCATCTCGTCTACACGGACAAGCCGGATGCGGACCTTCTCGCCGATCAGTCCTCGATGGGCTTCGAGCAGGGCCATCCACTCCTGCGTGACGTTCTGCGCGCTCAGCGTGACGTTGTTCAGATTAGCCGCCGTGTCCGTCTGCGTCTCCGAATGAGCGAGCGCGAACGGGCTGAACGTGAGCGGATTGCCCACCGAGTCCCGGCCAAACTGGAGTGCGATGGGGTATGGCGTGAGCCTCGCCTTCGTCCTCGGCGTCGTCGGAATGTCGATCTCGTAGAGCCATGCGTAAGGCACAAGCTGCTGCGGAGCGAGCACGCCAGGAGGCGCGGTGGACGCAAGACCCGAGCTAGGGTTGGACTGGCTCACTAGTTCAGCGTCTCCAGCGTGAAGACAATCGTATAGCTGCCAAAGACCGATAGCTCATAGTCGAGCGTGTCCTCGACGATGTGCGCCTTGACCGTGGCCGAGCCGTCTGGAAATGTGAAGTTGAACGGAGTCACGCTCCCAGAGTGATCGGCCCAGAACGTGAGAAGCGACGCAAGTTGAGCCGGAGTCGCGCCTTGCTTGCGGAACCTGATGGTCTGACGCTTGAGTCCTTTCCCTGTGATCAGGCTCTTGAACATCGGAAGAGTCTGGACGTGGCCGGAGTCCTTCTCGAACCTGAGAGAGAAGTGATCCTCGACAACCTCCAGCGTGTAGTCCGGTGCAAGGATCGAGTTGATGCTGCCGACGGCCGTTCCTTCTCCCGCGAACGAGACGGATAGCTGGTCATTGTCGGGTAGGGCAAAGCTCGTCAGAGCCTGCTCGGTCCATGTGTCGATCTTCGCGTTGACCGTGGCCCCAGCCGTGTTGAGGAACGCGAACCCCTCTCCGGCACCAGAGACGATGCGGACTGCCGATGCGTCGGTGACCGTACCGGAAGCATCGACAGCTACACCCGAAGGTGGCGTACCTAGCACGAGAGGAACCTGCACGAGTCCGGCTCCCTTGTCGATCTTGAGCTTGATGACGCTTGGGCCGTTGAGCGTCGATTCCGCACGGTTGAAAACCTCCAGGTCCATCGTGAAGTTGACTGCGTAGCCCGGCCAGTGAGCCGAGCCCGTGTCGTTGAACTGGGCGTAGAGGGATCCGATCCCGTTCTGGAATGCGTAGACCACCCACACAGGAGTAGTGACGCCCCCGGTAGTGACGATGCACGACGCTAGGTAGCCGGTGAATCCCGGAGCATCAGGAGTCGTTGCTGCATTCGCGGTGTCGATAGGATCTGGCTGAGAGGCCCTGAGGCAGATGCCTACTCCGACTGAACCAGACGCAGGCTGGGCGCTGATCTGGAACACGGCTGACCTGTGCTGCGACCTGATATCCGTGGCGGGCCGTGAGCTAATGGCCAGGCGAAGCTGGTCAGTTTCTCCTGCGGCAAACGTCCATTGCAGGCGCTCGGCCCCCGTGTCTCGGCCGAGCTTGAGCGGAGTGTTCTTCGTGAACTGGTCCCAGTAGAACGAGCCAGAGAGCCATCGGCCATGTCTTCCAAGCTGGTCCGCGATCGGCGTGAGGCCGTATCCCGGAAGCTGGTAGCGCACGAAGTTGTCGAGCAGCCGGAGCGTTGGCACTCCGCCCACTACTTCGGAGACCGAGAACTCCTGGCATAGGTCGAGCACGGTGGCGGTCAGCGTCGCGTTCACTCGGTCTCGCCCCATGATGAACCCGCATCGCCCGACGCTCAGAATCTTGGAGGCCGAGCTGTCTGTAACGTTGAGCGTGACGGCACCGACAGAGCCGAGCCCGGAGAACGTGCCGATGAGATCGACGTTTCCTGCGTTCGTCCGACAGTCGAGCGTGATGGTCCCTGGGAGGAGAAGGTTCAGCGCGAGGACCTGAGCGTCTGTCAGCGCAACAGACAGGAGCACCGTCTGCGCCCCGGCGTTCACGCGCCAGAGTTCGAGCAAGAACCCTGCTGGAGGAGTCAGCGCCCGGAGGACCGCAGCGTAGCAGTTCACGTTCTCGTATCTGATCGTGACGCCGCCGTTGCCCTGTTGGGTTCCGCCGTTGATGCGACACGCAACGCCACGAGTCCCGAACTGCCCGTAGGTCGGAATACCACCCTGGAGGCTCAGGAGTACGCGAGACGATACGACGACATCGGCCGCGAACGGCGCTCGCCACATCGAGCACCTAGGTCTCGATTGACTCAGAACGCTCTCTAATGCGTGCGTGAATGCTGCGTTCCCGGTAACGATGCCCGTGCTCTGATCCGTCGTCTGGTATGCGTCGTGAACGTAGACCGAGAGGAATGGGACCGTGCCCGTGACCGAGATGCGACACCCGAGATAGTTACAGAGGAACGTCCCGTAGTTGTCGGCACCCGCAGGACCATAAGCGAAGGCGTCGTCCTTGGGCAAGAGCTGGACCACGACTATCTACCTGTCCCAAGGATGGCGGCACGTGTGGACGGGCTCGACATCATCACGTTGGCCAGGACGTTGGCGAGCGCATCACCGTTGGACGCGAACAACTCCGCTACGCTGCGCGCGTCCACAGCGGCCACGTTGAATGAGACTTGGACATTGGTGGATCCACCCCCGGACGAGCTGACGCCAAGACGACCGCCAGGCCCGCGACTCAACGGCAGAATAGCCTCCGGTTCCTTCTCGCCGAATAGCGCAAGTGGAGCGACCGTAGGGCGGCTCACCACAGAGTTCGTGAACGCGCCCCCGCGCTGGAACGGGATGACGTTTCCGCCGGAGAACGCATTGCCTTTCTCGCTCCCGAAGAAGCCAGTAAGCGCCGAGTCTGGAATCCCGAACAACCCACCTCCGATGGCGAAGACCGCGCGCAACGCCAGACCTCGGGCGATGAGACGCGCGATGTCGGAGAGGATAGATCGCCCGAAGTCCTTGAACGCTTCCTTAGCGTTCTGCGCTCCGGTAGCGATGCTCGTCAGCGCGTTCTCGAAGGCAGACCCGAAGGCAGCTAGGCCCTGGAGGACCGTCTGGTTCTGCTGGATGATTCGCGCAATGCGCGCGCGCTCGACTTCCTCGAAGAGCTTGCTTACTGCGTTCTGCGCATCGACTTGGATTTTCTGTTCTGCTGCCCTCACTAGCTCAAGCTGCCGCGTGTTCTCCAGGTCTGACAGTTCACGAAGCAGCGTCGCCTCGCGCTGCGAGAGTTCGAGCTGCTGGGTGATAACGGTGATGGACCTGCGCCGCTCTTCTGTCGTGGCCGCGATCTCGAACCGCTGTTCCTCGAAGCTCCGTGCAAGGTCCTTCCCGAAGAAGTCGGCGGCTTCGCGGAAGCTATCGAAGAGCGGATCTATCTTCGTGGCGGTAACGATGGTCTCGCCTATCTGCTCTATGCTCGTCGATGCCGCCGCCGCAGCCACGGCCAGCTCTTCCGAGGCCTTCTTGGCCTCAACTAGCGCCCGGATGCGCTCTTCGGTCGCAGCAAACCTACTCCGGTCGGGCGCAGTATCTCCGCCCGTGTCCTGGAAGAACACCCGGACTACTGGAAGCACGCTGACTAGCTCGCGCGCGGCGCTCACCACGTCGCGGATGACCGATCCGACTGCGCGGAACGCAACGACCATGAGATGCGCAGCCCGCTCCGCGCCGCCAAGGAAGTCGATGAGATCCGAGAGGGCCTGCGTGAACTCGACGCCTAGGGCTTCCTTGAAGTCTTTGATCTGCGCGTTGATCCGCCCTATCTGGCCCTCGAACGTCTTGGAGACCTCGGCTGCTGCACCAGTGTTCTTGCCCAGCGCCGTGAGGATCGCAGACAGACGACCGACCGCCTTCTGCTGATCGTTCAGCCCCTCGGTTGTTTCCGCAGCACCAAGTCGGACAGCCTCCTGGGCGATCTCGTCTTCGGTCAGTGCGATGTTGAATTCGCGCAGACCTCGCGTGCTACCCAGAAGCGCGGACCGCACGGCGTTGAATGCGTCTGCGTCGGCGGCCCCGTTAGCAGCAGCAAGGTTGAGCGTCAGCTCCGTTAGCTGTGTAGAGAACGAGGCGGCCTGTGCATCCGTGAGGCCGATCTCCTTCGTGACCCGAGAAAACACCAGAGCGAACTCCGCCAAGTCGTTGTCTGACTTCCCAAGCTCCTGAGCTAGGGCAACGATCTTGCCGCGCACGTCGTCGGCCGCAGGACCAAACTCGTTCCTGAATCTTCGTTCCGTACGCTCGACTTCGATTCCAAGCTGGATGATCTCCTTTGCCATGTCTCCGATGGCTGACGAGAACCGCGACACCAAAGATTGAATCGAGAGCGCAGAGAGGAAGGCCCCGAACGGTCCCGAGAGGAACCCAGCCACCACGCCGCCGAACGAGGTCAGGGCACCGGATGCCGAGGACCCGAACGACCTGAAACCCTGCTGGACCTGGCCGAGTGACTTCGAGATCTGGTCTCGCAGCTTGACTACGATCGTCAGTTCTGATTGCGCGGGAGCCATGGCCTATCCATTGTGCCTCGCGCGCGCGTGCGACGTTGCCGACGCCTGTTCTCTCGCCTGGTCGTTACGCAGGTCCCGTAGCCTCTCTCTCTCGATGTGGTTCGCTTCGTGTCTCGCAATCTCCACGGCACCGAGGAACGCGGCGCTCTGGTCTTGCACTCCACCCGTCTGGGGAAACACATGGTCTGCTTCGAGGAACTGGTAGGCGGACCAGAACCTAGTCAGGCTAGGTAGCTCGGCAGGATCATTGGCGAGCACGCGTCTGGGGCACATGCGGTATCCAACACTACCTGCGCCTCCGCACGCTAAGCACGAGCCGTCGAGGCCCGAGCACGCGCTACACACGACGGAGAAGACCGTCTCTGCACACTCGCCTCCGTCACACGCGAGCCGTTCACGTAGCCACGCGTTCGCCTGACACTCCCGGCAATCGGGCACGCCCTCGCCGCGTGTCAACTGCACGAGGGCGCGAATCAGTTTCCCAGGGTTGCCGGGACCCTTACGCGTTCGAGGATGGCCTCGGCCAACTCTGTGCGGTGATCGTAGGACATCGAATCGAAGCTTGCTACGTTGCGCGCGCGGAAGACGACTGGAGTGCCGTCCGCATAGCGATAGTTCTTCCAGCCGACGACCCCGTACTTGAGCGTTTCGAGGACGTGCGTACCGGACGTGAACCGCGCCTCGGACATTCCGCCCGTGGAGTTCACGAGGAACGTAGCTAGCGAATCCTGGATGCGCGCGTGCTGCTCCGCCGAGAGATAGCAGAGAGTGACGAGCGTGCCTTCTGGGTCGGTCGTGCCGTCTGGTTTCCTGTCGCATTTGAACTGGTACTCCCAGGTGTCCGTAGTCTTGATTCCGATAGGCATGATGCTAGTTCCCGATCACTACGATCTCGTTGTCGCTGCCCGCCAAGCCACTCCCGTACTCGCCGCCAGTGATGTCGAAGCTCCCATCCCAGTTCATGATCCCGTCGCGGTCGGCATCTCCTAGCCCGGTGAACAGCAGGCCTGGTGTGAGGAAATGGAATCGGTTGCCGCTCGTGCCACCAACGATTAGCCGGAGGCGCTGAGCGAGACCGGACTTGTAGGCGGCCATGAAGTTGTAGACCGTGTTGATGACCTCTTCTGGGTTGAACGATCCGGTCGGAGCCCGGTCAGTGATGTAGATTTGGTCGATGCCGTCGCCGGACGTGGAGATCGAATTCTCGCGGTTGACGATGGCGTTGTTGAGCGCGTAGTTGATCGTCGTGATGTTCCCGCTCGCGGCAGTTACCGTCCCATCCGACAGAGTGAATGTCGGATTGAAGAACGCCGGGGGCGTGAATTGACTGTCCTGAAGTCCCGTAGTGAATACAGCCCCGTCGATGTACGACACCTGCGAGCCACGGAACGTGAAGCTCATGAGCACGATATCTCCGTGCTGCATCTGCCACTCGACCGTGCCGCGACATCCTCGGAGCTTCAGGATCTTTCCGTCTACTCTCGCTTCGATCGTCGCCGATGCCATGCCGAGCACGTCGCTCGTCAGCTTCCAGGTGTTGTACGTGTTCGCAGAGACCACACTAGGCGCGGCGGTCGTCGCCCCGGACGTGCCTCCGGTCAATATATGGCCTGCTGTTGTCGTAAACGATCCGCTCACCACGGTCAGGAACAACGCTGGTGTAGGGGTGAACGTATCGCCCACGACAGTGCCTGTCGCGTTAGATGTAGTCTGCGTCACCAGTTCGCCGTGCCGGAACGGGCCTCCGGTAATCGCGCCGATCGTCAGTTCGCGCGCGCCCTGGTGAGTGAACGCGCACGCACGTAACGCCTTGCTCCAGTTCGGTTCCGCGAACGTGGTTTGAGGGTTTCCGGGAAGCCCACCCATCTCGACCTGGAATGTCACCTCATGGGTGATCTGGCCAGGCGAGAGCTTGGGGAAATTCGTCAACGTCGCCCGGTTGGTGGGTCGATCCACCTGGAGGGACGCAGGCGAGATCTTGATATTTCTGGTGCGCGGCAGGTTGTCCGCAGCGGCGATCGTCTCTGCTGTGCCGGGCACGGCTTCGAGCTTTAGGAGCACCTGTCTGCGTTCAATGAGGAAGGGCATGGGTCACCTCGAAATGGTCATGTCTTGGTTGCTGGTTCTGAATTGCACCTGGACCTGCATGCGTACCCACGCCACGAGGTCCTGTTCGTCTACGTTGGGGAATGCGCTCCACGAGAGCCACTTGGTATCGATGGCGTTGGCGTTGCCGCCGAACGTGCCACGAGACGGATTCACGAGTAGCGCCTTGTGGATGTCGTGCATGAGCTTCAGCAGTTCTCTGTGTGTGTCGTCGCGCTTAGCAATAACGCCCCAGATATCCAGTGCCCACGTCGTACCCTGCGTGCCTGTAGCGTTATTGACGCCCTCGACGCCCTCGGCTGTCTCTGCGGGCAGCACGTAGATTGATGGGTAGTCATTCGCCGCCTCGATCGTCCCGGTATCAAACACCTTGGCGACCGAAAAGTAGTAGGTGGGCGACCCGTTGATCCCCTGCAACGTCGTCACCACGTTATCGAGGATGCGCACACATACCGGGAGATCGGTTAGAGGCATCAGATCACCTCCTCGTACTCAGCGGTGACCGACCAGAGCTTGCCTGCGACGTTCGACGTGGAGAGCGACGAGGCCACGAAGACCACCGGGATATTCCCAGCTTCGCCTGGCGGAGTGAGCAGCACTGCTAGCCCGCTGCCGCACGCGAGATCGTAGGCCGAGACAATCGCGTCCTTCTCCACCACGGTCAGCGGCTCCCAGACGACTCTCCATGAGCGTCGCTCTTGCCTCAGGCTGTTGCGTGAGTAGCTGGACTGGACCTGTCTACGCGCGATCTGGCCTAGATCGGGACTAGACCGTACGGATCTCCGTGCCGAGGCGATCTGCACGCGGAATCGCGGAGCAACGGTAATCGTGGCTACCGTCGTCGTCATGCTGGCCCCTGCGCGACAGTGGCGGTGGCCACCCGTTGCAGCTCCTTCTCGACGAATGGGATCGTCACGCGCTTGAATGTCCGCACGAAGTCGAACCTCGGCGGAATGCGCACGGACTTCTTGAGCACGTAGATGGGAACGACCTGGCCACCAGCAGACGCCGCGAAGATCACGCCCTTGCGAATAAACGTAGGCCCGGCATCGGTCACCCACTTCTTGCCCACCTGGCGCAGCAGGTACTTGCCAGACAACGCACCAGCCGGAGTCAACGCAGCGTCCAACGGGATCGTGAGGTACTGTCTCCGAGTCGGACGTACGGTACCCCCGGTCTCCTGGATCAGGGCCTGAGGCGATGTTGCGCGCAGGCCGAGCGTGAGGCTGTCGATTGCCGACCCCTTGACCTCGTAGCCGACGCTCGCCCGAAGATTCCCGGTCCTGATCTTGAGCTTAGCCGACTGTCCTCGGTGGTATCTGACGAACCTGTTCGTCTTGATCTCGCGCGTGTGGAAGACGCCTGATCGGACGAGCGTAGACTTGAGCAGACGGCTGAGCTTCCCGAGGTTGATCTGCTTCTCGATCGACTGACCAGGCGCGATCTCAAAAGTGAAGTCACTCACGAGATCACCAGCCGCCGGTGCGGGTCCAGCAACTCCCGTACGACATCCAGGAGCACCAAGCCCTTGGGATAGCTGATGCCCCCTTGCCCACCGCCCCTCCCTGTGGCCGAGGCATTGCCTCGCCTGCGATAGAGTTCGCCGACCTGTTGCGTAGCCGCGAGGGCTACATCGGGGAACTTCGCCACGAGATCTGCGGTTGTCGCCGCGAGCCCGCCCGTGTACCTGACCTGCACAACCCCAGGCCCTTCGGGTAGCGAGTTGCTGAAATACAGCCGTCCTGTCGCTCGGTCAATCCGATACAGATTGGCGCTGATGATCGAGGTCGTGGCAAACGCCCAGGTAGTGTCTATGCGAGCCTCGGAGACCCCGTTGACAGGCACGGAGAGGAGCCAGATATCGTGCGCGCCCTCAACGGCATCGTAGAACTCTGTGCGCTCAGACTCGAATAGCGGTGTAATCAGGTAGGCCTCGACCTGCGCGCTAACCGCGCGAATCAACGTCGTTAGCAGAGCGTCCTCCGCCGTCGAGGTCTTGACCAGGTGCTCCTTGACGAGGGCTAACGTCGTGGCGTCGATGCCGGACATGAGCTAGAACCCGTCACCGAGATCTCGGTCGATGTAGTCGCCAGCCATGAGCGCTCGGTTCTCGACGGGCTTCGCCGCCCTATGCGATCCGAGCTGGAGGACCTCCTGGCCCTCGGATGCCCCGCGCTCGACCTGCACGAGCTTGTGGTCCTGGCGGTGCATGAGTCCCCGGGTAGCCGGGTCGCCGAAGTCCACTTCGACGAGCTGGCCCTCGCGCGCGAGAACCTGTCCGTCCCCGTCGATGATCTCCGCTCCAGAACGAACGATGAATAGGATCGTGTCCATGGTGTGGTGTGCATGGGGAAGCCCATCTCTGAGCCTCCCCATGCGTCAAGGTGAAGAGCCGGACTAGGTGAGTTGAGGAGCGACAGCCGACAGAGTGCCGATAGGCACGCTGCCAGTCCGAGTGCCGAGCAAGGTGCTGTATTCGGGATTCATCCCAATCACTGCGACCGTACAGGCCATGCCAGTGCCGCCAGTACCGACGGCCTTGATATTGAGGAACTTCTTGCGCGAACTACGCCACCGTACCTCGACGGCCTTCGCCTTGAGGTCATCGGTAGCCGTGAACGCGTGCAGAGTAAGCACGTCTGCAAAGCCCGAGGTAGAGGTATCGGAATCTTGCAGCGTGAACGTCACGGCGGTATCGCCAGCGCCCAGCGACATGAGGATGAGGACGTACTCGTAAGCCGAGAGGTCCAATCCAGTCGTGAGGTCGAGCGTAGCCGCAGTGATCGCGCCGTTATGCACGGTCCATAGGTCGGCGCTAGCGCTAGGGTTCATGTAGAGACTCATAGAATTTGCCCTCCGTTAGGCGACGACGCTGGACACGTCAAATGCCGCGTTGTTGCAGAATGCCTCTGCGTGCGTGATCGCCACGTCGTGAGCCATCACGATCCGTACGGTCGTCCGCAGTTGGCGGAAGTTGGTTTCGGTTTCCGAACTAGACGCCAGCGCCATGGTGCCCCAGTGGCCGTGCATGACCTTGGCCCAGTCGCCGAAGATCAGGCGCTCCGCAGCCGTCGAGCCGCTCGCTAGTTGTTGCGTGTCCCGCAACGGATACCCGAGGAGCGATCCCGTCGCAGCCTGGTCAACGGTCGTGAAGATCGGATTACCCTGCGTGTCCTTCGTCTCCGACAGAGCGAAACGCGAGTTCGGAGACATCGCCCAGCCAAGCTTGGTGGCTCCGTTCAGGGCATTGTCCTTCCCGAGTTCGAGGACGTTCTGCCTCAGGAACTTCGTGATGTTCTGGAGCGTGGCAACGGCTCCGAACTGCACGGACGACCACGTGACAGTGTTGATCCCAGGCGTATTGAGGATGCCCAGGGGTTGCTTGTCCGCGCCCGTCCCGAGGAAGATCTTGTTGTCCATGAACAGCGCCAGCCTGGTGGCCAGACGCGTGCGGACCCACGACTCCAGAGACAGAGCAGGCTGCGTGATCATCGAGTGCGTGAGAGGAACGAATCCCGCCAGCACGCGCGGAGTCATCGTGATGTTGGAGAAGGTGTTGACCGTCTCTGCGCCCGTCGCCTCGGCCTCGGTGTCGATGTAGTTCACATCGATCCCGCCACCGTCCTTGGGCCACGAGAGAGTGCCGACAAGTCCTTGCAGGTTCGTGATACCGAGCTGGTCTGCGATCGATGTCGCCTCCAGCAGAGGAAGGATCACGTCCATCGCTTCGTGCGGGATCAGGAATCCCCCTGCTTGGTCCGTGCCTGCGTTGATCGCAGCCCGGAACTCAGGTTCCATGCCGTCAAACTTCTTCTGCATGGCTGCGAAGCACTCGACCTCGTAGCCATACTCCTTGATGTGCCGAAGAGACGGCGAGGCCGCTAGCTTGAGCGCGCGCGCCCACGAGAACGCGTCCTTGTTGGTCGCACTCGTGGCGATCTTCACGCCAGGCAAATAGCTGCGTTCGATCTCCGCCTTCTTCGTTTCCAGTCCGGTCAGGCGCGCTTCGATAGCCGCTAGTCCGTCGTCGATTTTCTTGCGTCGCGCGTCGTCTGCGGTTGCCCGCTCTGCGATTAGCGCATCGATTTTCGAGTCAAGCGATTTGATCGCGGACTCGACTAGTTGGCCGTTGTCGACCACTACCATGTCTGATCTCCTGCCCGGCTTTCTACCGAGCTGGCTTGTTCAACTTCGTTTCGATCTTGCGAAGGGACTGCATGACTCCTTCTGCCGAACTGGCTACTTGGCGTCTGGCCTCTGAGTCGCGGTACGACTCGCCTAGATGCCCACCGAGATCGGCGACCGCTTTCGCCAACAGGAGCTGTGAGTCGCCTAGGGCCTGAATGGCCTTCGACAACTCGCTTCCCGTCAGCGTGTTTGATTTCAGCGCCACGGAGAGAATCTCCTGGCCTTCCCATCTGGGATCGATTGCTTGTGCGCGCTGGCAGACGTGGGCCATCGCCATCGCCCGCTGCAATCGTGCGCGCGCGTTAGTCGCCATATCGCGTTCCGTCACCTGACGCTTAGTTTCCGTGTCACAGTAAGCCGCGTCCGCGTCGGTGATGCCCTTGCTCTCTAGCGCCATCTGCACCGCATTCGGATTGGCTGGCACAGAAACGATCGAGAACTCCAGAAGCTCTTGCTCCTCGTAGACGACGCCCCACTTGCCTAGCCCGAGCTTGGCACGCTCCTCCGGCGAATCGATTACCGAGATCCTCTTCGGCAGGAACCCTACCGAGCCGGACTTGTAGACTCCCGACCTTGCAAGGCGATAGGCCTGCGCGGCCTTCTCTGATTCGTTCGAGGCAAATACTGCTTCTCCGACGAGTGCCGGAGATCCTGTATCACCAGTCGCCTTGCGGACGTTCTGGACCGTACCGATGGGTGTGCCGTAGGAATCGTGTCCGAGGAGCAGGATGTTGTTACGCGCGAAGTTGCGCAGATCCCATCCAGCGACACGAATGATGTCGCCCATACGGTCTACCGACTCGTCAGACATCACCCACGGGATAGTGAATGATTCTCCGTCCGCCTTCTCAACGATCGACTGCCCACTATCTCGATAGCCCGGCAGAACGGACTTGGCTCCGCGTGAGCACTCGGATCCAGCAGCCTCCGTTTGCTCGTCTGTCGCGCACCCAAGCGTGCAGAGCCGGAAGAACCTGCGCTGCTCCGTAGCCGCCGACAGTGAATCATCTTGAAGATCACCGTTCATCCAGAGGAGTGCTAGTCGTTCGTAGTCCATGGTGTATTCCTAGATGACAGGGAGCGCGTCGCATCGGCAGTTGACAACCTCGCCAACAGGAGCGCCGGACTCCTTGGGCCACTTGAGACCGTTCGAGAATGTAGTGCCGATGACCTGGACCTCGCCATCGATGTCGTGGCCGTCGCGCACAAGCTCATCTCCGGCGGATAGCCACTCGATTTGGGCTACGCCGTCCTGGGCGTACTGCTCGACACGAGCCGTGGTGAACGCCGAACCTACTTCGGTCCGCGCGATCATCTGTGCGCGCTGACCAATTCTGTCCGCCATCGTCGCCATGCCCGCCTTGAGGTCTTCGAGCACGGCCGCGACCCGTTGGGCGAGCGATCCGGTATCGGGCGCTCCGGCAAGAGCATTGATGACCTGACGCTTGACTTGCTTGGCGATCTCCGACATCGGGCCTTCTTTCAGCAGCACCTCTTTCGACTGCATGACCTGAATAGCCCGGAGGTTTCTATCGGGGTCGAACGGATTGCCGCCCGTATCCTCAGCTGCGCTCTGCGCACCGACGACCAGGGACTCGCGCAGCTTGCCCTGAACTGCGGTCCATAGGTCTTCGCCCCACTTGTCCAGATTGCCGATGAGCAACTGCGCTAGCTCATCCTCGGATACACCCTTGACTAACACTGGATGGATCACCTCCTCGTCGGAAAATGCCCAGCGGCGCAAAGAGCCAGCAGATCCATTGAGCCCGAGCCGGTTGCCTGCGGCTTCGATCAGTCGTCTGCGCTGCGCGAGGATGAAGCCGCGCATGACCTTGGCTGCGCTCTTGGCAAACCTGGCCTGCACGACATCGACGCGGGCTTGGAGCGCAATCGCCATAGACCGACGTTGAGCGTGCGACAGGCCCGATGCGTATTTGGTGACGCTCTTCTCCTCGTCGGGCTCCTCTAGTCTGTCCGGCTCGTCGCCGATAGGCGGGACGGACGCGGGATCCTCGGCGAGCGCGGCATCTACCGGGCGCAGCGATGTGCCTACCCAGTGCTGCGCCTTGTGCTTGATGGGCACGCGCTCCATGTCCACATCCCAGCCGAGCGTTGCCGTAGATTCCTCGAACGACAGGCCGCGCTCCATGAGCTTGCTCGTCCTGTCGAGCAGCTTGTCTGTGTCTTCTCGTAGCTCGGTGAGTGCAGTTACGTCGTAGCCCAGAACGTACTCGTTGAACGGCGCGGGCAACCTGGCCAGCACTTCGCTCGTGATCTCGCTAGCTAGGTCATCCGCAAACGGCAGAACCGTGTTCTCGTAGAACACACGGCGGGCCTCGCGCGCGTTCGCGCGATTCACGTCGTCGGTGAGACCGAGCAAGGGCTTCGTCGCCCCGAAGACCATCATGATTTCCTCACGCGTCCACGTGCGCATGTTGAGGAAGTCCATGTCCCTGGGCGAGAATGCGAGCGGGTCGAACTTCAACCCTGCGGGCAGCACGATGTTCTTTCCGTGCGTATCCTTCGCTGAGGTCTTGGACGCAAACGAAGTTTCTAGCCCCTTGCGCTGCGAATCCGTCATGATCTTGGATTCGTGGGAGAAGACCCCGCCGATGCGACCGCCGTTTTCGAGCAGCGCCTCGTCGAAGCCTTCGGCGAGGAAGGCCACGTTCGCCCGCCTGTGCGCCGCGTTCATCGCGCCGAACCCGCGCATCATGTCGTGCGGGTCCGGGTCGTAGATGTGGGCAACAGCGTGAGCCGGGATCACGATGCGCTCGCCGCCCTCGACCGTCAGCTCGTATTCCCTCGGTAGCTTGGTCTTGGAGTCGACGAGCACGCGCATCATGTCCTCGCGTACAGGCCAGATCTCTGTGGGGACTTCGATCTCGCCGCGAGCATCAACCTCGACCGGCCCGACCTTCCCGGCATGCACGGCATAGAGGACTAGGTAGGTCCCGCCCGCTAGGTGGTCATTCGTGCTGAGCGTTTTCCAGAGCCTACGGGCGGACGTGATCGGGTTGGCTCGTGCGAAGAAGAGCGAGCGCACTGGATCGGCCTCGTCCACTTCCTCAGCGTCAGCGTCGTCGGACTGCCAGAGTCTCCAGGGGATTCGCACCATGGCTTTCTTGCGCGCGTTGATGCACGCGTAGACCAGTGGAGCCTGCTGATACGGCCTGGTGAGGAAGTCGCCCTTGGCTAGCCTGAGGATGCGAGACAGGCTGTTAGACCCGTCACCACCGAAAGACCGCTCTTCCCCCAGCTCGAAGATGCGTGCGGGCGGATCCCAGGGACGATACTCGTCCATGGATACGGTCTTGCCGTTCGCGCCGCGCGTCAACGGAACAGGCTGCACCCTTGTAGGAATAGGATTCAAGCTACCGCGACACTAACCTCGGAATAGCCCACTCGCTATCCCGGAACTCTGTCGGCCACAATGCACATCAATGACAGCGCAGCCAGCATCCAGGCAAAGAACCATAGTGCCGACGCACAAGCGCTCTGCCATCTCTGCTTCCTGTGCGATGGGGTTAGCATCTAGCTAGACGACCTCGATAACGTACTCGCCAGACGATTCGTCCACGTACCAGAGCAGGTATCGCGTCGCGTCCATCAAGTGGTCATTGCGCTTCACAGGGTCTTCGAGAAACCCATCGCCTTTCTTGTCCGGGCGGTTCTCGTAGGTCTCTATTTCCTCGATGAATTCCTCCATGGACGGCTCGAACGTCGCCCGTGGCCCTGTCTCGGAATTGCCTAGCCGCTGATGGAATCGGGCCAGTCCGCCAGACCTTTCGTTTTCTCCTGCGATGACCGGGAAGCCCTGGTTTTCCATCTCGGCAATCAAGATCCTGGCGTTAGGGTCCACAACAACCGCCTGGGCATCCCTAGCCCCGGCTTCGGCAAGGATCTTGATCTTGTCCGAGATCAACAAGCGACGCTCTTTCCAGCAGTGCGTGCCGTGGAAATGCCCGTCTCCGTCGATCACGCCACGGATGACGGCGAACGCGTGCTCGAACCCGTCGTCAACTCCGAACACCACTGTCCCCGCAACATCCGGCCGGTGCAGTAAGTGGATCTCACGATCCCACTCCAGGAAGACCATGGCGTCGGATCCCGCCCACTCTCCCAGTACGTAGCGCTTATGCGAGACGCCCTCCATCGTCTCCCAGGACGCGAGCACCTCCTCAGACAGGAAGGTGTTGTCGCGCGAACTCGTCCTGACGTGCCAGTGGCTCGGTAGAGCTATCTTGCCGCGCGCAATTCCCCAGCGCGCAGCCGCCCAGTGTGTTGGCGGACCTGGGTTCGTCCCGGAGTAGATCTGATTGCGCAGCGATCGGTGCTTCACCCGGCAGCGACCGTCGATGTAGAGATAGTCCTTGAGCGTGAGCTGGTGCATCTCGTCGATGCCGCACCCGGTCAGGTTCATTGACCCTCTTTGTTCCGGGTCGTCGATGCCAAAGTAGAAGATCGTCCCCCCGCCGATAATCCTGATCTCCTGCTTCTGGTGATTGTGCTTGTAGCTCCCCTGGGGCAACACCGGAGGAAGCTCACCCTCAGGCTCAAGCAGCGTTTCGAGAGTCGAGGTCCTGAGAGCCGACAGGTTCTTTCGCACGAGCCCCTCGCGCGCGCGCGGATGTCTGGCTCTCTCAACCAGCTTGAAGCACAACGCTCTGGACTTCCCGGCTCCGAATGCCCCGGAGTAGAGTGCGTGCCGGTCCTCGTTCTCCAGGAATAGCCGCTGCTTCGGCAGCAGCAATGCTCGGTCAATCGCAGGCACTACCCTGGACGCCGACTCGTCCAGAGCACCCCGGACATGCTGCATCGCGTCCGCAATGAGGTCAGCGTACGCCTCGAAGATCTCGGACAATCTAGTTCAGGTTACGAGCCTGGACGATGAGGCGGTCCACACGACCGAGCACCTTCGCGCCGAGGTCCGCACCAGCCTCCTCGAAAACGATGTCGATCATCTGCTTGAGCATCGCCTTGAAGTCCGTCTCGTTGATGGCGTGCTGCTTCGCTAGCTTGATCTTCCAGTGGGCTTCGAGCCTTTCGGCTAGTCGGTGCAGGCCGTTCGTCATCGTGCGGAGCGCCGAGTCCTCGTCCACTCCGCGCTTGACCAGCGCACGAAGTTCTGTCATTAGCTTGCGGAACGACTCCGTGTCGTCGGCTGCAACTGCAAACTGGATCTGCTCCATCAAGTCCAGGACGTGCTTGCGAAACTCCGGGGTATCCAGGTCTTGCGCGCGCTGCATCTGCCGCTCGACGATCGCGTGCAGCGCCGCCGTTACGTCGCGCATGGACAACAGAGACGGATCTCCAAGGGCTTCTTGGTACGCCTTGCGCAGCGGCCCCATGGCCTTGGAGAACTTCCCCGTCTTGATGCGCGCGTACGGTCGCCCGCCGTGCTTCATGCAGACGTTCGAGCCGACCATCGCAGCACCCTTGCATCGATCCCAGGGCTCGTCGTATGCCCTGCCGCCACGAGCTAGAGCCTTGCACTGCCGGTATCCGAGCGGCTGATCGTCGTCCTCTTCCGTCGATGCGACGATGAACTCGTCTTCCTTCGGCGGATGGTCTAGCCCATTGATCGCAGCAAGGGCCTTCGGGTCGCTTGGCAATTCCATCTCATCCCGCCATGGCGTTGATCTCGGCGTCTGTCAGAGCCCGTTTCTCCACCGCAGAGAACGTCTTGAACACCTTGAGCCCGCCCGACGTGGCAAAGCCTGTATAGCTGGACGGGAGCCCGTCAGACCCCTTGACGAAGAAGACCACCGGCCCGTTCTTGGACTTGTTGGGTGCGTTGTTCGACGTGCCACCGAACGGGGCAGTGGTCCCTGACTGGTCGATGTTCTCGTCCAGCTCGATCGCGTACTTGCCAAACGCGGCTCCGGTATTCTTGAGGTCGAACTTGTGGAACTCGACGCGGGCTGCGCCCTGGATAGCGATATGCGACGTGTCGCGCATGCGCGGGAGGTCCGCTGTTAGGCCCTCGATCTTCACGGTAGCGGAGCATGAATGTCCGCCCGGAACCGAGTACGCCGTGCCCTGGAGAGGCTCGAATATCTCGTAGACCACTAGTGGGCGATAGCTTTGGTTCGCGGTGATGTTGACCGGCCCCTCGGAATGCGTGCAGTCGCGCAGCACGATCAGGTTCCCTTGGTAGCACGTGAAGTTGAAGCAGGCTCCCCCGCCTCCCCAGATGTTCGTGCCGTGGACGCGCTCGATGAGACACGTACCCTGTGGGTTGGTGTTGAGGAACTCGGCGGGACGGTAGACGATCTGAATGAACGTCTTGCCCGTGTACTCCATCGTGAGGTCGATGAAGTAGCTATCGACCGGGTGGTCGACGTAGACGTTGTGCTGCTCGAATCCGGGGAGCGCCACACCATCGGGGACCAGGTGAGTGCGCAGCGCCCCGAAGTGACAGCCTCGGATGTCCCACTTCGCCTCGCCCTGAGATCTTATGCCCATGCGGTGTCCGTATCCGCCGAACGTCGAGCCACCAGAGTTGAGGATCGTGCAGTTGTAGATCTTCACTCGGCCGTAGACCTGGCCCGTCGATCCAGAGATGCACGCCTGAGCGAACGTCTGGCCTCGTAGCCGGAGGTTCTGGAACCGGATGCCGTCCACGTTGCCGAGGTATCCTCCGAAGCCGTTGGAGTACCCGTGGCCAGGGAACTGGTCGACCTCGCCTGCGTTCTTCCCGATGATGGTCATGTTCATCGGAATCCCTGCGTTGCCTGTGTTCTGCCAGGTGGCCTTGGCGTTCTTGTTCGGGTCTCCACCGCCGATCTCCATCTCGCTCACGATGGGCATGAGGCCATTGACGAGGATCGTCTCGCCTGGGTTGCTGGCCTTGATGACAGCTACCGGAGACGTGCCGTCTGCGACGGGGAAGACCATGCCGTCGCTAAGCCGGATGTAGAGGGTCGGCTGGACTTCCCAGGAGGCAGGGGCCGGAGGAGTGATCGGCGGCGCGTTGAAGCTCGTGCTCGCCGCGTTCTTGTAGACCGCCGCAGCCTTGGGTAGGCCTTGGTCGAGATAGACCTCGGGCACCGGCAGGGTGATCGCGTCGTCGAATTTCTCCCACACTCCCCATGCGGAATCCGGGATTCCTACCGGGCATTCCACGCGCGACTGGAATCCGAAGTATGCGGCCCGCGTGATCCCTCGCCCGCTCTGTGTCGATGTGGCCAGACGATCGATCGCCTTCTGGACGATCCCATACATCTGTGGGTCGCGCGCAGCCAGCCACGCTTCCTCCCACCACGAGGCCTGCGGAGGAGGAGGCCCGGTAGGCGTCAGGCTCGGCCCACCCTCGTACAGGTAGGCCTTGCACGTCGCGCTATGGGCAACAGCGAGCCCGATGTGCGCCTTGACCGACGGGATCATGTCTGCGTCTATCGACGCGTCGATATCGTTCAGGATCGTCTGCGTGGTAGGTAGGTTCGCCGGATAGGCGTTGAGGTATCCGCCCACTCCGTTGCCCTTCCTCGCCGCGCTCGGCCCGAAGTACCAAGCACATCCAACGGCGTCCATCTTGTACGACGTAGGCAGCGCAGCTAGCGCGCTCGACAGTTGGGACGACGTGCCGAGCTGGCCCATCATGACTCGCTCTACACGAGCAGCGTTCACGCCCGTCCACACTGACATCCATGCGTCGAATGCGAGCTTGCTATAGGTTGCCACCACCTGGGCCGTGCTAGTCCCTTGAGCTGTCGCGGTCGATGCGACCCAGTTAGCCGCAGGCAGAGCAGTGTTCCACCACTCGTTCGCCCACTCGATGATGACCTTGAAGTTGGCGCTCAGTCCTGCGAATCCAGATCCGCCGTTGAGCACGATCCCTGCCATCGCCTGGACGAACGCCGTGTAGTCCGTGTCATTCAGCGATGATGTAGGGTGAGGTATCGTGAGCCACAGATCGCATCCGACTGCGTTCGCTAGTGGTGCGTAGTATTCCCACGGTACGGATTGCCACGTACCGGCTTTCCACTGGCCAGGCTTCGAGCGGTTCGCCAACGTCTGTATGAAGGCTCGCGGATCCCCTGGTGATGCGCCTGCGCGTAGCGAACCCGTCCACCAGTTCAAGCGGATATGGTCTGGCCCAGCCCCCGCACTGAGCTGCTGCATCTTGAGCACGAACCCGTCGTGGTAGAGCTTGCCTGCCAGTTCGTATCCCGGCCTCCACAGATGCACGTTGCGCACGGGATCTGCCGCAGAACTCACCGTGATCTCGACTTGTAGGCCCCCACTCCCGAGGCCAGTCATGTTGATGGTCTTGCGATTCGACGTAGACGACGTGACGTTGTTTACGCCCCCGACGAGGTTGCAGTTCCCTGTCCCGGACCAGGTGAGCACGTAGACGCCTAGCTCGAAGAACCCAGATAGCGCCGCGTTGTGGATCTCGGCATAGGCCCAGTTCGTCGCGGTGATGAATGCCGGGTCTGGATACGTCTCGCCGGTCACCCCGATCGGCAGGAGTTGGAAGAACGTCGCCGTGTTCGTGCCGTTGACATTGGCCTTGAAGTACCCGCCGTGGTGCGCTGCATCGGCCCACGGGTAGCTCCGCGAGAAGCTCTCGTTCTGAGGTGGCATCATGCCCAGCCCGCCGAATGGAGTGCCGCTCCCAGACCCAGGCGCGTTGACCGTGATGTTCAGCGTCGCAGGGGTAGACCCGGATGCGTTGCTGGCCGTGACGATATGGTTCGTCGCCACCTGCTGCACGTTAGGCGTACCGCCGATGATGCCAGTCGTCGTGTTGATCACGAGCCCGTTGGGGTCTGGGATCTGAGACGAGACTGCGGCGATGGCCCATGTCACCTCGGCCGTGATGACGGTCGGGACGTTCGGCAGCGTGCCGTTGAAGACGCCTGATTCTGTGCCCGCCAGAGACCCAGCCGTGGTCTGCGTCCCGTTGCCGATCCAGAGTTGAGACAGAGCCGCAAGCGCCGTGTTGCCGTGCGTCGTGGGGTACAGAGTCGATAGCCTGGACTTGCCGATGTATCCGCCCCATGCGGGGTGAATCTGTGCTCCGCCAAGAGTATTGGTGAGCGTCGGATATCCCGATCCGTCGAGCGTGTAGACCGTGCTCCCGATGATCTCGTCGTATGCCGAGAACCACGCCGTAGCCCCGGCCATCGATCCGACTTCGAGGAACGTAGCGATAGCCGAGCTGTTACGCAGCAGCGTCGGGTTCACGTCTGCGACGGTGTTCGCGCCGGTGCCTGGGACTGTGCTGCTCTCCCAGTGATCGTTCGTTCCCTGCGTGTTGAGGAATGCCGTGTAGGCAGCATTCATCTTGACCGGAGCACACCCCCGTACTGCGGTGCTAGCCTTGATCTGATTCGATCCAGTGGCGAACTTCCTATCTGCCCCCATCGTCGCCCATTCGAGGACGTGCCCGCCGCTCGAAGAACCGTGGCATGCGATGCGCCCGACGTTGATCGGGAACTGCGCAGAGAGGACTACCTTCGTGTATTGGATCGCCCAGACCGCATCCTTCTCGGGCATGAAGTAGTTGTGGTTCTCCCACCTGCCGCTCGGGTCGAGCGGAGGCGTGAACCATCCTGCGGTGTCGGTTGACCCAGTGATGCCGAATCCGACGACGGCAAAGCCAGCGTTCAGCATCGCGTGAGCTACCGCAGTCGTCGTCGGAGTGAGCGATGCCGGAACCACCGTGGCCGCGAACCCACCACCCATGTTGAACAGGAACACTGCCCAGCCGCCCGGAGGAGGAGTGCCCTGCGGGATGAAGACGTTGATGCGGTGGTTGGCTGCTGGCGTTGTCGTCTCAGGCGGCGCGTAGATGAGCGGCGTAGGGTTGGTCGGCAGCACTGTCCCTGGCTGCACCGTGACCGTGCCCATGCTCTCGGTGATGAATGCGTTGGGCAGTGGCGGAGCGACGGCGTAGCTTGTCGGAGCGCCTCCCGAATTGCTCGGCACCAGGGAAGTGATCGGCGTACCGATCGGGAAGACGTACGGACCAGGAGGAGAATACGTCAGGTTGCTCGGTGCGGCCGCGTTGACCGTGATCGAGTTCGTGTCCGTCGCCTGGCCCGTGACGTTCGCGGCGCGGAATACGATGTCAGTTGCAGCCAGAGAGACCGTGGGCGTGCCCGACATCGTTCCATTGACGGGGTTGATCGAGAGCCCCGCCGGTAGTGGGTCGCTGGAGAAGGTGAGATCCTCGCCCACTACCGTCGGGGTTTGGGGAGTGATGGCCACGCCCTGGGTAAAGGTGTAGCTGTTGCTCGGGTAGTTGAGGCTCGTCGGTGCCGCAGGGTCGACGAGGATCTGGAGTGTTGCCGTCGTCGAGCCCGACCCGTTGATAGCCGTGACCAGGTGCGACGTGCGTAGTCCGTGCGAGCTCCCTGTGGGGGTGCCGGTGATGATCCCCGTCGAGGTCGAGAACGCGAGACCCGGAGGCAACGGAGTCCCTATCGTCCAGGACGTGACGGTCCCAGTCACCGTAGGCGTGTAGGACCCGACGCTGACACCGACCACGAAGGTCGGCATGTTGCTATTCGGGTAGCTGAGGCCCGAGGGCGGTGCGCCGATGATCGTGATGGTCAGCACCTTCTGCACGGAGTTCACGGTGTTCGTCGCCGTGACCGTGTACATCGCGGTCAGCCCCGAGACCGTGGGTGTGCCCGTGATCTCGCCCGACGTGGTGTTGAGCGACAACCCTGTGGGGAGCGCTGGTGCCACGCCGAAGCTCACTGGGTTCCCGCCGAGCGTGACCGCGATCAGCGGAGCGATGGCGATCCCGACTGGGAACGAGTAGGGGCCTGCCGGGGTGTAGTCCAGCGATGTCAGGGCTGTTGCGGTGACGATGATGTCGAGCACGAAGTTCGTACTGCCGCTCGGGTTCGTCGCCGTCACCGTGTACGGAGTCGTCGCCTGCGGGTTCGCGGCTGCACCAGAGATCGTCCCGGTAGACGTATTCAGGATCAGGCCGGTAGGCAGACTGGGGGTGACGCTGAACACGAATGGCGGAGTCCCGCCCACGGTCGGGGTCTGCGTGACCGAGGCGTCCTCGGCGATGGTCCAAGGATCCGTTGCGTAGACGAGGCTGAACGGCGCATCCTCGACGATGTTGAACGTGAGATTGACGTTCGCGCTCCCCGTCTCGTTCGTCGCCGTGATCGTCCAGAGACCGGAGTAGAGCGCCTGAGCCGTGCCGGAGATCACGCCGGTCACGTTCGAGAAGGTTAGACCTAGCGGGATGCCGAATCCGTTGAGGTTGATCGAGAAGCTGGTGGCCGCACCGCCCATCACGGTAGGCGTCATGCTCACCGCGTCGTTGATCTGGAACGTCGCAGGGTTCGGCGTGTACGTGATGGACGTGGGAGCCGCGTCACGCACACGGATCACGAGATCGAGCGTTGTCGATCCCGAGACGTTCGACGCGGTGACCGTGTGCGTGTTCTGCGCGGTGATCGCAGTCGGAGTGCCGCTGATGATCCCGGTCGATGCACTGATGATGAGACCAGACGGCAAGGCAGGCACGACGGCGTAGTTCGTCGGAGCGCCGCCAGTAGTGCTCGGCACCAGGCTGGTGATCGCAGTGGACTTGGTGAACAGGTACGGGCCTGGCGGCGCGTAAAGCAGATTCTCCGGTGCTCCACCCGGCGCTCCCGTAACCTGCCAGTCGAGAACGAAGTCCGAGAAGCCCGAGACGTTCGACGCCCGGATCGTCACGTTGCCCGAGGAGTTGACTGTCGCCGTGCCAGTGATGATGCCGGTGGACGTGCTCACCGTGATCCCGGCTGGGAACGCTCCGGCCTGGACGGCGTAGGATGCAACTGGCCCCCCGCCTGACGTGGGGCTCATCGGCGTGATAGCCACGCTGTTGGTCCACGTCACCGGGTCGGGCGAGTAGCTCAGGTTGCGCGGGCGCTCGACGTTGATGATGAACACGAACGGGAACGTAGTCGCGCCAGAGACGTTACGCGCCTCGATCGTCGTCGCCATGCTCGCCTGCGGCGTCGTCGGCGTCCCCGTGATCGCTCCAGTAGTCGGAGAGAGCATGAGCCCCGGCGGCAGGGGCACGACACCGACAACCGAGTACGTGATGTCCTCGCCCTGGCCGAGCGTCGGCAAGAGCGTGCCGACCGACGTATTGACCTCGCCGGTAAAGGGAGAGGCTGCGTAGCTAAGGCCGCTCGGTATTGCTGGGCGGACCGTGATGATGAGTGACGCCTGCGTCGAGCCCGCCGCGTTGGTCCCGGTCACCGTGTAGGTGACGAGCGCCGCCTTGACCGTCGGGGTGCCTGACAGGATCCCCGTGGACGTACTCAGAGCAAGACCCGCACTGAGGGCCGGGGCGATGCCGTAGCTTGCGATCGTGCCTCCTGAGTTGGTGGGCACGACCGGAGTGATGGCCACCTCGTCCGTGAAGGTGAACGGCGACCCGAGATAGACGAGGTTGGTCGGCGGAGCCACCGTGATCGTGATCTGGAGTCCAACCTGGGCCTGGCCCGTGACGTTGAGGCCCGTCACCGTGTACGTCGCTATGGCCACCGGAGCCACTGGAGTCCCCGAGATGATTCCGCTAGCCGCGTTGATGGATAGGCCCGACGGCAGCGCAGGAGCGACCATCCACGTGGTGGGTGTGCCGCCGACGACGACGGGCACCAAGGGAGTGATGGCCAGGTCCTCGACGAAGCTCGCCGGGTTGGGCGAGTAGGTGATGGATGTCGGGGCCTTGTCGTTGACCGTGATAATCAGAGTCGCGGTGGTCGACCCGCCGCCATTCGTTGCCGTCACCACGTACGAGGCCGAGGGCGTGATGGCCGTAGGCGTACCCGTGATGATCCCGTTCGCCGTGTTGAGCGAGACCCCGGTAGGCAACGCTGGAGCAACAGCCCACGATAGGACGGTCCCCGTGACGCTCGGAATCAATGGCGTGATCGCGGTGTCGCGCACGAACACGTACGGCCCAGCAGGCGTGTACGTCAGGCCCGAAGGTGCCGGATGCACGACCTCGCCGGTGAGCCCAAAACTCGCGGACCCAGCGCTGTTCGATGCCGTGATGTCGTAGACCAGTGGCGCGACGATCAGCGACGGGCTTCCTTGGATCAGCCCAGCTTGCGTCAACAACATCCCTGCTGGCAGAGATGGCACGACGTTCCACGAGGTAGCCGTGCCTCCAGATATCTGCGGGATCATGTTGACGGCCTGTGCTAAGACCCACTTCACGGGGTTCGGGTCGTAGCTGAGATCGGTCGGCGGGTTGACCGCATCAACGACCTTGATGGCCAAGTTGGCTGTTGCGAACCCAAAAGCATTCGTCGCCGTGACTACGTGCGTCGCGTCCCATACCTGCACCGGAGTGCCCGATAGAGTTCCCGTGTCAACGTCGAACAGGAGCCCGAACGGGACGGCCGGTGCTATCGTCCACGTGATTGGGAGATCGCCTGTGAACGTCGGCACCAAAGGCGTGATGCCCACGCCGATCAAGAATGATCCGTGCGGCGGATAGACGATATTCCCCGGAGGCACTGGCGCGTTGACTGTGATAGTCAGAACGACTGCCGCAGATCCAAAAGCATTCGTCGCCGTGACTGTGTACGCAGCTTGCGCGGTCTGCGTCGTCGGCGTGCCTGAGATCAGCCCGGTGAGGATGTCGAGGCTGATTCCGCCCGGCAGAGACGGTGCGACTCCCCATGTGACGGGTACGCCACCTGTTACGGTAGGGGTAAGCGTCGGCATCTGCTGGCCGACCTTGAATGTGTATGGGCCTGCCGGAGAGTAGGTGATCGTGCCGGGAGGCGAGCTGCCGGAGTTCGGTGCGTTGGCCGAGCCGCCCGCCCCTCCTACTGTGGGGCCGGACTGACCTATGCCAGCGGAGTCGGGCGAGGGAATGGGGAGAGGCCCTGAGCGGCCAGGCTGCTGGTTGGGGAGGATCGGCATGGCTATGGCCCACTACCGTAGTCTGGCTCAGGGCGACTAGCGAACGAGGAGTAGACGGTATGCTAGCTAGGATGGAGCAGTTACCCGCCGCGTGCCCGTCAGTCGAGATAGTCCAGATCACACGCCTTTTCGGCAACCCAGCCAACCCGCGCATCAAGCGGAATGGGACGAGCCCGCCCTCGCCAAGCTCCTGGAGGGGTTGCGCGCCGAGGAACAGAGACCTCGAACGCCTCTTCACCTCGCTAGGCCGTGACGGATATGCATCTGACGTGGACGACCACGGCCCCGAGGATCCGCAAGACAAACCCACCTCGGCGCTGGGAGACCTGTGGCTCCTGGGCAACCACCGCCTCCTCTGCGGCGACTCAACGAGCGCGTCGGACATGGTGCGCCTCATGGCGGGGGACAAGGCCGCGCTGCTCTCGACGGACCCACCGTACTGCGTCAACTACACGGGCAATGACCGACCGATCTACGAGGGCAAGCCATCGGGCAAGGACTGGACCCACGTCTACCGCGAGATCGACATCAAGGACCTCGGGCAGTTCCTCGACGGCGCCCTGCCGCACGTCAACGACGAGGCCGGTATCTATATCTGGCACGCCCACGTGCAGCAGCCTGTCATCGCGGCGACGTTCGAGCGTCATGAGCTCCTCCTGCACCAGATCCTCGTCTGGGTGAAACCCACCGCGACCTTTGGCCACAGCTACTACCGCTGGCGGCACGAGCCCTGTGCGTTCGGTTGGAAACGTGGCCACAAGCCCGCTCATGGATTCGGGCTGATTGAATCGGTTTGGGAGGTCGACTGGGAAGGCAAGTCGCGCGTCGTCGGCAACGAACACCCAACCCAGAAGCCCTTACGCCTGTTCGAGATCCCGATGGAGCAGCACACCATGCCCGGAGACGTGATCCTAGAGCCATTCTCTGGTAGCGGTAGCCAACTCATCGCTGCCGAGAAGCTCGGCCGGAAGTGCCGCGCGATGGAGATCAGTCCTGCGTTCGTCGACGTGGCCCTGCGGCGCTGGGAGAAGGCTACAGGTAAGAGCGCAACGCTCGATGGGACCGGCAAGACCTTCGCGGCCATCGCAGCGGAGCGCGGAAAGGAACTGAGCAGAAAGGAACCGAGCGGAAAGGAACTGAGCAGAAGTGAACCGAGCAGTCAGGAACCGAGCAGAAAGGAAGTGGTCGGAACGGAAGTGGTCGGAAAGTAACTGAGCAGTCAGGGAAGCTGTTGGAAGCTCAGGGAAGCTCAGGTGGCAACGACAGGGCAACGACGAGGCAACGAGAGGGCAGACCTAGCGCAGGGTGTCTCGATGGTCGATGACTCGCACGCCCTTGCCGAAGATGCGATCCAGCGTGGCGTCGATTTCCACGTCGTGTGACGATGAGGCTCCGCGCCGGACAAGCTCCGCTCTCAGCCGCTCGATCATGGCACCGAGGATTCTGCGCTCTACCTGGTGCGTCGCCTGGCTTTGCTCCGCCATCTTCGCGGCCATAGCACTGAGCCTCGGCACGGAGAGGCGAGACTTAGGGCACTGGGCGGCCAGACGCGCCAGAGACCCGACGTATCCTGCGGCGTAGGCCTCGCGCAAACTCCCATCGGCTGAGATCGCAATTCTCCCAGCGCGCTTCGCCCAAGACTCGCACGTCGCAAGGCCGGGGACTACGCCTCTTTCTCTTTGCGAGCGACGCAATACCTCCGGCGCAGGCGCTTTCGCCTTGCTAGTTTCCTCTGCTGCTGCCATCACGCGGGCATGTCGGCAAGCCTGCGCTTGACGCCTCCATCCTTGAGCCCATCAAAATACGCGGACAGAGAGGAGTATCGCAGCCATTCGGCAATCAAAGTCAGCACCGCGTTCCCCTCGATACCGTATTTTTGCGTGTCAACTATGCGCATCTCACCGTATTTGTCTGTCTCGAAGGAAGCCCCACGGGCCTCCAAGACTAGCCCAGCCGGTCAGAGGCCTTTCGCTTTGGTCCCCCAGATATCTGGATGGAAACATCGCGCCTTGCGCGCAAGAGCCTTCTCTGTCGCCGACAATGGAGTGAAAGGGAACAGCCCATCTTTTCTCTTAGCCATCGTTGCTCACCTCGGTAATGGTCACTGGGTAGATCGCCTCGGCCTGCTTCTTCTTGAGCCGATACATGGCGGTTTTCATCCCCTTCGTCTCGTAGTACTTGACTGACCCGTCGCGCATGAACGCCGCGAAGTCACAGACGTAGCGCACTCCTCCGGGCAAATCAAACGGCACCTGGCGAAGGAAGTATCTCACGTCGCCAGCGTCCTGATCTCGCCTGAGCTTGAGCTGGCCGTAGAACGCTGCTTCGAGCTTCGACGGGAACCGGATGCCGTCGACGACCGTGGGGATGGCTCGGTACTTGCTCCGCTTCATCACGGTGCCTCAAAGGCCGTGCATTCACATTCGGTACACTCGCGCAGCTCCTCGTCGTCACAGCAGTGGACCGTGGCGAAACATCCGCACCGCAGGCATCGCGGCACACCAGGGGCCATGCCAGCGAGCTGGGCGATAACCTCTCGCGCTGGGCCGTCTCCGTGACTTCCACGCAACGGCTGCCTGCCAAGGTCGCTCAGAAGCCCTTGCGCCCAGTCCTGCCATGCCTTGAGTTGGCCGTCGTATTCATCCATGGCTGGCCTAGTCGGAGACGTTAGGGGTTCTGCCTTTCCGCTGCGCGACAACGCGCGGCCTCCCTGACGCGACAGGCTCGGGCTCAGGCGCAAGCATCCCGGCAATCTCATTCAGCACCGCGCGGATCGCTGCCAGCTCTCCGAGCACGTACCTGTTCTCGCCCAGGGCTGCGTGCGTCACGTAGGCCACGGCGTCGGACCTTGCGGCCTCGGATGCCATCGCATAGTCGTCGGATGTCTTGGTGCTCATGTGTTGGTCTCGGGTGCAACATGTTGGGCCGCGCAGTCAACGGCGTCGCGCGCCTCGCTTTCCGCCAGACGGCAAGCGGTCCTGGCGTGAGTTTCTTCTTGCGCGGCAACAATGGATGCTTCCGACGCTCGGCTCCATCTGCGGCGCGCATCAGAGAGTGCGTTCACGGCGCGCATCAGTCTCTCTTCGGGAGTTGATTTAGGCGTAGCGCTGGGCGCTTTCCTAGCCTGGTCGTCGGATGTATGGTCGCTCATCGTCTTCTTCGGCTCCATCCTGGGTGAGTTTGATGACGGCCCGCTCAGCGCTTCCATCGTCTGCCCCCTGTTCCATCATCTCCTGTTCTAAAAACTGGCGTATCGCAGGAGTGATCTCTATGACCCGCTGCCCGTCGCTGAGCGTGTGGATTCGGACTGGTCTCGCTCCCTTGCTGGTTGGGAGGATCGCCGTCCCAGTCCATATGACAGCCAAGGAACTCACCCCATTATTGGCGTAGGTCGTTCGTATTCTTGCCACTACGGCATCCCTTGGAGGATAGCGAGAAGCTGACACTTCAGCGGGTAGTCACGAAAGATGTCCTTCTCCAGTTCCGTGCGCGCCCGCGCTGCGGCAACGCTCGAAGTCATCGCCAGAGCCGCGCTGATGGCATCTGATGTCTGACCGGCATCATGCACGAACGCGGCCCACTGCGCCGCGAACTGGTTGGATGTCAGGGCCATCTGCATCCGTGATCCCAGGACGCCAGGCCAATGTCCTCGTGACACGTACCGGATCGGCGTGAACGCAGCGCCTACGGCGACCGAAGGGTAGTACACGCCGGTCGTGCCTGGCTTCCAGGCGTAGCTCCACATGTACGCAGCGTGCTTCTTGCGCCGATCCGTGAAGACCGGCCGGGTGAGCGGACCTTGGGATGTCGTGGCCAGGTCAACGTCATCGAGCACTTGATCGACGCACTTCAGCGCGACGGCCCATAGAGCTTCGTCCGAGGTCATCGCGCCTCCGTAGTCCGGCGTCGCACCGATGTTGAACGGAGAGACCTTCACCGGCCCGAACGTCGTGCTCTCCTGAATACCGCCGTTCACCATCTGCGCTCTGACCGCGTGCTCGACTGCGATAGCCTTGAGCCATGGCTTGAGCCGCACCTGGACGTGCGCTTGCCCGGCAGACATCGCAAGGCGCGTGGCGATGAGAATTGCGCCACACGCTTCGGCGGCCCCGAGTACGTGGCCGAGCCCGTCGACGTGAGGGTAGGACTTCCAACCACCTAGTCCGTCGTCCGCCTCGTAGATCGACAGGCGCAGGACCTCGGCGTAGGTCTCGATCGTCCTCCGAGATAGCGGGTCGTTCGTCAGCTCGACCAGAGCTGCACTGGACTTCCACAGTCGCGGAAAGTGCTCCAGGTCGATCGGGTCGTAGGCGCGGATGCCGTGCTCGTACGCACAGGTACCGGACGACTTGGGCACGCGCGAGAACCCAAACGGCTCATCCTGCTTCGCACCATCGACGAGCAGGAATTGTGCGTTTGCACCGGCTCGCCAAGGCCGAGACTTGTCGGCCGCGACGTAGCGGTCTACCTCGATCGGCAAGCCGCCGCGCTCGAAGATCGCCAGATGAGATCTAGCCTGCACGCGCAGGCTCTCGATCATCAGCGAGACGATTCCCTCTGGCACTCCAGCGGCTGCTTCGAGCGCGCCCTCTGCGATGTACTGTGCGTCGGCTCCGAACTCATCGCCAGAGAATGCTCCTTGCGTGGGCCAGAATTCATCCGGCGAGATCCGCCCCTGACTGTCGATGAGCATCTCCAGATTGCCGACTGCCAGAGCGTGCCTTGCCCTGACTTCCGCCTGGGCCTTGGCTCGGTCGATCGTCGGAAGCTTGAGACCCGAGACGCCGAACCCGCCTGCGGTCCACGAGCCAACCCCCCAGGTCTTCAACGGTACGGCGGGCAGTGCGTCTTCGCCTGTCCGGTGCATGATGAGCCGGAACGGACGAGCCGACCTCTGCGGGAGGATGTGTGATTCCCTGTCTGGCTTTTGGGCGATCCGGCAGTTGTCGGTTGATGTAACCGATGGGTCTGCATGGAGCGGCACGATGTCCCAGCCATGCGGCGGGCAGATCTCGGCCCACCCGAAGTAAGCGTCAGGCTGCGCTGGCAAACTCGCGTTGTGCCACTGCACGGTCAGCGCCATGCTCCTCTCTCCGGCCAGCAAGTCAAGCCACACCTGGAGTCCGCCGAGAGCGCCGAGATCGTGCTTCCACGCCCAGGTCAATCGCCGAGGCCCGTACCGGTAGAAGTGCGCGGCCCGCGTTGTCAGCGCTAGCGAGCGCAAGACACTACCGTCCGCCGCATACGCGACGAAGCGCGTGCCTGCCCCGTTCGCCACAGAGTAAGCCTCTGCATCCAAGTTCTCTGCCAGGCTCGGGTACTCCAGCGCATTGCCATCCGTGACGGTGTACGTCTTGTCCGATCGCTTCCCCTGGAGCAGCGCGCAGACTTCGACCTTACGCCACGTCCTCGTCCGAGAAACTTCCTGGGCCTGGACCCAGCGAGGCGTCCCATCAGCATCCAGAACTGCGAGCGTGGTGATGTCCACGGTGAGAGGCAGAGGAACCACCGCCCAGATTGTCCACGGAGAAGGCCCGGCATAGGTCGCGTAGATCGTCTGGACTGTGCTCATGGCCGGAGCTCACCAGCATAGGCTTGCGCAAGAGCGATGAACGGCGCGCGGTTCTCGAAGTCGTAGCATGGGTCGCTCCTGTACGACTCTAGTTCATCTAGCTTGGCGTATCTCGCCTGGCCAAGCCGCTCGTGCAGGATCTCCGAAGCGGTGTGTAAGTCGCAGGCTCGCCACGTTCTACTCCGACTCCCCGCCACGACCTCATCTAGTAGCCGCAGGTAATGCTTCCCTCGGTCTCCGAGTTGTGCTCCGGCGCGGCGCATGCGTGCGCGCTGCATGTCGCAGACGACGGTGGAAAGCGAATCTCCTGCCGCCCAGAACAGGCCGACGCTGGCCTTGACCGCGCGCCAAGCGTGGTCGTCGTCTACGGGCTGCCACTCCATGAGGTCGGCTTCGTACGCGCACGACCCGATGGACCCAGACCCCTCTGGCAGCTCGCCCGATACCGCATTGCCGTTCAGGTCGAAGCGCGCAATAGAATTTCTACACGCGTACCGAAACTGCTCGATCTGTAGGTCTCGCAACAGCATGGGCTCGGGGTAGCAGGCCAGCCCAGCACCACGGAATTCCTGCTGGTCTGCCGGATCCGCCTGCCCCCCATGTCGGATACCGGCGCACAGCCAATCAGGGATGATCTTCTCGGGAGCCGCCTCTACCGTAGGCAGGAAGTTGTCGTAGGCATCTAGACGCCTACGCGCAACGCGGAGTAGTTCCTCCCGCGTACCGTCGCCATTACCTCGCGCCGGGAGAGGTGCTCCGAGCGGGCCGAACCCTCCGTTCGCCCAACCGGACGAGCTAGCCAGACAGCTATAGCCCCCTCCTGGATCTCCAAGGACACAGGTTGCCCGCATGATGCGCACCGCACCGGGGACCATAACGCCTCCAGACTCCCCCCACTCAAACTCCCCTAGCTTCCAAATCCAGTCCACTCCAGTCGGCATCTCGACCTCGACGCTATCAAAATAGAACGGGCTCCCGCCGGTCTCCATGTCGCCGTTGTGCCACAATATATCCACATCGAAAGCCTGGCTGCGGGCGAACGCGGATATCCAGACGTGGGCCGCGCCCGCCCTACCGAGTCGGTGATACGAATAGGACTCGGTGTATAGCGGGCCTTCCTCGATCATCCGTGAATGCTGGCCCAGAGGGATCTCGTACGTGAGTCCGTCCTGGCCGTGAATCTCGATCTTGACGATGTGCTCACACGCCGCGTCGCGCGTCAGAGAGACCACCCCGGCGTCTATCTCGGACTTCATCCCATCAACCAAGCGCGGGCCTACGCTCGGAATGCGCACGATGCTCACTGGTCGAGATCGCGGAGCGATGTTGGCGGTGAGCGCGTGAACTATAGAATTCGGTCCGAGCCTTAGAAGCGTGTCTTGCGTGGGCACCTCGACTCCACCTACCGCGAGAGCGAACCTCTGTGCTACGCACTCGATATCTTGCGGGTGCATCACGCGCACGCACCTCGGATTCTCCGCGCTCGACACACTGGGCGTCAGCGTCACGCGCGCCACCGTGATTGGGCTAACGTCTGCTCGTAGGTGTAGGTTCATCGCTCGGGTACATCCTCCGTCCCTGTTCGTTGATGGCACTTACAAGTTAGCACTCGACAACACGCGACGATCGCTGCCCACGCTGCACACACAGGCAGCAGGATCGCCACGACGACTGACACGAATAGACCGGCGATCCCGGCGAAGACGAGCACCACCGCTAAGGCTCCTGCGCTGAGGGCGTCGGACGCTATTGCTCCTAGGGATCGATTCATGTGACCTCCGCCTCATCGAGGCGTCCCTCGATCTCATCGATCTGTTTCGCGTTCTCCGCGCCTTGCTCTTCTGCGCGCCTCGACAATGAAGCATACGCCGCCCGCCTCTCGTCTCCGCCGGGCATCGAAGTGCGCGTGATCTCATCCATTCCGCGGTAGAATCCTACGAACCGGCTCGCCCCGACCATAAGGCCAAGGCGTGACGTAGAGTGGTCGGCACCGAGGCGACCTTCGTATAGCAGTCTCTGCCTGTCTCTTCTCTCTCACTGCGCCTCCTTTTTGCCGCCAGTGTCGTTGACATCTTTCATTGGGTCTTCCCCTTGCGCGCACCTAGCACGTGCCTGCCGTCCGCCGTGAGGTCCACGTATGTTCTGCGCTCCGATGCGTCTACAGAGACGAAGACCCAGCCCCGCCTCTGCCAGGCCTGCAAGGTCGCCATGGCGACATCCACGCGAGTGCCTCCGGTACCCAACGTCAGCGAGCAGTGGTTGATGCCGCGTCGCGGGCCAGACAGCTTACGCGGTCCTCCAGGAGGAAAGAGCGCGCGCAGCGCTGCGATCTGTCTCACTGTATCCGCCGCTACGTACTTCGCTCGGGACTTGATGATCGATGCCTTATTCGTGCTCATTTTATCCATCGCCTCCAATCGCTTGCCGTGTGGTCGTGAACAGCCGTGTGGCACATCCAGCACAAGGCCGCGCCGTTGGAGAGCTTGTGCTGGCCTCCGCGTGATCTCGGCTTGATGTGGTGAGCGTGAAGGCGCGAGGTCTGACAATAGTTCGTCTGTGTACGCTTCGGATCCTGCTGGCACCGCTCGCACCGCCAGCCAGCGCGCTCCAGCACCGCCGCATAGAACGCTGCGAGAGACATGCGGTCGCGGCGAGCGCGCGCCCCTACCCTTCGGAGTGCAGTGCGCCTCACGCGATGACCCCGTACACGTCGGTGTCGCGCACTAGATAGCAGTCCTTCTTGCCGAGGTACTCTAGCCTCTGTGAGCTGGCCCACGGCGAGAAGATCACTCGCTGGCCGACAGCGAACGGAATCGCAACCCGTTCCCCGGTATCGAGCACCCTGCCGTCTCCGACCTCCAGGACGACACCGGAGCACGCGGCCTCGATGCTACTAGGCAAGAGAAGGATTCCGCCTGGCGAAACGCCTGGGGAAGAATCGCGCTCGACGATCATCCAATTCCATCGCGGGATGATCCGGTTATCGACCTTGGCGATGAGTGTGGAGGTCTGCATGTCTATTCACCTATGCGCTTCGCTTCCGTGCCGAGATCGGTGTGCCACATCGTTCCCCATCTAGCAACAAGCAGCGATGGTGAAGGATCGGCCGCTGTCTGAAACAGCAACGAGATCGCGCGCTTGAGCTTGAGCATGTCGCGTCCTGCCAACTTCAACGCCTTGCGCATGGCTGCGCCGTCTCCGCGTCCCGGGACCCAGATGTCTCCCGGTGCGCCACGTGTACCCCACTCTGCGTTCCAGAGCGCGAATGCCGCGTGCATCAACGGGTCAACCTTGGGCATCCTCGGCGCGACAACAGGCTCCATGGCCTTGGCCATCGCCGCTCGAATCGGCTCGCTCTCGACAGGCACAGACACTTCCTCGCCTTGGGTCCCTACGGGTCGCCCTCCCTTCCCGCCGTGCGCAGCCCCTCGGTGTCCGTACTTCGCCCGCCGCTTGTTCGACTCCTTCGCTCGCTGCGCCACGGCATCGGCTCGCAAGATGTCGGGGGAGATGATCGCTCCGTCCACCATCATCGTGACGACCTCGCGGCGTACAAGTTCTGCGAGCAGCGGATCTACTTCGTCACGCGTCGCGCCGACGATCCTAGCTAGCGCTGGGGACAGGCACTCGACCGACTGCTTAGCCGAGACGTTCGGCGGTACCACTCCGGGAGTCTCTACCTGGAGCACGCCTCGGCGCGGCGCGTCCCACATCGCGGCCATGATGTCGAGCCACAGACCTCTAGCTCCGAGAGAACACGCACGGATCTTCGGGTCGGCCAACCACTGCGTGGTGCGCCAGCACATGAACGGCAGCTTGTGTCGGACAACCTTCTTGCTAGCAACGTCCACTCTATACCTCGCGGTAGACCTGGACCTGTCGCCCACTCGCGTTCCGCCTGGTCCGGCCTTCGACGACGGCGAGAAGACCCTGCTCGACGAGCGCGTGCATCCTCCGCCCGACCTGCTCGCGCTTCATACCGAGTCGATCCGCGATCTCATCGACGGTCGAATCTCCATGCACGCGCACGTCCGCCAGGATCTTGGCGCAGTGGTCGGCCGCTAGTTCGCCAGCCTGGTGCGCCGCAGTCTTGCTAGTGACTGGATCTGTGGTGCGAGCCAACCGCCGGGCATCGAAGTCGCCGAAGAGCGCCGCCTGCATCACGCACCAATCTCCTTCGGGCGCTCGGCGATTTCAAGAGGCAGCCTCTCGTATCGCCACCCGCAGACGACCGGAGCACCGTCCCGCCCAAGGATCTTGCGCCCCCAGACATCGATCGCGTGCTCGGGGACTCGGACGATTCGGCCTTCGATCGCCTCGACGACGTTGGCGACGTTCGGCGCGAACGGACACGTCCGCGCCAGCACCCTGACTGCCTGCATGAGCTGCCCGTCCGTGTACCTCTCCAACGTCTCACTCCACAGGACGGCAGTGGCCTGGTCCCACTGGAACGTAGTCCACCCGGCTTGTAGTGCCCGCAACAGCGAGACGACTTTGGCTGTGGCTTTCATAGCGCATCAACGATTTCAAGTCCCTGCACTGCTCGCTTCGCCTTTGATTGCGCCGCTGACTCTTTCTCGACTCGCGTCGCTAATTGCGACCAGCGCGAATTCAAAAGCCACGGCGCTGCGTTCGCGGCGTGCCACTCGTCTGGGGGATTTTCAAGGAGCCGGTCGATCCGGTCTCGCACCAAACCGAGGTCACCCTGCGCTTTGCGAAACGCAGACGCAAGGGCCGACGCATCTTTTTTCCCGAACGCGTAGGCCTCGCCTCGGCAAAGTTTCCACGCCGTGTCCCAGGCCGCGAAGAGTTCGGCCATCGGAAGTTTTGGCGCTGTGGCGGCGCGGCGCTTCGGCGCGACGACCACGGCTGCGTTAGCAGCCTCTTGTTCTCCTCTGGGTTCTACAGCTTGAGCTTGAGCTTGAGCTTGAGCTTGAGGAGCGTTTTTCTGCGCGATAGTCACGCTAGAGTCAAGCGTGACGTTTGGCGAACTAAGGCCTCCACGCATACGCTGACGGGCTTTTTCAGCTCTTGCCCTAGCAAGCTCACGCACACGTTTCGCGGACCCGATGCGTGAGTCGAAGCTCGGGAAAACTACCGAGCCTTCTGCGTTTACACTAAGCCAACCTACTTCGCACAAGGAAGCCGCAAATCCGTTGAGAGAATCCGCTATCACGTCTATCTCGGCGAGGGCTGTTTTCCGCCGTGTCCCGAGCTTGGACGTGCCATCGATTGTCGTTTCTGATGCCCACCTCCAGACGAGGACAAGACGGCCCAAAATGTCCGTCCTGGGCAGGCCTAATTTCTTGGCCATGCGACGGACCTGCGGCGAGTCTATGAGGGTATGGTCGATCTGGAGATAGGACACCTGATCACCGTGCCCCGCTGGCGGCATGCTCGGCGACGAGGCCGCTGTCGATGACGTATTCCGCCTCTGCGACAGTGAGGTCAGTGACCTTTTTCTTGCCTAGCAATTTGATGTGCGCCATCAAAGTATCGACATCCATCTTGCCTCGACTGCCGATCCCGTTTTCGACCAGGGCTTTGATTGCGATGCACTGAGATTTGGTTGCCAGCCCCTCCACTTTGATTGGCTCAACTGGTTTCTGCGTCGGTTCGCTCGTCTCGACTTTGGCGGCGATATCAATTGTTGGCTTTGATTCCGGCTGCGCAGAATCCACCCATCCCGTAGCTAGGAAATAGACTTGCTTGCGCCCGTTCAGTTCGCGCACGTCGCCTTGCTTAGGCTGATCTGTGGCGGGCTCGGGCGTCTCGGACTCCGCCCATCGAGCGGTCTCGAACGCCTCATCCTTCGAGATCACGCGCTGGAGCTCGACGGAGACCGGCAGATACTTGCAAAGCCTGCGGATCACGGTCTTGAGCGCCATGGGGTCGTAGTCGGTATCCCACGGGCTCTGTCTCTCGCTGCGGGCGCTCGGCGATCGCTTGCGGATCGCGTCTACCTCCGAGCGAGTCATCACGTCGTACTGTGGCGGCGTGCCGTCCTTGTAGCTGGCGATCGCGTAGACGTGCGTCAGTGGTCCGCGCTTGTCGGCCGGACAAGGGACGTGGACGAGCTTCGGCTGGAGGCCGAACGCGAACTCGAACTGGTCTCCTTGGTAGACCGCGCGCGGCTCGATCTTGCCGATCTCTCCCGAGCGGCGGGCCATCGCCATCAGGCCCCTGTATCCAGGGATCAGTTGGGCGTAGCGCACGTTGTCGCGCTTGCTGAAGAACGTGACGATGTACGCGTGGCCGAGCACGCCGTCCAATACGAGGCCGCACTGGGCAGCCTCCAGAAACGCCTCTAGGACTGAGGTCGGATCGCTCTCCAGGATCTGTCTGTCGTTGGCGCATGTGAGAGCCAGGCGCAGGAAATACTCGGGGCGAAGGAACTGCGGCAGCGCCTTGGCGATCTGGGCCGCGAACTCCGGCGACGTAAGCTGCACGAGCAGCGGATGCGGCGCGGGACCTGTGGTTACTTCTTGGGTTGCCATCTGGCAAATTTCCTCATGGTATAGGCCTTTCGGATTGTCTCTGCGATCTCGGTCTCGGTACGCCTCCAGTAGACGG